>Ga0208938_1001569_pt1 | contig 13122 bp, 8 predicted proteins | sample AD_UKC125_MetaG_FD_184434 | JGI IMG/M metagenome (GOLD analysis project Ga0208938, IMG submission 184434) | Active sludge microbial communities of municipal wastewater-treating anaerobic digesters from USA - AD_UKC125_MetaG (SPAdes) (version 2) | ecosystem: Engineered > Bioreactor > Anaerobic >... | reverse complement strand
AGAGATAATCTTTCATGTTTTGTCCGCCATAATCACCACTGATCTGTTCCAGCCACTCCATGCCAAATCCCGGAACGCCGCGACGATTGGGTGCTACTACAATATAACCGTTGGCGGCCATCATTTGAAAATTCCACCGGTACGACCAGAATTGGCTAACTGTGTTCTGCGGTCCGCCCTGACAATACAGTAAGGCAGGATAGACTTGGGTTGAATCGAAGTGAGGCGGATAGATTACCCATGTATGCATCTGTTTGCCGTCGGTGGTTTGTACCCATCGTTCTTCCACTTTTCCCATGGTCAGTTGGTCGAGAATGTCTTTGTTTTCGAAAGAAAGCTCAACGGCTTTTCCCGATGCAATATCCACGGAATAGATTTCATCGGGTTTTAACATGGAATGGCGTTTGGCAATCAGTTTACCTTTTTCACCCAACGCCACCGAGGCATAGTCATGAACTCCTTCGGTAATTGCTTTCACTTCTTTTGTTATTCGGTCGGCCGTGAAAAGTTGCGTTTTAGCTTGCACGCAAGAGATGATGAATAACGTTCTGTTGTCGGAATTCCATATAAAAGCATCGGTATTGTAATCGAAATTTTCGGTTACGTAAGTTTTTTCTTTTGTTTGAAGATCCATAACGAAAAGGCGGTTTTTGTCCGACTCGTAGCCGTCGCGCTCCATGCTTTGCCAGGCGATATATTTTCCATCGAGAGAGAATTGCGGGTTGGTGTCGTAGCCCGGCATACCTTCTGTAATGTTGGTAGTTTCTTCGGTTTCCACATCGTAAAAATAAATGTCGGAATTGGTGGACAGTGCATATTCCTTTCCTGTTTTTTTGCGACAAGTGTAAGCAACGATTTTACTGTCGGGGCTCCATGCCAGCTGTTCCATTCCGCCAAAGGGCAGCATAGGCGATTCGTAAGGCTCCCCTTCCAGTATATCTTTGGCGTGTTGCAATTTGCCTTCCGAAAAATCGGCTACGAACGGGTGAGGTACTTCCGTTACCCACTGATCCCAATGCTTGTACATCAGGTCGTTGATAATTCGTCCCGATGCTTCGGGTAAATCGGGATAGATGTCGGCAGCTGTGGGTTGCGTTTTTACGTTTTTGACGAACAACACCTTTTTTTCGTCGGGTGAGAAAGCGAAACCGCCGATTCCGCCTTCGATATCGGAAATTTTCTCCCAACCGCTTCCGTCGATGTTCATGGTCCATAGCTGAGACGTACCGTCTTTATCGCTCAGAAAAGTGATTTTTTTCCCGCCGTTTATCCAGCGGGGATTGCTCTCACGGGAATTGGAATGGGTTAATTGTTTTTTCTCCGAACCGTCGGCTCTCATCACGAAAAGCTCTGTATTCGTCTTGTTTTGCGGTATGCTCACATAAGTGACTTCATAAACAATATGCGATTTGTCGGGAGAAACTTGTACTTCGCCAATCCGTCCGAAACTGTACAGCACTTCCGGCGTCATGATGTCGTTTTCTATTTTGGGAGACGACTTCCCGATGATTCCTTCTGCTTCGGATTTTTTATCCGATTTTTGTGTGTTTGTCGTGCATGACAACAACAGGGCTCCTGTTAACATATATGCGATAATCATTGATTTTCTTTTCATAAAAGGATGATTTTAGGTCCGTTTTTGGTTTAATAATTCTTCGGGTCGATAAATTTTTCCGTCTTTCAAGTGGATTGTCCTGTCGGTAAGCGATGCCAGCTGTTCATCGTGAGTGACAATAACGAACGTCTGATTGAGTTTGTCGCGTAACTCAAAGAACAGTTGGTGAAGTTCGGCTTTGTTTTTTGTATCTAAGCTCCCCGACGGCTCATCGGCCAAAACCACCAGCGGATCGTTAATCAAGGATCGGGCTACTGCAACACGCTGTTTTTCACCGCCCGAGAGTTCGGCAGGCTTATGATCCATTCTGCCTGTGAGCCCCATCATATGTAGCAACTCTTTGGCTTTTTTTTCTGCATCGTTGCGTTTTCGGTTCCCGATCAATGCCGGAATCATCACGTTTTCCAGTGCGGTGAATTCGGGCAACAATTGGTGAAACTGAAACACGAAGCCGATATTCTTGTTGCGGAAATCGGAGAGTTCCTTCTCTGCGAGCCGACTCAGGTCGTCGCCATTGAAATAAACTTTCCCGGAATCGGCCCTTTCAAGGGTCCCCATGATCATCAACAACGTGGTTTTTCCTGCACCGCTGGGACCTACAATGGATACGATCTCCCCTTTGTTGACTTCCAAATCGATACCCTTCAAAACTTGAAGATTGCCGAAACTCTTGTATATCTTTTCAACTTTTATCATGAATTAGTTTTTCGTCGCGTATATTTTCGATTTGCGAAGTTAAGAAAAAAGCCGGGAATGTAAACCAAAAAACTGTGGAATATGGTCATTGTCTATTCGACCCACACGCTCAGAGCGATAAAAAGAGCAGCGTTGATTGCTGAATTTTTAAAATTGCAGATTCAACCGCCACATGGAGTACATGTGGAGTACATGCAAAACGTGAAAAACGATGCGCCTTTGGCGTGAAAAGCATCAACTGGACTGTTGTACATTTATTTTGAACTTAGGTTATGTAGTAAAAGCTGAATTTGGTGGATTAATCTTTTTAAGGTGATTTTGCATATAGTGGTCCTGGTTAAGGAATCGGTTCAAATGTCGATTGTTTCGGTCTTTAATTTTTTTTCTATTTTCAGGTTAACTAAAACTAATAAATAATTATCTTTGCCGTACCTCATCATCTTCTAAAATTATCGAATGGATATTAACGAAAATGAAATATTATTGATAAGAGCATTCAAAAAAGGCGATCCGAAAGCTTTTGAAAAACTTTTTAATCGATACCATAAAAATTTATATGCTTATTTAATGCGTCTTCTTGGTTCAAAAGAGGATGCAGAAGAGATTGTGCAAGAAAGTTTTATTAAGATATGGGAAAAAAGAGAGGAATTTATAGAAGGCTATCCGTTTGATGCTCTTCTTTTTAAGATTGCCAAAAATACTTTTTTGAATTTTACTCGCGAAAAAGTCAATCGCAGAGTTTTCGAAGATCATTTTCATCTTCTTGTTGATTTGGACACAAGTGAAGCAGACGATTACATTATTTTTAAGGAAATGCGTGAAATTATTCGGCTTATTATTGATGAAATGCCGCCGAGACGGAGAGAAGTTTTTATTATGAGAAAAATCGAGGGGTTATCGCGAAAGGAAATAGCCGAAAGGATGGGTATTTCGATTATCACGGTGGACAGCCATTTGCTCAAAGCCAATAATTATTTGAAAGATGAACTGAAAAAATACGGTTTGCTTTTGCTCTGCATTTTTGCTATTTAAAACCCAACTTTATCATAATAGTTTTCCCTAACGTTGGATCGATTTGCTCGAATTATTTTTTATTAGTTAGTTCTTACTCTAAATTGAATAACCATTAAGTTTATTTTTTATGAAAAATATACAACCTTTCACTATTTTAAGAAAGTAATTGTGAGCCAATAATTTAAACAGGAATACTCCTTGTTGTTTTATTTTTTTTGTTGCATTTTCCAAAATTTTCTGAAAACAAAGTCATAGTTTTCCCCTTTTGAAGTGTATTCATATAAAAGGGCAAGATCCAAATGAATCATTTCAAAGAAACAATGCATCGATTTTTTTCCGGTTCGTATTCGGAAAATGATCTAAAAAACTTGTTCCTATGGCTAAACAGCGAAAAAGGGCATGCCGAAATGGGTCGGTTGTTTGACGATAACCGCCTTTCGGGCGATGTTGATGAAGATATTCCCGTGGATTCCGAAAAGATGCTTGAACACATTCGTAAAGGTATCCGACACAGGAAATCGCTTAAAATCAAACGCGCTTTTAACCGGTTGTTGCCTTATGCAGCCGTGCTGATCCTGGTGTTGGGGTCGGTTTTCTTCTTTTCTCATAAAAAGAACATTGATAAGGCAGCTTTTAATAACAGAGTAGTTACCGTAATTACCCAAAACGGCCAGCGCTCACAGGTTATCTTGCCCGACAGCTCGATTGTTTGGCTGAATTCGGGAACCACGCTCACATACCGTCATAATTTTTCTAAACATCGGAGAGAAGTTGTATTGAATGGCGAAGCTTTTTTTAAGGTTGTGCACAACGAGAAATTGCCATTCGACGTTCATTGTAACGATGTCGTGGTGTCGGTATTGGGAACGGAATTTGATGTTAATGCGTATCCCGAAACGGGAAAAGTCTGTGTAGCGCTCGAATCGGGCAAAGTGGCATTGTCCCACAGCCGGATCGAATCGGTCAACTATACCCTAAAACCGGGTCAAATAGCTGCTTATGACTTGACGCAAAATACCATTCACGTAGATGAATTTGATGTTTCACAATATGCTTCGTGGAAAGACGGGCTTTTGGTATTTAAAAACGAACCGATAAAAACGGTTTTCGAAAAGTTGGAAAGGTGGTATAATATCGATATTGAAGTAACGGATGAAACGGTATATGAATCTATTTTTACGGGAACCATTCAAAACGAAAGTTATGAACAGATATTCAGGCTTATTGAATATTCTTGCCCGGTGAAATGTCAGATTAATCATAATTCCGATTCGGCATCGCTTCCCAAAGTCATCATTTCAAAAAAATAACATGTAAAACCCTAAAAACTGTTTGTCTATGAAAAAGAGTGTATTCTAGAAAACAAATCATTGAATTTGTTTACCATTTATTTCTAAAAACTGCCAATTACAATATTTAGTCGAATTATTAACTCAAATTTTAAAACAACAAATGGAAAATAGTTATTATGCAATTGTTTCCGGTTTGCAAAAAATTCGGAAATCGAAATTATGTAAGGCCATGAGAGCCGGGTTGTTTTTTGCAATGATTTGCATTACTCAGGCACTGGCGTCGGATAGTTACGCGCAGGATACGAGGTTAAGCCTGGATATAGAAAATCGACCCATTCAAGAAATTCTGGAAATTATCGAAGAGCAAACAGAGTTTCGTTTTATGTATGATGCAACAATAGTTGATTTGCATCAAAAGAAAAGCATTAAATGCAAGAATCAGTCGGTAGCCAAAATCTTGGACGATCTTTTCAAAGATTCGGGAATCAGCTACAAGATTGAAGATCGGCAAATTGCTTTGAGCCGTAGCGGGATCCGGAGCAATTCTAAACAAACTATGCAGCAGCAACTTACTGTTACAGGTAAAGTAACGGATCAGGACGGTCAACCATTACCCGGAACCACTGTGATGATTAAAGGTACCACTCAGGGAACAATAACCGATGCAGATGGCAACTACTCATTAAGCGATGTTCCTTCGGATGCCACCCTCGTTTTTTCGTTTGTAGGTATGGAAACACAAATTATTTCAGTCAATGAAAGGAGTATCATTAATGTAGTGATGCGGAGCGATACCAAATTGCTTGATGAAGTGGTTGTTGTAGGATATGGTACCACATCGACTAGAATGGCAGTAGGAGCAATAAGTTCTCTAAAGACAGATAAGATCGAAGATCTTCCGTTCAGCAACACGGCGTTAGCACTACAGGGAAGAACACCAGGATTGATTATTGAACCTTCAGGAGGGGAACCAGGAGCAAAACCCCGACTATCTATACGTGGAGGAGGCACTCCTCTCTATGTAATCGATGGGGTAGTAAGAAGTGAGTATGATTTTAACTCACTAAATGCATCAGACATTGAAAAGATGAGTGTTTTGAAAGATGCAAGTGCCACAGCTGTTTATGGATCGCGTGCAGGTGATGGTATTGTGTTGGTACAGACTAAAAAAGGGAAGATGGAGAAATTGACTATTCAGTATACAGGGGGAATCGATTTTAGCAGACCCACCGTTTTACCGAAGAAAATAGGCGCTTTGGATTATGTGCTTGCTGTAAACCAGGCTGCTGAATATGATGGGCGTACACCGTTGCCCTATTCTCAAGAGGATATTGAAAAAATTCGGAGCGGATCGGATCCTTATGGCAAGATCACATCTAACACTGATTGGATGGGATTAGCGCTTGATGATTATGGAATGGGGACTAGGCATAACTTGTCGTTTTCAGGTGTAAGTCCCAATGGTATCAATATTTATACGGCGGTGGGATATCTAAAACAAGATCCTATTTTTAAAGAGAAACACAACAACCGGTTCGATCGATATAATCTCCGCAGCAATGTTTCTACCACTTTTCAGGAAATTGGACTTGAAATAGGTGTAAACATTGATGCGGCTCGCGAAAAAAGAAATCCCACAGTTTGGGGGAACTATACAGTCTGGAGTCAGTTGATGAATGTCAAACCCAACTATGCGGCATTCAATCCTGATGGCACATATACTTCTATCTCTGTTCATCCACTTGTGATTTTGGATAAGAGAGCGGGTTACGACCGTCAGAACGACAAATATATCAACACCCAGCTTTATGCCAATTGGGATGTGGCTGCTGTTGAAGGACTTCGGTTGGGTGTAATAGGAAATGTAAGGTATGGAGATTGGAATCAAAAGATATTTCAATCTAAAGCCCCTCAGTATCAGCCTGATGGACAGGTAGTGCCATATACCAGTAATTTTCTAAGAATGGCAAATTCAAGAAGCAACGAGATTTCGTTCGATGTGAATGCTATATATAAAAAGAGTATTAATTTACACAATTTTGAATTGCAGACGGTTTACAATTTTTATCGGTCATATGATGAGAATTTTTGGGCACAAAGGGAACGTTATATTTCTTCACAGTTTGATCAGCTTTTTGCAGGTGATGCATCTACTCAAAAAAATGAAGGTTCGGCATCAGAAAGTGCCCGCTTGGGGTATGTAGGGCGTGTAAAATATGACTGGAACAGGCGCTATTTGTTTGAAGGTAATTTTAGAATAGATGTGTCAGACAACTTCCCGAAGGGAAAGAGAACTGGTTTTTTCCCATCAGGAGCTGTTGGTTGGGTTGTATCTGAAGAACCGTTTATGGAAAAATTAAGAGAAGACAACATTATAAACTTTTTCAAAATTCGCAGTTCATATGGTGTCGTGGGTCTAGAAAGCGGTGTGCGTTTTGGTTATCTTCCTGTTTACGATCTTATTTCTCAGTCAACTGTAATTGACGGTGAGTTTACACCTGGTTTTCGAGAAGGTCCTCTTGTATCGGATGACTTGAGCTGGTATACTCGTCAGGTATTTGACATTGGATTTGATATGTCATTTCTCAATGATCGTCTTTATGCATCATTTGATTATTATTTCTATCGTACGAAAGGATACCTGATGGCTCCGCAAAACCGGTATACTACACCGTTGGGAAAAAGCTTGCCTTATGTAAAGAGTGAAAGTGCTCACCGCAGGGCGGGTTATGAAGCGAATATACGTTGGAAAGATGAAATAAATGGTTTTTCGTATGATTTAGGTCTTAATTTTACCAGTTATGATGAGTTATGGGAGAAGAAAGAAGATGAACAGCTTTCAGCATTGATGAATCCTAATACACGCATTACTCATGTGAAAAACTATTACGGATCAGCATATAAAACATACGGTCTTTATCAATCAATAGAGGATATTATCAATAGTCCAAGACGGGAAAGTGCCAATGAGCTTAAACCTGGAGATCTCCATTTTGCAGATCTGAATGGTGACGGGAAAATTGATAGTGAAGATTTTCAGCGGATAGGGAAACCTACATTTCCCTCTTTTTCGTATGGCTTTGATTTTAATCTTGAATACAGGAATTTCTTTCTTAACGGACTACTTCAGGGAACCGGTACCCGCTACAAGGAATTGGCAGGCTTTATGAGGGCATCCAACACTGAGTATCTTACTTATGATTTTCAACTAGACTATTGGAGACCTGATAATAGAGATGCCGCCTTTCCACGGTTATCTACTTATCAGAATTTGAATGCAGGTCAGAATTATACTGTTTCTGCTGATTTTTGGTATAAGAATGCGGCATATCTCAGAGTGAAGTCGCTCCAGTTCGGTTATGACTTCAAGAAATTTCTTGTCAACACTAAGGGAATATCATCTGTAAAAGTGTCGATAGCGGCTACAAATCCTATTACATTTTCAAGGGTAAATCAATATTTTGATCCAGAATTATCATCTAATGAAGGGTATGCATATCCTACACAGAAGTCCTATTCATTTATTTTAAATGTTGCATTCTAAATATAATATTAAAGATTATGAAAAATAATTATATCAATCAACTTATTATTGTTCTCTTTCTTATCATGTTTTCGGCATGCGAGGATGCCCTTAATACAAGGCCACTAGATAAGTTTCCTGGTGATCTAGTTTGGGCTGATCCTGTTACAGCCCAGTATTTTGTCAATGATGCCTATGGAATATTGGGCTGGTTGATTCAGGATGATGCATGGTCAGACAATATGGTGCTGAATCCTTCACAGTCATTCGACTGTAATTTGGTTCAGGAGAATTTCACCAATGAGACCAATTTTGGCTGGAATATTTATGGTGATATCAGAAAATGTAATATGATATTGCAGAAAGTGGGTGAATCTAATTTTCCAGAGCAGGATAAGCAATTGATGGCTGGAGAGGCTTATTTTTTAAGAGCTACGGCATATTTTGCTGCTGCTCGTAAGTTCGGTCCTTTAATGATTGTAGATAGAGTGCTGACACCTGAAGATGATCTTGAGTTGCCACGTGCAGAAAACATAAAAAAGATGTACGATTTTATACTCAAGGATCTAGATGAAGCAGCCAAAAGACTGCCGGTAATTGTAGAAAGAGGGCGTATCAGCAAAGGAGCAGCTCTTGCTCTAAAAGCGGAGGTCGCATTGCATGGAGCAGCTTATCTTAGCAACAATGACGATAAGGATAATTACTATCAGCAGGGAATCAAAGCGAGTGAAGATCTTTTTGCTTTGGATGTCTATACATTGGATTCAGACTATCAGGGAATGTTCAATACATTTTCAGGTGGGAACAATTCTCCCGAGATTATTTTGGCGCAGTACCGTCTGGAAGCAAATACTGTAATGGCTGACACATGGATGCAAAACTTAGTACCCAATATGGGGGGGGATAAAGCAAAAGAAGGAGTGCTCGAAAGGTGGCCGCTGGATAAGCCATTCGAAGGGTGGCTTGAGAAGACACCTTCACAGGAGGTAACAGATGCCTATCTTGTAAAAGACATTGATGGTAAGGCCAAGATGTGGAATGAGACTTCCTATTATGACTCGTTTATACCTGGTGAGAGCAGTGTGTATGATGCGATTTATCGCCATAGGGACAGCCGCTTTTATGCAAATATTGTATGTGACAGTTCTATGTTTTTCACTTCACTTGTTACCACTCGTCTTGGAGGGAATACCCACTATCTTTCCAACGTACAACAGGATCGTCACATGACCAAAAGCGGTTATTTATTTCGTAAAGGAATTTATGAAGATAATTGGCTATATTACAATGTACCAACAAATTATCATTATGTAATACTTCGACTTGGACGATCTTACCTCAATTATGCCGAACTGCAATTGAGAATGTATGGGGAAAGCGGAAAGGCGATAGCTGTAGAATTTATTAACAAGACAAGAACTATACATGGTGAATTGCCTCCGCTTGATTCATCTCTTTCGCTTCAGGAAGTGTGGAATTCGTATAAAATTGAAAGAAGAGCGGATTTACTCCAAGAGAATGATCGTTATTGGTCGCTACTTCGATGGGGCAAAGAGGAATCATTGCCAGTAATTCCAGAGTTGAATAGTATACCAACTGCTATTTCCATTGCTGAAGATGGAAAGAGCTTTGAAATTATCCCTGTTCCAGCTGTTACAGGAGCGAATTCGCGTCGGTTTACTACTAAGCGATATTTGTTGCCAGTACCCCGCAGCGAAGTCATAGAAAATCCGAATTTAAAACAAAATCCTGGTTGGGAATAATTTTATATATATAGAATTCAATTAAAAAAAATAGATAATTATGAAAACAATAAAAATATCTACCACCCTTTTTATCTTGTTCATCTTGAGCTCGTGTTTAACCGCTGGCCTTGAGGATTTGCCAGTATATGAAGAGGCTGAGATAACTAATTTTAAGTTTGAATATAGATGGGCAGAAAAAGAAGGTATAAGCGACGTGTTGCGTGTAAAACCCCTCAATACTGAGTTATCAATAAACGGTGACAAGCAGGAAGTTAGGTGCAAGATTATTGTTCCTCCTGCAGATGCACAAAGATTTACCGAAACTGTAAGGAATAATGTTATGATTGACAATATTGTGGGTTATGCTTCAATCTCCACTGCTGCATCTATCAAACCCTTGGGAAATGCCCCAGTGCTTGGGATACCAGGTGATTTCAGTCAGCAAACCATGCACTATGAGGTGATAGCTGCAGATCAGAAGACAAAGAAAACGTGGAGTCTGATAATTGAGTCTTTTGATAAGTAAATTGATTACCTTTATTGCCAAATTAGAATGAGGTTGTTTCTATTAAACAGCCTCATTCCTGGATTATTAAAATGATTAGATAAGATAATGAATAAACAATTTTTTATTATTTGTATATTATTCTTGTTGTTGACTGGTTATAGCTATTCTCCACAAGAGCTTTTATTCACGGACTTTGGAATAATGCCCGACAGTAGAGAAAACTCTTCAACCGCAGTAAACGCTCTAGTCAGTTTTTTACAATTGCGTAGTGATACAGCTCACCTAACTATTACATTTCCAAAGGGACGATATGATTTTTATGAAGAAGGTGCTTTTGAAAGAGAATATTATATTTCCAACCATGATCAGGTCAACCCCAAGAAAGTAGGGTTTGCGTTGGAAAATATACAGAATATAACAATTGACGGTAATGGATCAGAACTAATATTTCATGGAAGGATGATTCCCATGGCATTATTGAACAGCAGCAATGTGATCCTAAAGAATTTTTCTGTCGATTTTGAGGTACCAGCACTGCGTCAACTTCGCATACTGGATGTGGATAGGGATCAAGATCAGATCATTGCAGAGATCTATCCCAAAGGGAATTACCGCATCTCCGATGAACAATTGATACTACTGGGTGAAGAATATGAACTGGTACCTTATTTTGCCATGCCTTTTAGTCCTACAAAACGTTTAGCATATAACCGTCAGGATGTGGATTTTCGGCCTACTTCGATCGTTGAACTGTCATCTGATACTTTTCAGATTTCAGGGTGGAACCAGATTCTTTACACTTCACCCGAAGAGCGATTTGTACTACGTTCTGGCGCTCGTCCTACACCAGGGATCTTTATCAGTGAAAGTCGAAATATTGTACTAGAAAACGTGACGGTACATTATGCCGAAGGGATGGGTTTACTTGCGCAGATGACAGAAAATATCACCCTTGAGGGATTCAGTGTATCCCTCAAGGGTGATGATGATCCCCGTTTCTTTACTACACAGGCTGATGCCACGCATTTTTCTGCTTGCAAGGGAGTCATTATGTCTCAGAATGGGCTCTATGAGAATATGGCAGATGATGCCATCAATGTGCATGGCACTTATCTGCGTGTTACTGCGAGAGTAGATGATCAGACTCTGCGGGCACGTTATATGCATCCTCAGACGTGGGGATTCTTGTGGGGTGAACCAGGAGATAGTGTTCAATTTGTGGAGTCGGAAAAGATGGAGTTGGTGGAAAATTTTATTAGCATCATTACAGAGATTAGGGCAATTGATCAACCTACTAACTTTGGCGCAAAGGAGTTTGAAATCAGATTTGCGGATGTATTGCCCGATACGATTTCAGAAAATGGTGAATTTGGGATTGAAAATCTGACTTGGACACCAGAAGTGATTTTTTCGGGCAACACGATCCGCAACAATCGAGCAAGAGGAACCCTCTTTAGTACGCCTCGGCGAGTGGTATGTGAGGACAATCTATTCGACCATACCCATGGCGCAGCCATATTGCTTTGTGGCGACTGTAACGGATGGTATGAATCAGGAGCTTGTCGTGAGGTGATTATCCGTAATAATCGTTTTGTGAATTCGCTTACTGCCAATTACCAGTTTACCAATGCAGTGATATCGATTTATCCAGAGATTCCGAACTTGGAGGTTCAACAGCAGTTTTTTCATTCCGGTATTGTAATTGAGAACAATGTTTTTGAGATGTTTGACCGACCAGTATTATATGCTAAGTCGACCGATGGGCTCATATTCAAAGAAAATGAGGTGATTTGTAACGATGATTTTTTACCTTTTCATTGGAACGCTTATCCTTTCTTTTTTGAACGAGTACAGAATGTGTTAATTGAACAAAATCATTTTGGTTGGGAGTTTGACAGTAAAAAAGATATCAGAGTTGAGTTTTCAGAAGAAGGCAGTGTGATATTTGTTCCCTGATAAGAACTTAATTGATATGAAAGACAAAAGACAGTTGAGTGGAAAGAAGATCCATTTTATTCCCTCCATGCATCATAGAATTTATTTGCCTGATATACGGCAGCTTGTTAAAACATTAAGAGCCATAATTCTTTCGATTGATAATCAAGCAATGAACTATCAATAGATTCGCTACAAATTTAGTTTAATCCGGTTATGAATCAAACAAAAAATAATCATCAGGAAAGAGAGGGAGGGCGTTTGGTGTCGCTCGATTTTTTCAGGGGATTTACCATGCTTTTATTGGTAAACGGGGGTGTTTTGCACTATTTTGCCCGTCCCCAATCCGAGGGGACGATAGCGTATGCCGTTTTTAAGCAATTTACCCATCCCGAATGGGAGGGTTTCCATCTTTGGGATCTGGTTCAACCGTTTTTCATGTTCATTGTGGGTGTTGCCATTCCTTTTTCCGTTGCGCGACGGCTGTCGCGTGGTCAAACGTGGAGCGAACTCACAAAACATGCAGCTCAGCGTTCCCTTATATTGATTTTGTTAGGGATTACATTGGATGCGGGCATCGAAAATTTCAATCTTACTTTTCAGAATGTGTTGGCGCAGATAGGATTTACTTATTTCATCGCCTTTTTGCTGATTCGCAGCCGATGGTCCGTGCAATTGACGGTTTCAATCGGCCTTATTTTGGTGACGGAAGTTCTCTATCGGTTATTTCCTATGGAAGGGGTTGACCCCTTTGTGAAGGGTCAGACATTTGGTGATTTGGTAAACCGGTTCAT
>Ga0208938_1001565_pt1 | contig 13149 bp, 16 predicted proteins | sample AD_UKC125_MetaG_FD_184434 | JGI IMG/M metagenome (GOLD analysis project Ga0208938, IMG submission 184434) | Active sludge microbial communities of municipal wastewater-treating anaerobic digesters from USA - AD_UKC125_MetaG (SPAdes) (version 2) | ecosystem: Engineered > Bioreactor > Anaerobic >... | reverse complement strand
GGCCTTGGCCCGTGGTGATGCCACGGCGCTGGACGGATTGCCGCCCCCCCAGGCGATCGACCTGCTTCAGAAGCTTTGCCATGACCTGCTGAGCCACCATTGCGGCGCACCGCCGCGGTTTTTCGACGTGGCCGATTTGCCCCCGATGGGTGGGCAGGCGCTGGTGGCGCGTCTCACGGCGTGGGCCCGGACTTTGGCACGGGCCGCGCGCACCGCGGAGCATCCATTCAATCCGGGCCTGATGCTGGAAGATCTGTCTACGCAGGCCCACCGGATGTTCCACTTGCCCTAAACTAGTGGCCTTGGATATCCGCACTCATGAGCTCTGCCAACCCGTCCGCCCCCCGCCCCAGCGTCATCCAGCTGGCGATCAAGGAGAAGGCTGCCTTGTATGCGGCTTATATCCCCATGTTCGAGGATGGTGGGATTTTCATTCCCACCACGCGGGAATACCGGCTGGGGGACGATGTCTACGTGCTGTTGTCCCTGCCCGATGACCCTCAGCGCTATCCGGTCGCCGGCAAGGTGGCCTGGGTCACACCGGCTCGCGCGACGGGCAACCGGACACAGGGCGTTGGCATCCGTTTTCCGTCTGACGAGAAGTCGCGGCTGCTCAAGCTCAAGATCGAGGAAGTCCTCGGTTCCCACCTGGCGTCTGAACGACCCACTCAGACGGTTTAGCCTGCAAACCATGCGGCGGAACGTGCCGGCTGGCTTCCGCCCCGACGGTGGCGCAACCAACTTTCCACACAATCTGCCGGCACCTGGCGCGGCCATGCTTTTCTGATACCCATGTTTACCGATTCCCACTGTCACCTGAGCTTTCCCGAACTGGCGGCGGATCTGCCCCGGATCCGGGAAGCGATGGCACAGGCCCAGGTGGGTCGGGCCCTGTGCATCTGCACCACGCTGGAGGAGTTTCCCGCCGTGGCGGCGTTGGCCGACGAGCACGACAACTTCTGGGCCACGGTGGGCGTGCATCCGGACAACGAAGGTGTGACCGAGCCCTCGGTTGCCGATCTGGTCGAGCGTGCGGCGCATCCCCGGGTGCTGGCGATCGGTGAATCGGGTCTTGACTATTACCAGATGGAGCAGCGAAAAGGCGGCCGATCCGTGGCTGACATGGAGTGGCAACGCGAGCGGTTTCGGGTTCATATCCGTGCCGCCCGGCAGGCCTGTTTGCCGCTGGTGGTCCATACCCGAGACGCTTCGGACGACACCTTGGCGATCCTTCGGGAAGAAGGTGAAAGTGGCGGTGCCGGTTCGGTGGGTGGCGTGTTCCATTGTTTTACTGAGACCGAGCGCGTTGCCCGGGCGGCTCTGGACCTGGGGTTTTACATCTCGTTTTCCGGCATTCTGACGTTCAAGAGTGCCGGCGACCTGCGGAGCGTGGCGGCGCTGGTGCCGCTGGATCGCTTGCTGATCGAGACCGACAGCCCTTATCTGGCGCCGGTTCCATTTCGTGGGAAGACCAACAGTCCGGCGTACGTGCCCTATGTGGCTGCCGAACTGGCGCGCCTGCTGGGACGCCCCGTCGAGGAGATCGCCCGCCAGACGAGCGAAAATTTTGACCGACTCTTCATGCGAGCAGAGTGATGAGAAATTACCTCAGGTTTATCGGCTATCTATTTGTTTTGTTTGCAGGTTCCTGGGCGTCTGCAGGTTCCTACGATGACTTTTTTATGGCCATCAAACAGAATGACGACCGAACGGTCGAGTCGCTGCTGAAGCGGGGCTTTGATCCCAACGCCCGTGATCCGCGGGGCTTCCACGGCCTGTTCCTGGCCGTCAAGGAGCCTTCGCCGAAAGTAGCCGTGGTCCTGATCGACTGGCCGAAGACCGATGTGGAGCCTCGCACGGCTCAGGACGAGAGCCCGTTGATGATTGCATCGCTCAACGGCGATCTTGAACTGGTTCAGCGACTGGTCAACCGGGGCGCTCATGTCAACAAGACGGGCTGGACGCCTTTGCACTATGCAGCGACCAACGGGCATCTTCCGGTGATCCGGTTCCTGCTTGAAAAAAGCGCCTATATCGATGCCGAGGCACCCAGCGGGACCACGCCCTTGATGATGGCCGCGCACTACGGCACGCCTCAAGCCGTGAAGTTGCTCCTGGACGAAGGCGCAGACCCGATGTTGAAGAATCTTCAGGGCCTGACTGCCATCGACTTTGCCAATCGTGCGAACCGCAAGGAGTCCGCCGACCTGATCGCCGCGTTCATCCGCAGCCGGCAGCCTCGAGGCAAGTGGTGAGGTTTCGAGGCCGTGAAGCGAGTCTTCTTTTGGGGCCGTTTTACTTTATACGATGTATATTTATCCATAGCTGATTCAACCCCTGCAATATCTACCGATTATGTGCAAAAAAAGGTCAGTGATTATCTAAAGCCGACTGTTTATCAGGGCGCGATTCACCCGATTGCGTAAAAACAACACCGCCACCGCGAATATCTCCCGGCTGGGTTTTAACCACCGAGTCACCATGGGGGTGATTACCCCCATACCCCCCGCGGTATAATTTTGGTGACATGGCAGTTTTCGATCCGTTGGTTTGCAGCCAAGTCCTGTACAGGCGATCAGTGAATGAACTCAAACAACCTCCTGCGCCCGTGAGTCGCGGAACCGTGCCGCAGCGCCCCGGAAGCACTCCGGGGCACCCTCGACGCCGGCCTCATGCGCCGCATCCCACATGAGGGCCTGAAAGTTAGCCAGCAGCCCTTCTGCCGCATCGGCCGGGGATTCCGTGCCAAAGTCGTCCAGGGCATAGGCATACGCCTCAGCAGCGATCCGCTGCACATCGGCCAGAGAGAACACGGGAAACGAGGGATTGGTCATGCTGACACTCCTGCTGTGGTGAAAGAAGGGGAACGGGGGGAGGGGGCGCAGCGCACGGCCGCACCACCCCAGAAGCAGCGATACGCGAGATCCAGCGCCGCACGATCACAGTCAAAACCACGCGGGTAGGACGCCTCAGCGGTCCGCCCGTCAAAGTCCCGGAGGGCATCACGCTGACGCCGCCGCAGCTCGCGCACGTAGTCAGCGACCGCCGCCTTTCGATCCGGCTCCGACATGGCCCGCAGCTGGGAACGGAACGACTGCGGCTGCCCGCTGGCCTGTCGGCGCACCTCGGACCAGTAAGCCGCCGCCTCAGGGGCCATAGACGGCCCTGCAAGGCCCGCCGCGCTCATGCTTTGCCCCCACGCCTTGGGGCCGTCAAAACGGGCTTGTAAAGCTCGTCAACGAACTGGTCATCCCGATGCACAGACAAGGCTTCGAGCATCGTTTGCCCGAGGGCTTGAAGCACCATCCCGGTGACCTGTGCCACCTGACACGTCTCAGGCGACGAGCCATCACTCGCCACATCCGCCAGAAGCGGCTGCAATTCCTTGATAGCCCGTACCCAGCGCACCACCTGAGCCCGGATAACCGGATCATTCAGGGCCGTAGAGCCCTCGAAGGCCCCTGAGACGGGATCACGCTTGAGCTTGGGCGCACGCTGGCGCTTAGACGCCTTTCGGGAAAAGGCATCGGTCATGATGGCACCCGATCGGAGGGATTTGTAACACGGGAACTACTCCCCGTGATTACCATCGGGGATGATTGAGAGTTGACCCCAAGACCCCCCAGCCGACCCAGCCGCGAGGCCGTCATGGCGGAGGGCTCAGGCATCGACCCGAGAGGATCGACCGTGAACGCTGGCGGCTCAGCCGGCCAGCCACGCCCCGCAGGCGGGTCCCCTCTGGCCGGCAACGCCGCCGACTCCATGGGAGCTTGACCGAGTGCGGCCAACTCAGAGCGCAACCGCTCAATGATAGCCCGGAACTCCCGCTGCTGCTCGAAAAGAACGCCTGAGGAGCGGGCCTGACGCACCAGCAGCGACCACCACGACCCGTCGTGGCCCGTGAAGCCGTGGCCCTCTGGACTCCACAGCTTGCCGCCCGCGAAGTGCCAGCCGTGCCACGACTGGAACGGGATCTCGTGGAAGCACAGCACGCGCAGCAGCTTGTAGGCCGCATAGGGAACCGCCGTGGTGCCCGAAACCCAGTTATGCAAAGTGCGCTCGGACACCTGCAAGGCCTTCGCGGCAGCAACCCGTGTGTAGCCTAGCTGGCGGCACATGGCATCGAAGCGCCGTGCCTTGTGCAGACGCTCCAAACGCTGGCGCTCGACCTTGCGGGCCTTGTTGTCTACTTCATACGATGTATATTATGTTAACTATACAATGGATCTGTCTGAATCCTTGAACCTCTCTTTGGCTGAGCCGCAAGTCACCAGACACCCTCACCCCCAAACAAAAAGGCCACCTCGCGGTGGCCTTTTTGTGGGACCGAAACTGAATCAGTTCAGGGCAACCTTCTTGCCATCCTTGTAGACGTACAAGGTGATGGCCGGGTTCTTCAGTTCGCCGTTGGGTTCGAACGCAATGGTCGTCGTCACGCCCTTGTAGTTGGCGTCACCCAGCTTGGCGGTGTAAACCTTCGGGTCGGTCGAATTGGCGCGCTTCATGGCGTCGACCAGCACGAACGTCGCGTCGTAGGTGTACGGGCTGTAGACCTGGAACTGGCCAGGGTACTTGGCGTCGTACTTGGCCTTCCAGGCGTTGCCGCCAGGCATCTTGGCCAAGGACGCACCACCTTCGGCGCAAACCACGCCGTCCAGGCTCTTCGCGCCGGACGAAATCTTGATGATTTCAGCCGTGCAGATCCCGTCGCCGCCGAACATCTTCACGTTCGACATGCCCAACTGGTCCATCTGGCGCAGCATCGCGCCGGCTTGGGCGTCCATGCCGCCGTAGAAGATGGCATCAGCGCCCTTGGCCTTGATGGCCGTCAGAATCGCCATGAAGTCCGTGGCCTTGTCGGTGGTGAACTGCTCGTCAACGATCTGGATGCCCTTGGCTTGGGCGGTCTTCTTGAACACTTCGGCCACACCCTGGCCATAAGCCGTACGGTCATCGATGACGGCGACCTTCTTCAGCTTCAGCGCATCAGCGGCGTAGAAAGCCAGGCCAGCACCCAGCGCGTTGTCGTTGGCGATGATGCGATAGGTCGTCTTGTAGCCGGGCTTGGTCAGGTTGGGGTTGGTGGCAGCACCGGTGACGTGGGGAATGCCACAGTCGTTGTAGACCTTCGAGGCAGGAATGGTCGTGCCGGAATTCAGATGGCCGACCACACCGGAAACCTTGGCGTCACAAAGCTTCTGCGCCACGGCCGTGCCCTGCTTGGGATCGGCTGCGTCGTCTTCGGCAGCGATTTCAAACTTGATCTTCTTGCCGCCGATGACAATGTTTTGCGTGTTCAGCTCTTCAATGGCCATGCGCACGCCGTTTTCGTTGTCCTTGCCGTAGTGCGCCTGGCCACCCGACATTGGGGCGACGTGGCCAATCTTGACCACTTGCGTGTCTTGCGCGGACGCCATGCCGGCCACACAGGCAATAGCAGCGGCTACGGTCAGTTTCAACTTCAATTGCATAAAAGATCTCCAGGTAGTGAAAGGTTGAGAGTTCGGGTTATAGCTCAACGGGCTTGAACATAACGCAATTTTCAGGCCCGAACCATAGGGAACACGCTAGTGTGGCATGGATAAGCGGCTTTACTGAGCGCCAACTTGCGCTAATTCAATCTTCGTCCGGCAGGCGCCTGTAGACGGCAGGCGGGTTGTCTGCGGACAGGGGGGGCGTCCGCCCCACGGAAAGCTTCTCGCCCAGGGCCGCTGTCACCGATTCCCGAACCACTGTCCTGATTTCCCGGCGCAGCCGTTCGCTGACCGCAAGAGCTTGCTCGTGCAGCATCACCGCCAGCAATTCGGGCAGCTTCTGGGTCAGAACCACCTCGGCCCTTCGGATGGATGCGTCCGTGATCTCTTCCAGAATTTCCGGCGTGATCAGCGATGCCGGCTGGGATGGCTCCGAAGCCGCAAACGCCGCAGGCGTCGGCAGCACCACTTCCGTGAGCGTGGGCACAAAACGGTGCACCGGCCGTGCCGGTGGGGTGTGACCCGGGTCAGGCATGTCGCCTTCCGCTTTGGGATACGTCATGATGACTCAGAGAAAAGCCCTGTGCCGAATACTGTTTCCAGCGGGCACGCGCCGCGCTGCGCTCAGATTCACCCTCCCCGACCACTTCGATGACGCGATCAAAGCGCGCCAGATCGCCTTCAACCGACCCACCGAGATGCACCCGCACGGACGCATCACTCACGGTCTGACCCAGGACGACCGGCGAGCGCCGCACGATGGCCGCAGGCGCGTCAGCCCGGCAATGAGGGACGAATTCAAGGGCCGCGAAGGCCCACAGACCCGCGTCAAGCTGTGCCAGGTCGTCGGGCTCGCCGGTGACCACGACCCGACTGCCCGTGGCGGCCGCCTTTCGAAGCAGGCGGCAGGTGTAAGCCACCTTGTCCACCGCATTGACATGAAAGGCAACCTCGGTCATTCGGATTTCACGCGCTTGCTGGCATGCGCCGAGGGCGCTCTGGCCTTCGCAGCCTTGCTGGAAGGGCCATCCTCGGCCGACAACGCGGGCGGTTCGCCCAGCAGGTAATCGATGAGCAGCGCGACCGGGCGCCCGGTCGCGCCTTTCGCGGCCCCGCTCTTCCAAGAGGTCCCGGCGATGTCCAGATGCGCCCAAGGGATGTCCTTGACGAAGCGCTGAAGGAACTTTGCCGCCGTCACGGCGCCGCCCGCTCGCCCGGCCACATTGGCCACGTCGGCAAAATTCGTCTTGAGCCCTTCCCCGTATTCATCGTCGAGAGGCATTCGCCAGCACAGATCCAGGGACGATTCACCCGCATCGAGCAGCGCGTTCGCCAGGGCGGTGTTGTTGGAAAACAGCCCGCTTCGCACGCCGCCCAAGGCAATCACGCAGGCGCCGGTCAGGGTGGCGATGTCCACCACCGCTCGAGGTTTGAAGCGGCCCGCGTACGTCAGTGCATCACATAGCACCAGGCGACCTTCGGCATCGGTGTTCAGGATTTCAATGGTCTGGCCGCTCATGCTGGTCACGACGTCCCCGGGCTTCACCGCTTTGCCGCCCGGCATGTTTTCGCAGGCGGGAATCAGGCCGACCACATTGATTTTCGGTTTGAGCTCCGCCAGTGCACGGAAAACGCCCAGCACGCTGGCCGCCCCGCACATGTCGAATTTCATCTCGTCCATTTCAGGCGCCGGCTTGATGGAAATCCCCCCGGTATCAAAGGTGATGCCCTTGCCGACCAGAACCACCGGCGCGTCATCGCGGTCAGCACCGGTGTAGCGCAATTCAATGAACTGCAGGGGCTCATGGGAGCCCTGGGCAACGGCCAGGAAGGCGCCCATCCCCAGCTTGGCGACTTCCTTGGGTCCGTGCACCGTGCACCGGATCTTTCCGCCAGCCAGCGAGCGAGCGGCCTGCGCCAGATCGCTCGGGTTTGCGTGGTTGGCAGGTCGGTTGGCCCACTCCTTGGCCCATTCGATCCCCGATACCAGCGCCTTGGCCTGCCGAAGCGGAACCGAATGGTCCTTGTCTGGGGTGGCCATCACCACCTCTTTGAGTTTTCGACCCTCAGGGCGCGATTTTGTCGCGGTGTACACATAAGAGCCTTCCGCCACCGCCAACACGGCAGCGCGCAACGCCGCACCCGTACACGCCTGGGCAAAACTCACAGTCAGGCGCCGGCTGCCGGCGGTCTTGACGGTGGCCATGGCGGCGGTCACACCGGTGCGGACCTGGGCCGGCGATCCGTCGCCAATGCCTGCCAGCACCAGGCGCGGCGCGGACACGGCAGACGCACGCCAGGCAGACAAGGTTTTGCCGGCCTTGGCGTCCAAGGCCTTGGTTGTCAGCGCGTCGCTGATCAGTTGCGACAAGCCGTCACGGCCGGGCTTGAAACCCTCGGGAACCAGCACGAGCAGCAAGTCGGCCTTGTCGCCGGTTGCCTGCCCGAGGGTCATGCATGCATGTTCAAAGTTCATAATTCACGTTTTCCTCGAAACTGATGTTATTCCATTCTTCCATCCGCAAGGAGCTGGCACGGACATTCGGCGCCACGCTGGTGGTCCTGATCACCATCGTGATGACCATCATCCTGATCCGCACGCTGGGCCAGGCCTCGCGCGGCACGGTGAATCCGTCGGAAGTGCTGATGGTCATGGGATTCAGTGTGCTCGGCTACCTGCCGGTGCTCCTGACGCTGAGCCTTTTCATTTCGATCGTGGCCACGCTGTCGCGCATGTACGGGGACAGCGAAATGGTGATCTGGCACTCGAGTGGGCGCGGCCTGGCCGGGCTTCTGTCGCCACTGTGGTGGTTTGCGTGGCCGGTCCTGGTTGCGGTGACCGTTTTGTCCCTGCTGATCTGGCCATGGACCAATGCCCAGGTCCTGGACTTGAAGATGCGCTATGAGAAACGCGGCAACATCGAGCGCGTCGCACCGGGCCGTTTCCAGGAGTCGGCCGATGGCAGCCGGGTGTTTTTCATCGACAAGGATTCGGCCGACAACAAAACCGGCAGCAATGTGTTCATTTCGTCGACCCTGAATGGCAAGACCTCGGCGACGTCGGCACGCAGCGGCCGCATCGAAACGATCAATGGTGAGCGTTTCCTGATGCTGGACAAAGGCCAGCGGCTCGACACGCCGCTGACCGGCAAGCAGGAACAGAAACTCAGCCAGTTCGAGTCCTACGGCATCCGCCTGTCCGATGACGTGCTGGCGGCCGAGTATGCGGTCCCCGCGAAGGCGGTCCCGACCCTGACGCTGATGCGCGAACCGACCCGGGCCAACCTCGCCGAGCTGGCCTGGCGCCTCGGTCTGGCGCTGGCATCCTTGAACCTGATCCTGATTGCGGTCACCGTCCCCGGGATCAGCCCGCGCAGCGGACGCAGTGGCAACCTCATCCTGGCCCTGGTCACCTTCATCGTCTACTACAACCTGATCAGTCTCGGCCAGACCTGGATTGCGGCGGGGCGCATCGGCATGGGGGCCTATCTGGCGCTGCTGCATGGGGGCGCATTTCTGCTGGCAACAGGCTGGATCGTCGGGCGGCACCAGAACTGGTCCCTGGCCAGCCTGTTTCGCTCGCGGGGACGCAGCGCAGCGGTGGTTCAGCCATGAGAACGGTCCGCCGGCTGATCTACGCCGAGGTCATCAACGCTGTGCTGTTCGTGGCGCTGGGCTTCCTGTCGCTGTTCTTCTTTTTCGACCTGGTCGATGAGCTGCCGGGCATCGGGCGCGACGGCCCTCTGGGCTACCAGCTGACCCACGCCCTGCTCTATGTCTTCCTGCTGGTGCCGAGCCATCTCTATGAACTGCTGCCCATCGCGGTGTTGATTGGCTGCGTGTTCGTGATGGCACGCCTGGCCCAGAGTTCCGAATACACCATTCTGCGCACCAGCGGCCTGGGTCCCTGGCTGGCGCTGAAGACCTTGCTGAAGCTGGGCCTCGTGTTCGCGGCGGTGACCTTTCTGATCGGCGACTATGTGGCGCCCCCGGCTGATCGTGCTGCCCAGCTGCTCAAGGCCCGCTTCCAGGGGCAGATCACGGTCGGGCAGACCGGCGCGTGGCTGAAAGAACGCCAGAAGCAATCCAGCACCTCGGTGAATGTTCGCGCCATCCTGCCCGACGGCAGCATGAGCGGGGTGCGGATCTTTGAGTTCAGTGCGGACGGGTATTTCCACGCCTTGGTCGAGGCCGACAAGGCGCAATTCGGCCCCGGCGCCTGGACCCTTCTGGACGCCAGGCGCACCGAATTTGGCAATGCGAGCGGTGACAGCGCCAGCGTCACCCGCAGTGCAATGCCGGAATACCGATGGCCGACCGAGCTGACCTCCGAAATGGTGTCGGCCGCCGTTCTGAATCCCTCCCGGATGCGGATCGTGGACCTGTTCATCTACATGCGCCACCTCGAGGCCAACAAGCAGACCGCCCAGCGCTACCAGATCGAGTTCTGGCGCAAGGTGTTCTACCCCTTGAGCTGCCTGGTCATGGTGGTCCTGGCGTTGCCGTTTGCCTACCTGCATTTCCGCTCCGGCGGGATCGCGGGCTACGTGTTCGGCGGGGTCATGGCGGGGATCAGCTTCTTCCTCCTGAACAACGTGTTCAGTTTCATCGGCAACCTGCAGAACTGGCACCCCTGGCTGACGGCGGCAGCGCCCAGCCTGATCTACTCCGTCTTCTCGCTGGCCGCCTTCGGGTGGCTGGTGCTGCGGCGGTGAAGTCCGCAATGGCCAACGGGCCCGATCCGACGGACGGCGCCATCGTGCTGTTCGGCCACGGCTCACGCGATCCCTTGTGGCGCCAGCCCATAGATGCGGTGGCTGCGCGCATTCGCGCCATCGATCCGCAGGCCCGCGTGGCCTGCGCCTTTCTGGAGCTGACCCAGCCCGACCTCGTCACGGCCGTCGACGAATTGATTGCGGCAGGCGCTGTGCGCGTGACCATCGTGCCGATGTTCCTGGGCCTTGGGCGCCATGCCCGAGAAGACCTGCCCCTGCTGCTGGCGACGCTGCGCCAGCGCCACCCGGGGATCGGGCTGCGGCTGCAGCCGGCTGTTGGTGAAGATCCGCGCTTGACCGACCTGATCGCGCAGATCGCCTTGTCCTGAGCCAGGAGGGGTCTCCTTAGATCTGATGCGGGATAATTGTGTTCTGCTTTATGCGAAATACCATATGAACCTGCATCAATTCCGCTTTGTCCAGGAGGCCGTGCGCCGCAACCTGAACCTGACCGAGGCGGCCAAGGCGCTGCATACCTCGCAGCCCGGGGTGTCCAAGGCGATCATCGAGCTGGAAGACGAACTGGGCGTGGACATCTTCGCCCGCCATGGCAAGCGGCTGAAGCGGGTGACCGAGCCGGGCCAGCACGTGCTCAACAGCATCGAACTGATCATGCGCGAGGTGGGCAACCTCAAACGCATCGGCGAGCAGTTCAGCGCCCAAGACAGCGGCACGCTGAGCATCGCCACCACCCACACGCAGGCCCGGTATGTGCTGCCCACGCCAGTGGCCAAGCTGCGCACCGCCTACCCCAAGGTCAACATCAGCCTGCACCAGGGCTCGCCCGACCAGGTGGCCCGCATGCTGATCGATGAGGTGGCCGAAATCGGCATCGCGACGGAGTCCCTGTCGGACTACGAAGAGCTCGTCACCCTGCCCTGCTACGAATGGCAGCACGTGCTGGTCCTGCCCGCCGACCATCCGCTGGCGCGCAAGGAACGGGTGAGCCTGGAAGACATCGCGCACGAACCGCTGATCACCTACCACCCGTCCTACACTGGGCGCACGCGCATCGACCATGCCTTTGCGCAGCGCAAGCTCACCCCGCGCATCGCGCTGGAAGCCATCGATTCGGACGTCATCACCACCTACGTGCGCCTGGGCCTGGGCATCGGCATCGTGGCCGAGGTGGCGGTGCGAGACCTCAAGCCGGTTGAGGCCGGTGGTGATCTGGCCATCCGCCCCATGGGCCACCTGTTCGGGCAGAACGTCACCCGCGTGGCCTTCAAACGCGGCGCCTACCTGCGAAACTTTGTCTACAAATTCGCTGAATTCCTGAGCGAACGCCTGAACCGCAACGTCGTGGCCAAGGCCATGAGCGGCCAGGTCAACGACTATGAGTTGTGAGACCTGGCGGACCCTTTCTTCAGAACCGCCCCTGCCCCACCATGATTGAACGCACCCCTCCCCTGCAAACCAAGCTGCCGAAGGTCGGCACCACCATCTTCACCGTGATGTCCGCCCTGGCGGCTGAAAAAGGCGCCGTCAACCTCGGCCAGGGTTTCCCGGACTTCGACTGCGACCCGCGCCTGGTGCAGGCCGTCACCGACGCGATGAACCGCGGGCTGAACCAGTACCCGCCCATGCCGGGCGCGCCGGCCCTGCGCGAGGCGGTTGCGGCCAAGGTCCTGGCCTTATACGGCCGGTCGTACAACCCGGCGTCAGAAATCACCGTCACCGCTGGCGCCACCCAGGCCATCCTCACCGCCATCCTGGCCGTCGTGCGCCCGGGCGACGAGGTCATCGTGCTGGAGCCCTGCTACGACAGCTACGTGCCGAACATCGAACTGGCCGGTGGCGTGGTGGTGCCGGTGCCGCTCACGCCGGGCAGCTTCCGCCCCGACTTCGACCGCATCGCCGCCGCCCTCAGCCCGCGCACCCGGGCGATCATCGTGAACAGCCCGCACAACCCCAGCGCCACGGTGTGGACCGACGCGGACATGCTGAAGCTGCAGGACATCCTGGCGCCCACCGATGTGCTGCTCATCAGCGACGAGGTGTACGAGCACATGGTCTATGCGCCGAACCGGCACCTGAGCGCCGCCCGCTACCCAGGCCTGGCCGCTCGCGCCTTCATCGTCTCCAGCTTCGGCAAGACCTACCACGTGACCGGCTGGAAGGTCGGCACCGTCTGCGCGCCCGCCCCGTTGACGGCCGAATTCCGCAAGGTGCACCAGTTCAACGTGTTCACGGTGAACACGCCGATGCAGCACGGACTGGCCACCTACATGGCCGATCCGGCACCCTACCAGGACCTGCCGGCCTTCTACGCCGCCAAGCGCGACCGGTTCCGCGCCGGGCTGGCGCAGACGCGATTTCGCCTCTTGCCCAGCGAGGGCAGCTACTTCCAGTGCGTGGACATCTCGGCGCTGGCGGTGCCCGAACGGGCCCTGCCCGAGGCGGACTTCTGCCAGTGGCTCACCTCAGAGATCGGCGTGGCGGCGATTCCGCTTTCGGCGTTCTACGGCAACGGCTTCGACCAGAAAGTCATCCGCTTCTGCTACGCCAAGAAGGACGACACCCTGGATGCGGCCTTGCAGCGGCTGGCGAGACTCTGATCGAACTCCTGAAGTGATAGCTGCAAGTGACCCTTTCACGACGGGATGGGGTGGTTTTGGCTTGAAATCAAGCGTCGATCGGCCGTTTCAAGCCTGAAATCCGCCGCCCAGCCCGTCACGCGCGGCCGGCAGGCCTCCAGGCGGGCCTGGTACAGCGGAATGAGGAAGAAGTCCGCATCGTGCAGGTAAGGGGTTCGCATCCGGCCCACGTCCGCCGCGTCGTGGCTCAGGTCGATCAGCCGCCCGCCGATCCGGTTGAACTGGTGGGCATAGTGGCCCTCGATCGCCCCGCCGAACACCTCGCGCATGAACATCGAGCCGTATCGGCAGGCGCCCGACAGG
>Ga0208938_1001560_pt1 | contig 13186 bp, 15 predicted proteins | sample AD_UKC125_MetaG_FD_184434 | JGI IMG/M metagenome (GOLD analysis project Ga0208938, IMG submission 184434) | Active sludge microbial communities of municipal wastewater-treating anaerobic digesters from USA - AD_UKC125_MetaG (SPAdes) (version 2) | ecosystem: Engineered > Bioreactor > Anaerobic >... | reverse complement strand
TGGCGGCTCCGGCGCTGGGGGTCATCTCCAGCAGCGTCCCGGTGCTCCCCCGGATCGACTGTTGCACTAGTGCCGCCTGGGCGGCGCCGACGGCTTGTTCCATGGTCATCGTGATGATGACGGTGGCGGCGACTTTCCCGGTGAGTCGTTCGGTGTCCAGGTGTTCGATCAACTCGGTCAAGGCTCGTCCGCGGCGGTGCGCCCAGTCGATGTCGGCCCAATCGGCGTTCCGACCCACACCCCGACCCACACCCCGACCCGCGCCGAGCCCGAACGCGGCCCCCGCGATGCCTTGAGCGGGTTGGCGGGTGGAGGCGTGCAGGTCGGCAGCGACCGACCCGTCGGCCAGGTCACCGGCAGCGGTCTGACCGTCAGCCAAGGCTGCTTCGGCGGCTTTGCGGAGGTGATCACGCCGGGGTGCAGTCATCGACTGCAACACCTTGCCCAGCATCCGCGCCGTGAACGTCGGCAACAGTGCTTGGAGTTTCGTGGTGCCGTCACCGAGGTCTTGCATGGTGACCGTCGCCAACCGATACGCCCGGGTCTCTTGATCGAGCAGTTGGGCTTCGACATGCTCAGCGACTTCTTGGGCGGAGCGTTCGGCGTCGGCGAGGGCGAACTTCGCCGCCCGATAGAACCGGCCCGGGTTCAATTGCTGCGCCTTCTGGACGAGAGAGGTTTCGACCTTGGCCCGCTCCACCTGCGTCAACGACTCAGGGAGCTTGTCCATCGTCGAAGCGATGATCCCCGCACACCGACCAGAGACGTCACCGGCATCGAACGCAGCCCGCGTCAGCGCCAACCCCTCGCCAGCAAGAGACGTTGCCAAGACCACCTCTCGGGCCGCGTGAGCCCCATCGCCGTGGGTTGCTGACGCGACCCATGCTGATGTCGAGGAATGCCCGGTCCGGCGATGCACCTGCTGCCGGTCAGCCCGAGCGACCAACGCCAACCGCAGGGCATCCACCCGACGAGCGATCCGCTCCACCTCGCCAATATCGGCAGCGCCGACGACCACAGACGCGTCAGGGTCAGCCAGCCGGGCCTGGACCTGGTCGACCAGCGCATGCAGGGCGTCCGTCGGCACCCCCACCACAGCCGATGCCCGCGCAGGCGACCCACTTGACGGCACCACGCCAGACGGCGACTTGCCGGACAGCGACCCACGCGCTGGTGACCCACCCCACGACACCGCGCCGGACGGCACACCGCCGCCGGGCTGTAGGTCCAACGGAGTGTTCGTCATAGTACGAGTGTACTAGGATAGGCGTTCGATCGCAAGAGGAATTAGCGTGAATTAAAGAGCTGTCCCGGCCCACGGACCGGGGGTCGACCGGGGCTCGGTGAGGCAACGTCAACGGTCATCGCTGGCGCGGCCGGCATGGTGCGTGTGAGGGTAACGCCTATGACTGACCAGCCACCGGAGATCCTGCGAAACCGACAGTTCCGCGGTCGGAGCCTGCGCGGCTCGCGGTTCGACGACTGTGACTTCAGCGAAGTGGTCATCCGCGGCAGCGACCTGTCCGGGATGGAGCTCGACTCGCCGTGGCTCCTGGAACCCGGCGGGCGCCTACTGGTCAACGGGGTCGACGTCGCGCCGCTCGTCGACGCCGAGCTCAATCACCGCTTCCCCGGGCGCACCTTGCGCCGATCGACCGAGCCGGGGGGCTTGCGCGCCGCCTGGGATGCCGTCGAAAACGCTTGGGCCGCAACGCTGCACCGCATATCTGAGATGCCGGACGGCACGGTCGACGCTTCGGTCGCCGGGGAGTGGACCTTCGCACAGACGCTGCGCCACCTCGTCATGGCGACCGACACCTGGCTCGGACGGGCCGTCTTCGAGCTCGAAAACCCTTATCACCCAGCCGGATTGCCGCACGACGACCCCGACACCGCGGCATACGACCCGTCTGTCTTCTCGCAACCGCACCCGAGCTGGGACGACGTGCTTGCCGCTCGCGCGGGTCGACAGCAGATGGTGCGCGAGTTCCTCGCGACCGTCACCGCCGCCGAGTTGGGCCAGACGCGGCGCAATCCACATGCCCCCGCGCACCCCGAGACCGTGCTGTCGTGCCTGCAGACCATCCTCGAGGAGGAGTGGGAGCACCTGCGGTATGCCGTGCGCGACCTCGACATCCTGGCGTCCGGCTCCGCCGGGTGAGGCACACGTGAGGGACGGGTGAGACATGGGTATGCCGGGCGCCCCCTGGAGGCACCCGGCATACCCGTGCTGTGAGCCCTCGGGCCGTCAGCGGTTGAGGATCGCGAGCACCTGCTGCGCCGTGGTGGCGCCGGCCAACGCTGCGATCTGGCCCTTGTCGAGGAAGACCTTCGCGACGCCGGACAGCAGGGTGAGGTGGTCGTCACCCGCACCGGCGATGCCGATGACGAAGGTGGCGGGCTTGCCGTTCCAGTCGATGCCCTCCGGGTAGCGAATGAACGCCATCGCCGTGCGGTGGATGGCCGCCTTGGCCTCATTGGTGCCGTGCGGGATGGCCAGCTGGTTGCCCATGTAGGTCGAGACCGAGCGCTCACGCTCGAGCATCGAGTCGACATAGCTGGCGTCGACCGCGCCGGAGCCGACGAGCATCGCCCCGACTTCGCGGATCGCGTCGTCGCGCGAGGTGGCGCGGCCGTTAAGCCGGACCAGATCCTCGGTGAGTATGCCGTCCGTCGTAGCTCCCGCTCCTGCAGCAGCCGCTGTCGCAGCGCCCGCTCCCGCAGTGGCCGCAGCATCCGCGCCAGCCGTGGCCATGGTCCCGGCCGCCGGGGCCGCGACGCCCGCCGCGGGCACCGGAGCATTGACAGCCTGCAGGTCGGCGACGATCTGGTCGTACGTCGGGCTGGCCATGAAGTTGTCGACCGTGTAGAGCGCCGCTGACGGGGTGCGTTGGGCGGCGCGAGTCGCCAGGTCCTGGTGGGTGACGAGCAGGTCGACGTCGTCGGTGAGGTTGCTGATCGCCTTGTTGACGACGGTGACCCCGGTGATGCCGGCATCCTGGATCTTGCGGCGCAGGACGGAGGCGCCCATGGCCGAGGACCCCATCCCCGCGTCGCAGGCGAAGACGATGGAGCGGACCGGGCCGCTGAGCGCGGCGCCGCCGGCGGCTGCGCCGAGCAGGGCCGCCGAGGCGACCGACTTCTTGCCCTTGAGCGCTTCCATGGATGCAGTGGCCGCCGAGAGGTCACCCGCGTCGTCGGACTTGTCCATGCGCAGCAGGAACGCCGCGACGAGGAAGGTCACCGTGGCCGAGAGGACGACCGAGAGGATGACACCGACGAGGCTGGGGCCAGGGGTCTGGGCCAGGACGGCGAGGATCGAGCCGGGAGCGGCCGGGGCGCGCAGGCCGGAGCCGAACAGCACGTTGGTGAAGACACCGGTCATGCCGCCGAGGATCATCGCGGCGATGAGGCGCGGCTTGGCCAGCACGTAGGGGAAGTAGATCTCGTGGATGCCGCCGACGAAGTGGATGAGCGCGGCGCCGGGAGCCGAGGCGCGGGCCAGGCCCTTGCCGGCGACCATGAAGGCGAGCAGCAGACCGAGGCCCGGGCCGGGGTTGGCCTCGAGGAGGAAGAGGATCGACTTGCCGTCGGCCAACGACTCGTTGGTGCCGAGCGGGGTGAGGACGCCGTGGTTGATGGCGTTGTTGAGGAAGAGGATCTTGGCCGGCTCGATGAAGATCGAGGTGAGCGGCAGGAGGCCGTTGTTGACCAGGGTCTTGACGATGTTTCCGGCGACGTCGGCGAAGGGCATGATGAGCTTCGGCCCGACGATGAAGAAGCCGGCGCAGGCGAGGATGAGCCCCCAGATGCCGGCGGAGAAGTTGTTGACGAGCATCTCGAAGCCGGGCTTGATCTTGCCGTCCCAGATCGAGTCGATCTTCTTCATGGTCCAGCCACCGAGCGGGCCCATGACCATGGCGCCCATGAACATCGGGATGCTCGTGCCGGAGATGACGCCCATCGTCGCGATCGCGCCGACGACGCCGCCGCGGGTCTCGTAGACCATCTTGCCGCCGGTGTAGCCGATGAGGATCGGCAGCAAGTAGGTGATCATCGGGCCGACGATGCCCTTGCCGTCGAACGTGCCCCAGCCACCGATCTGGGCCACCCAGCTGTCGTCAGCCAGACCGCCCGACCCGCCCATGTTGAGCCAGCCGGACTTGATGAACAGGGCCGTGATGAGGCCCCAGGCGATGAAGGCGCCGATGTTGGGCATGACCATGTTGGACAGGAAGGTGCCGAACTTCTGAACGTGCACGCGCGCCGACGCGCGCTCGGTCGCGCGCCCCTGATCGGGGTTGCGAGGCTGTGCCGCTGTGCTAGCCACGCGGGCTCCTTTCGCTGTGAACCACGCCACCCGTGGATCTGTGATTACCTTTATATCCACTCGTTTCCACGTGCGTCAAGGGTTTTGCTTGACTGTTTCCACATCTTCGGGCAAACTCTGCTGTGGAAGTCAACATGACGGAGTGGCGGACACCACACCCAGCACTCACCGACATACCCACGCACCGACCCGGCCACACGGCATACAGCCACACGGCATACAGAGGAGCTCTCGATGAAGGCACTGCGGTTCTACGCCCCCGGCGACGTCCGCTTGGAAGACGTCCCCGAGCCCACCTGCGGGCCGCGCGAGGTCAAGATCAAGGTCAAGAACTGCTCGACCTGCGGCACCGACGTCAAGATCCGCAACAACGGACACGTCAACATCACCCGCGTGACGACGATGGGCCACGAGGTGGCCGGCGAGGTCGTCGAGGTCGGGGCCGACGCGCGCGGCGGGTTCGCCGTGGGTGACCGGGTGCAGTGCATCGCGGCTGTGCCGTGCGGCGAGTGCCACGAGTGCCGCAAGGGCTGGATGGAGGTCTGCCAGAACCAGACGTCGGTGGGGTATCAGTACGACGGCGGGTTCGCGGAGTACATGGTCGTGCCCGAGCAGGTGCTCAAGGTCGACGGGCTCAACCGGATCCCCGACAACGTGGGCTATGACGAGGCCTCGGCGGCCGAGCCGTTCGCGTGCGCGATCAACGCCCAGGAGCAGCTCGGCATCGAGAAGGGCGACTTCGTCGTCGTCTTCGGCGCCGGCCCGATCGGCTGCATGCACATCCGCATCGCCCGGGGCGTCCACAACTGCGGTCAGGTCTGGCTGGTCGACGTTAACGCCGAGCGCCTCGCGATGTCGGCCGAGGCGGTGCAGCCCGACGGCACGATCAATGCCGCGCAGGAGGACGTCGTCGCGCGGGTCATGGAACTCACCGGCGGCCGCGGCGCCGACGTCATCATCACCGCCACGCCGGCCAACATCACCCAGGAGCAGGCCATCGCGATGGCCGCCCGCAACGGCCGGATCTCGTTCTTCGGCGGGCTCCCGAAGACCGACCCGTTCATCACGTGCGACTCCAACCTCGTGCACTACCGCCAACTGCACATCCACGGCGCCAACGGGTCCTCGCCCGAACACAACCGCAAGGCGCTGGAATACATCTCCACCGGCCAGGTGCCGGTCAAGGACCTCATCACCGCGCACGTCGACCTCAGTGATGTGCTGCACGCGTTCGACCTGGTCGCCCGCGGCGAGGCGATCAAGGTTACTGTCGAGCCATGAGCTTCGAATCGGCCATCCCCAGCCCAGAACGACCCGGGCTGCGGGTGGTCGGTCCGGTGAAATACGCGGCGGAGCGCCAGCGCCTCATCGTCGCCGAAGCGCACGCCAACGGCAGGGTCGAGGTCACCGACCTGGCCCGCCGCTTCGACGTCACCGGCGAGACCATCCGCCGCGACCTCACCGTGCTGGAACGGCGCGGCCAGGTGCGCCGGGTCCACGGCGGCGCGCTGCCTGCCGACGCGGTGGCGGCGGCGGCACGGCATACTCCCCCGCTTTCCCACGACGGGTATGCCGTGCAGAAGCGCCGCATCGCGCGGCGCGCTCTCGAGGAGCTGCCACTCGGGGGGACCATCCTGCTCGACGGCGGCACGACCACCTGGGCGCTCGCGGATGCGTTGCCCGAGGGTGGCGGCCTGACCGTGGTGACGAACAACCTGGCGGTGGCGGCCACGGTGTTTGCCAAGGGTGGGTATGACCTGTTCCTGCTCGGCGGGCGGGTGCGGCAGCCGGCGGGCGATGCGGTCGGGGTGTGGGCGACCGAGGCGCTGGCCGACGTGTGCGTCGACGTGGCCTTCCTCGGCACCAATGGGTTCTCCGTCGATCGGGGCTTGACGACGCCGCACGAGAGCGAGTTGGTCGCCAAGCGGGCGTTCGTCGCGTGCGCGCCCCGGGTCGTGGTGTTGGCGGACTCGACCAAGGCGGGGGCGGTGACCTTCCACCGGTTCGCCAGTCTCCACGAGGTGGACCTGCTGATCACCGACACCGATCTCGACGAGGCTCGCGCCGATGACTTCGGCGCCGTCGGCCTGGAGGTTGTGCGGGCCTGAGGCGTCGAGTCGCGCGGCGGCGGATCGGAAGGTTTCCCGGCATACCCGGGCCTGTCAGCCCGAGATAGACGCCGAGTCGGAAGGTTTCCCGGCATACCGTGGCCCGCGAGCCCGAGATAGACGCCGAGTCGGAAGGTTTCCCCGGCACACCCGTCGCCTGTCAGCCCGAGATACACGGCGAGTCGGAAGGTTTCCCGGCATACCCGTCGTCTCGGTCGTCCCCGTCGCTCCCGCTATGCCGACCGTGCCGGAGGACGCACGTGTGGCATAGCGGCGCCGCGACAGGCGACGTCAGCGGGTGAGGCCCTACTCCCCCTGCTCCCTGCCGAGCTCACGAGCTCCGCGGCGAGCTCTCCGCCACGGGGGCGCGCATGATCGAGGCAAGCTTCTTGCCCTTGGCCAGCTCGTCGACGAGTTTGTCGAGGTAGCGAATCCGCTGCATGAGCGGGTCCTCGATCTGGTCGACGCGGTAGCCGCAGATCACGCCGGTGATGAGCCCGGCATACGGCGTGAAGGCCGGCGCCTCGGCGAAGAAGGTCTCCAGGGTGACCTCGCGATCGATGGCTTGCTGCAAACCACCGGAGTCGTAGCCGGTGAGCCATCCGATGACCTGATCGAGCTCGTCCTGGGTGCGACCCTTGCGCTCGACCTTGGCGCGGTAGAGCGGATAGATGCTCGCGAAGCTCGTCGTGAAGATGCGATGCCCGGCCACGTCCGTCCCTTCCTCATCGGTGACCGTCCATTGTCACTCAGACAGCGGGCTCAGACTCCGACTCGACCTCAGGCAGCGGGCCTTCCTCGAGCGACATCCGCAGCGGACGCTGGAAGAACCTGGTCAGCCCGAGGACGACTGCGACGCCGAGGAAGAACCACACCAAGCCGTAGTGGAAGGAGTCCGGCGACAGGTTGATCCACAGCACGGCGGTCGAGCACACCCCGAGAGCGGGCAGCACGATGTTGGTGAAGACCTGCCCGGGTGACCTGACGAGCTTCTGGCGCAACGCAAAGTAGACGATCACCGTGAGGTTGACAAAGGTGAACGCCATCAACGCACCGAAGTTGATCAACGCCGCGACGAAGTCCAGGTTGAGCGGGATCGCTAGCAACGACACCGCCCCGACGAACAGCACCGCGATCGCCGGCGTCCGGAACCGCGGGTGCACATAGGACAGCGCCCGCGAGATCGGACCGTGCCCATTGCGGCCCATGACGAAGAGCATCCGCGACACCGACGCATGCGACGCCAGGCCCGAGGCGACGGTCGCGGCGAAGGCGGCAGCGGTGAGGAATGCCTTGAAGACGTTGCCGCCGATGAGCTCGGCCATCTCGGGCAGGGCGCTGTTTTCCAGGGCGTCCTCGCTGAACCCCTCCATCGTCGGGAAGCGGGACTGCGCGAACCATCCGGCCAGGAAGAAGATCGCCCCGCCGATGAGCAGGGTGAGCATGATCGCGCGCGGCACGGTGTCGGCGTCCTTGGCCTCTTCGGTGTACATCGTGATGGCGTCGAAGCCGATGAACGAGAAACACACGATGGTCGCGCCGGTGATGACCGGACCGAGCGAGGCGCCTTCGTGCCACAACGGCCGGGTGGAGAACGGGGTGCCGTTGCCTTCGCCCGCGGCGAGCTGGCGCCAGGTGAGGACCACGAAGACGACGATGAGCACGATGGAAAACGCGACGAGTATGCCGTTGAGCCGCGAGGTATTGCTCATGCTGAACAGCACCAACGACGTGATCATCAGGACCACCAGCACGACCCACACGGCCGGTGGCACGTCCGGGAAGAACGCCTCCATGTAGCTGCGCAGGATGAGCGCGTTGACCAGTGGCAAGAGCAGGTAGTCCAACAGCGACGACCATCCGATGAGGAAGCCCACGTTCGGGTGGATCGTCTCGGAGGCGTAGGTGTATGCCGAGCCCGCCGACGGGAAGACCCGCACCATCCGGCCGTAGCTCACCGCCGTGAATGCCATGGCGACCATCGCCATGAGGTAGGCCAGCGGCACCAGGCTGTTGGTCTCCTCGGACACGATCCCGAAGGTGTCGAAGATGACCGTCGGTGTCATGTATCCCAGGCCGAGGCCGACGATGGCCATGGTCCCGAGAGACCGATGGAGATTGGTCGACGAGTGCGTCGTGACCGGCATACACACCTCCGTTGTTGGGCACTGCGCGAGCCGAGCCGGAGCCTGCAGGTGGCGGAACTTCAGGCGGGTTGACCTTCAGGCGGGTGGAACCTCAGGCGGGTGGAACCTCAGTCGGGTTGAGCCGCTTCGGCGTGGACCCCATACGCGGGGACCTCGTAGTCGCGGGGCACGACGATCATCGGCACCGGGAGCGCGTGCAGGATGGTGTTGGCCGAGGCCCCGAGGAAGAGCCGCTTCGGCCCGCCGAGCCGACTCGAGCCCACCATGACGATCTCGCTAGCGTCGAAATCCAGGCCGTGCACACATTCCTCGAGCGAGCGTCCGGTGCCCAGCACTCCGGTGACCGGGAAGTCGTCGGGCAGCACGTCGTTGGCCTGCGCGACGAGGTCGTGCACGTGGCGTTCGGCGATGGCGTGCAACTCGTGCCGGGCGTCCTCGGAGCGCTCCTTGCCGACGGCGAGCAGCGACATGAGCCGCAACGGCACTCGCCAGTCGTCGGCCAGCTGGATGGCCAGTTCGACGAGCGCCTCGGCACCGGGCAGCAGCCCGGTCGCGCAGGTCAGCCGGGTGATCGCGGGGTGCGGCCCGTAGTCGACCGGCGCGAGCGCGACCGGCACCGGTGAGGCGTGCAGCAGGGTGCCGGCGATGCTGCCGATGGAGAACCGACCGATGATGCCTTGGTGCGCCGCGCCTATGGCGATGAGGTGTGCCTCGCCGCCGAGGGTCGGGTCGGTCGCGGCGTCGATAAGCCCCTCGGTGATCGACTCGGCACGCACCACGTGTCCGCGAGCGACGACTCCGTCGGGGACCAGCGCGAGCGCTTCATCGAGCCACTCCTGGCCTTGCTGCTCCAGCTGGGTCTGATAGGCGCGATCTGGCGAATACATGTCGAAGGTCGGCGTGTCCAGCGGCAGGACCACGACGATGTCCAGCCGGGCTCGGCGGGCTCCCGCCAGTGACGAGGCCAAGTGCACGGCGTCGACCCCGCGTTGATTGGACACATAGCCCACAACCAGTCGCACATTGGCTCCTTTGACGGCGTCGGCCCCGCTCGGGGTTGAGTCACCCTAGCGGCCTGCCGTGGTCCGCGCGCTCCCCAAGTCTTGGGGATTTTCGGGGCTTCGCTGCTATGCCCGGGCGGCTCGCATCACCCCGCAGGTATGCCGTCCGGTCGCCTTCCAGCCCAGACTCGTTGTGGCGAATGAACTCCAGTCCGGAGGCCCGCCCTCATCGAAGGCGCCCGTGCTCCCTCACCAAGCCGGAAGACTCGCCCATGCCAGTTGACGGCTACTTCCGAAGCAGTGTGTCGGAAACGTCGACGTGATCGCCTACCCGAACGACGAGCTGCCCGCCAATGCCTCCACCATCGACCCATACCCGGAACTCGATGCCTCCGTGACTCTCCCGAACGGAGATCTTCGACAACGCCTCTCGCTCAACGAGCAAGCGCTTCCTCGGTATGCGTCCAGCGCACGTGCACAGAACCTGCCGTCTCGTCCCACGTGAGGATGACGACGAGCCGTCGTTGGCCCAACCGGTCACGCTTACGACGCCCGGCACTTCTGCAGGCACAGTCTCGACCGGAAGCCCGTCGAGATCGGAGAGCCGAGGAACCTCTATAAGCGCGCTCATCACGGGCCTCCCATCGGGATGACGGTCGTCAATCGGAAACCGTCGTCGGTGACCTGCCAGGTCGATTCGAACTTCAGGAAGCCGCCCGGCCAAGAAGGGCGATCGCAACCCTCAGGAAATGCGACAGCGACCGGACCCACCTGTCCATCACTCCCCACGCCTCAGTATCCAGCCGCGAGGCTCGGATCGGGGCAACCATCACATCTCCGAATCCTGGCTCGCTACTCACAGGATCAAACCTCGCACACGTTCGCCAAGTGCGAGTAGCCAGCTCGTCATCGTGAAACCATCCGAATCCGGCAAGTAGCCGGAACCGAGCTCCCCCATCATCAACGCGCGCAGGCCTACCTCCGAATCGATCATTGCGACGACCTCAGCGACCTCATCCGGCAATTGGCCAGCGATGGGTTCATTTGCGACGTAGTCGTCGACAGCGGCCCAAGCGTTGGGGTAGTCGTCGGGCCAGTCGAGCGTCAAATAGCCCTTGGTGAGGAGTTCGAGTGCGGGGTAGTTCATGGCGTTGGGGAGGTCGTCTGGATTCGGTAGCCGATGGACAAGTTCGCCTCGGGGCCGGCATCCACCACGTCGTCCAACCCCTCGACCGTGCCCTGGCGCACCGAGGCAGACACCACCCGAATGTCGTACACGCACCGCATCAACGTATCCTTCGCATACGAAGAGCGACGTATCGGCCACCGGCCGGAATGAGGGTGACCACCACAGGTGCCAGTCGCGCCATGGCTATTCGACCCACGCCTCAATGTCCAGCCGGGAGGCTCGGGCCGGGGCAACCATCACATCCCCCGAGTCCTCGCGGAATACCTCGAGTTCCTGGAGCAAACCCCCGATCACGTGGACGAGCACGTGAACTGTGACACCCTCAGCGTCGGCATAGCTAGCCTCCACGGGAATACGCCGAGCGACCAGGACCGGGGTTGCATCTAACGGGCGGATTCGCAGACTCCCGTTGTGGTCGATCGACTGCACGACCGTACCCCTTAGTTGACGGCTCAGGCCCTGGGCGCCCTCGAAGTCGGCACTGAGCAACCGTTGGAGCAGCTCACGCTCCGCGACCAAAAGGGGTCGAAAGCCCTCGAGGGGGTCAAGGCACATAGTAGGTCCCAACATTGATGGTGCTGTCCGGCAGCGTGTACGCCCGATACTCGATCGTCGTCCCTCTGATCTCGATGCGCCCCCACAACGATCCCGTCTCGGACGTTGCCTGAGAGGCGGCCATCGTTACCCGCTGCAAGATGGTCGACTCTGTCCCGCGTGTCGCGCGTCAGACTTTGTGGCAGGGCCACCACCCCTACGCGGCAACCCGCTAACCCACCCGCCAGAATGCCACGACCACCCCACCCCGCACGTCGAAATCCACAACCGCGAACCCCGAGCACGGGTCAGGGCGCGCCGGGCGCACCTGACCCGCAGGGGTTAACCCACCGCACCTCGGGGAACCGCGCAAAGTCACTGTCCGCACTGGCGACCGGCACGCCGTATTCGATGGCCAAGGCTGCCAGGTGCGCGTCGGGGATGAGATTGCCGGTGAGGCCGTGCGTGGTGACGAGGTCACGGAGGATCGTCCAGGTGCGCGAGGTGACGTCCGGCAGCCAGGTCGCCGGTGCGGCTAGCCAGTCGTCGACGAAAGTCACGGCCGCGGCGGCAGTCAGCGGCGCCGACATGACGCGCGGATGGGTCGCGATGCGCAGGAAGGCCGCGATGCTCTGCCACGGTATGCCGATCCGCACGTCCCCGTTGAGATACTCCTCGAGGAATGCCTTCGCACGGCCGTGCTGCCGAGCCGTCTCGTCCACGGCATACAGCAGGATGTTGGCGTCGACGATCATGCGCCGTCGAGGAGGTCGAGAACCTCGCCGATATTGCCGATATCGACGAGCGCACCCAGACGGGTCGACCGCTGGGTGAAGGAGTGAGGGGCATCCGCGCGGTGCATTCCCCGGCGAGCCAGCAGCACGATGGCCTCGCTCGTGCCCAGCCCCTCCTCCCGCCGCAAGCGGGCCACTTCCGCCTCGACGTCGGAGGTGAGGTTGACCGTGGTGCGCATGCTCCTCACCATAGCATCAGTGATGCGAGGCTCGAAGCATCAGTGATGCGAGGCTCGAAGCATCAGTGATGCGCAGCCCTCGACCGATCACTCACGACAGGCCGGCCGACGCGATGAGGCCCGCGACATGGGGCCAGTCGAGGCGTTCCTGTTCCAGCCGGAGCTGTGGCCCGTAGGTGTCCTCGACCAAGTCGCGGTAGAGCTCGGCCTCCTGCGGCGTCAGGTGCGGCAACCGGGCACGGGTGGGTTTGGTCTCCGATCCCCAGCGGTCGCGGTGGGCCAGCAACGTCGCCCGGTCCATCGCCAACGACTCGACCTGCCGCAGGCCGGCGCGCACGCCGCTGAGGATCGCGAAACCATGGGTGTCGAGGTCCCCCGAGTAGACCACCCGCGGCGCCTCCCGAGCCCAGCCCAGCCGAGCCACCCGCACCGCGAGGTAGCCCACCCCCCAGATCACGACGCCGTCGCTGGGCAGCGGCCAGGCCAGGAAGGTCTGGAAGTTCTCGACGATGACGACCGTGCCGACCCTCGCCCGCAGGCCGGCCAGCTCGGCCAATCGGAAGCTGCCCTCGGTCAGCCCGCACGGCATACCGCCGAACCCGACCCCGAAACGCAGGTCCACCAACTGCTCCGGCGCGCGCAGTCCCCACCGCTGCGCGAATGCGCCGACCGCACCCGGCGAGCCCGGGACCGGCAGCGGCGCCACACCTGCGGCGGCGAGCAACTCGGCCAGCAGCTTGTGGTGCTTCTCGACGAACTTGGTGTCGACGCCGGGGGCCGAGATCTGCCGCAGCCAGGCACCCGCCGCGGCCGGGGACCGCAGCCAGCGGTATGCCGTGAGCGTCGGCTCCCAGTGCGCCGCCGCACGCAACGCCCGCAGCGGGTGGGCGGCCACCCAGTCGAC
>Ga0208938_1001557_pt1 | contig 13208 bp, 9 predicted proteins | sample AD_UKC125_MetaG_FD_184434 | JGI IMG/M metagenome (GOLD analysis project Ga0208938, IMG submission 184434) | Active sludge microbial communities of municipal wastewater-treating anaerobic digesters from USA - AD_UKC125_MetaG (SPAdes) (version 2) | ecosystem: Engineered > Bioreactor > Anaerobic >... | reverse complement strand
CGGAATCGCGAATCAGGGACACCGACATGGCCGAGGAGATGTCGAACTTCACGAAGTACAGCATCCTGATCCAGGCGGGCACAGCCATGCTGGCACAGGCCAATATGGCACCGCAGAGCGTGCTGGCGCTGCTGAGGTGAACGACGGGCAAAAAATAAAGGCTCCGGAAGGAGCCTTTATTTTTTGCCGTGTACTTAATGAGTCCGGGCAAATTGCCGAAATATAATATGTACGCCAGAATGACCAGACCGGTATTTATGATTTCTGAAAGGGAGAAAGACATGAAATACGAATACCTGCTTAGCATATGCATGATGGTAAAGGATGAGGGCAAAAATCTGCGCAGATGCCTGGAAGCCATGAAAAGCCTCATACAAAGGAGCGATGTTGAGCTAATAATCGTTGATACCGGTTCCAGGGACAATACTGTGGAAATCGCAAAGGAATATACGGATAAAGTCTTTTTCCACGAGTGGAACAATCACTTTTCCGAGATGAGGAACATCACCATTTCATATGCAAAAGGCATGTATTTACTGATCATAGATGCCGACGAGGTTCTGACCGATGCAGGATCGCTTTACAGATATATCAGTGATGATAAGTACAGATCATATAATGCCTTTGCTCTTATGATCAAAAATTTCACCTCGGGGGGAATGTTCACAGTCATCTCCCAGGAAAGAGTGTTCAAAAATGACGGCACTTTCAGGTATGAAGGCGCAGTCCATAACCAGCCCAGGTTCAAGCATCCTGTCCTTGGCACGGGTATATACCTCGAGCATTACGGATATATGTTTCAGGACAGGGAGTTAAGGGAGAAGAAATTCAGGAGGACAGCCGGGATATTACTTAAAGAGCTGGCGAAAGATCCGGACAATATCTATTACAGGTTCCAGCTGGCAAAAAGCTACATGGCACATCGCGATAAACCGGAAGCTTATAAAGAAATAAAGAAAGCGTATGAGCTGATGTCAGACGACATAGCCAAAAAACAGGCGTATATCTATGTTTACGGGACTTATGGCATGCTGAGCTATGAATGCAATGAATTCGACGAAGCGATAAAAGTGTGCAGGGAAGGGATCGAACTTCAGCCCGAATACCTGGATCTTTACTATATAATGGCTGCAGCTTATATAAGACTCAACAAAACCGAAGAGGCCATCTCCGCATATAAGAAATATACAGAACTTGCCGGGCGATACACCAGTCTTTCGATATCATCGAGCCGGTCGGTCGAGATGTTCTACACCGGCGAAAAATGCATGGATACAGCATATGCTTTTATATACAATGAACTATACAAAAAACGCGATTATGAGAAATGCTATGAATATGCAAGCCTGATCAGTGATAATGATATAAGGACTGTAAACCTGGCAAAAGTACTCCTGAAACTGAAGAAATATGATGAAGTAAAAAATGTCTATGTCTCATGTGCCGGCGACAAGACCCTTCGCGAAACCGTTGAATTATTGATCGAATCAGAGTCGGAAAACATGACAGATGAAGAAAAAAAGGAACTGCAGGCTTCTTTCAGTGATGGTGAAGGCCCGTATTTCATGCTGAACCGGTTCCGCTGTGCCGGCGGACCGGAAAGAGAGGCATTACGGGTGCAAGCCATAAAGCAGATAGATTTTGGCAGTGCGAATGAATACTATGCCGATATCCTTGCTGATTTCGAAGATGATCCGGCTCCTGTCCTGTCAGCACTGAAAAAAATCAGTAAGAGCAAGGTGAAAAAATACATAAATAGGTTATACAGCAAAAGCTCAAAGTTTGAAGAGTTTTTTGAGCAATATGCGCTGGACGGAACAGTCCGTGACGATGATTACAATACGCTTAAAGTGTTTATTGGGATCGCCTATGTGATCCTGTATGCAAAGGCTGCTGATGCAAAAAATTCCGGTTTGGGTTTTGCTGAACGTTATTACAACATATTCAAAAGATATGTCGATAAAGGGATTCGCTATACGAAGATATTGTACAACCCTGAAAGACTGCGGCTGTATTACAGAATGATCGAGGACCAGGAGGATATATTCTTCATTGCCATGCAATATGCGAATGAAGCTGTCGAAAGAAAGGATTTCAGGACAGCAATGAATTATTTCAGGGAGGCAGCCAGGGCAAATACGCATTTGGCGTGTTATATGAATAAATATAAAGGTGAATTCTTCAGGGGGATGACTGATCACGACAGCGGTCCGGATGATGGCGGAAGGATTGAGCAAGCAAATGACAAGTGAGGAAGCTAAACAGAAAATAGAAGATATCAGGTCCAAGGTCCGGGATTTGTCAGGAAGGCTGATAAACATCGGGAAGCCTGCTGAGGCTGTGCAGATGCTGGAGAAATTCAGCAGCAAAGTCCCGGGGGATCCTGATATATGCTCAATGACAGCTGTGGCATATATAATGACGGGAAATATTGACAAAGCTGAAGAAGCGATATATCGGGGATTAGCCGGGGATACGGTCCAGTTTGACCTGCTCTATAATCTCGCATATATTTACGAGATGAAAAATGAGCTGCTGAAAGCGGCTGATTTGTACATGAAAGCTGCTTCCGGGACTGATGATGTAACGAAGAAAAATCTCGTAAAAGAAGCGCTCGATAGGATTAAAGCATCAGACAGCAGTATAGTATTCAGAGAAAAGGAAAAAATCGTATTTTTTGCAAAAGGTGATAATTGCAATTTGATCGATAATGTTGTTAAAGCCCTTTCTAATGAATACTGGACCAGAAAAATATCAGTAACTGACTGCAAGCAAATTGAAGAAGGGATGGAATGGGCTGATATTTGCTGGTTTGAGAGTTGTGATAAACTGTTGGTATATGGGTGCAGGTTACCATTGGCCAGACTTAAAAAAATCATTTGCAGACTCCATGGATATGAATTATATACTGACTACCCCGGGTATGTTGATTGGAGAAATGTCGACAAACTTGTATTAGCGGCAAGGCATATTGAAAACACGTTAAAAAACGATTGGCCGGACATATCGGACAAGGTCGGGACAACAGTTATCGGTAATGGAGTGGATGTTGAAAAATTCGCTTTTAAAGAACAAAACAAGGGTTTTAATATTGCAACGATCGGCCAGCAAGCAACTTCGATTAAGAGGCTATTAAGAGATCTGTCGCTAAAGAATAAGGCATATACTGATTTTTCACCTTATACTTCCGGCTATATTGACAGGTTTGATTTTTCAGATACAACAGTCGCCATCGGGGAAAAAGAACGGATCAGCACTAATTATCAGTCCATTTCGTTTATCCTGAAAAACAGCCGTGAGAAAAGACTGGTAATAACAGATATTATGTATGATAAGCAGAGCAACTGTGTAATTCTACCGGAATATATCAGGATCTCGAAAAACCGTGACAGGATCATGGACTATTGCAGGCAAATCATATCTGACCCGAGTATTAAATTCAATGAACATGGCATAGCCGGATTTGTGTACGATGACAGGTTGGCTGAAGATATAAGGGGGAATTACTCTGCTTATATCTGGGAAAGAGGCATCCCGGCAACAGAATTCATGCCGGACGCAGTTTTTTCAAAAATCATCAGAAGGTATAGGTTTGTAATGGATTTCATATCGGAGAACTGTTCGATGCTTGAAGCGGCGTCGGGTTTCGGCTACGGTGCGGCGTATCTGGCTGGCAGGCAGAAAGGGATAAGGATTACGGCAATTGATATTGCGGAGGAAAATATCCGGTTCGGGAAGAGTTCTTATGATTTCGAAAACATCGAGTGGCTGCAGGGAGACGTAACGAAGCTGCCGCTGGCAAGCGGCGGTTATGACATCTACGTTTCGTTTGAGACGTTGGAACACCTTCCTGTTGATTCGGTCGGCTCTTATTTCACCGAAGCGTTGAGGGTGTTGAAAAACGGCGGCAAAATGATATTGTCGACTCCTAACAAAAAAGCACGTGCCGGGATCAATAACCCATTCCATGTCAAAGAATATACATTCAGCGAACTTGACAATATCTTAAGGAAATATTTCGATTCGGTTGACTATTACTCCGGTCAGCACGAAATAAAACCGGGAGCGGATGAAACTGCAAAGGGATTCATAGCGGTTTGCCATAAAGCGTAGCTGCATTCTTGCGGTAAGTCAGGAAAAACATGAGAAAGAGGTAGAGATACATGTACAATCAGGATATGGAAAACAAGATCAAAACCATAAAACTCAGGATAGAGAGCCTAATAAACAGTGGACGCTTTATGGAAGCCATGAGAGCCCTTGCAAAGCTTGATGAAAATATGCCGAATGATCCGGATGTGTGCTCAATGATGGCTGTTATACATATAGTGGAGGGCAAACTGGACAAAGCAGAAGAAGCGATAAATCGTGGCCTGGTAAAGGATACGGTCCAGTTTGACCTGCTTTTCAATCTTGCATATATATATGAGTTAAAGAATGAACTGGAAAAAGCGCTCGATCTGTATCTGCGGGCAGAGTCGGCAGCCCGGAATGCTGATCACAGGCAAAATGTCAGAAGTGCCATTGAAAGGATCAGATCCATAGACGATTCAATCACCGTCACACCGAAAAAAAAGATAGTTTTTTTCGTAAAGGACGGCATGAACAATTTCTTCGAAGATATACTGGTAAAACTTGAAGGTGAGTACTGGACAAGGAAAATATCGGTGAGCGATTTGTCTCAAATTGAGGAAGGGATTGAGTGGGCTGATATTTGCTGGTTTGAGTGGTGTGATGAATTAATAGTCAATGCAAGCCGTATACCTGCTGCCAGGAATAAAAAAATCATTTGCAGGCTGCACAGATACGAAGCGTTTACCCAGTACCCCGCCAATGTTGTCTGGGAGAGCGTTGATAAACTGATCGTTGTTACACCGCATCTGAAAGAATTGCTGGAAATGAACTTCCCGGGTATTTCAAAAAGAGTGGATATTGCTGTCATAGAAAATGGAGTGGATTTGGAGAAGTTCAGCTACAAAAAAAGAGACAAAGGCTTCAATGTGGCGATGATAGGATATATCCATTCCCGTAAAAACCCGGTAATGTTGCTGCAGATCATAAATAAGCTTGTCAAAACTGATAGCAGGTATAAGTTATATATAGCGGGGCACTTCCAGGACAAACTCATCAAACTGTACTGGGAATACCAGATAGAGCGTATGGGACTCACCGACAACGTGATATTTGACGGGTGGCAGGAAGATATAAGTTCGTGGCTTGAAGATAAAAACTATCTGTTATCAACGAGTATCCATGAGAGTTTCGGATATGGGATAGCCGAAGCCATGGCCCGTGGAGTAAAGCCGGTCATACATGATTTCCTGTATGCTGATGAAATTTGGGACAAGAACTTTCTTTACAACACCGTGGATGAAGCAGTCAATATGATACTTGACGATGATTACTGCTCGGAGACATACCGGGATTATATCAAAAACAGGTTTAGTCTTGACGATAAAGTAAATACCATAAAGAAGCTTTTGAATGAACTCATGGAACAGCCGTCACAAGAGGAATCATCAGGCAATCAAACTACTGCTCCCGTTTCTCCCCGCAGAAAGCTGATTACCCTGGTATACAGGACATACTGCGGTTCCAATACTGTTGCGCTTTACAAATTGGTGCCTGAAAAGCTGGCTGATGAGTATGACATCAGGCTGGTCGTGCAGAATAGCAGCGACGATTTTTACAACCTGATCGGGGCGAGCAACATGATAGTAACTACCCACGGCTGCATCAAGAGCAGAAGAGACCAGATCAGCGCCGAACTCTGGCATGGGATACCCCTAAAAACGATAGGAGAAATGGTGAATGATATAAACGATGAAAGCAGGAAAACGCATAATTATTGGTGGAGCAAGGCAGATGTGGTCACATCATATTCCCAGACGTACAGCACCTTAATGAATGCATGCGTAAACATAGGCGGACATAAATTTGTCATAACAGGAGCGCCCAGAAACGATCTGCTGCTTACTTCTGACGGCAGGAAGAAACTGTCTGAGCTGACGGATATCGACCTGACCGGCAAGAAAATATTATTCTTCCTTCCTACGTTCAGAACGACTTTTTATGGGCGTTATGACGGGAACAAGGAATGGGACAATATTTTTGGCATGAAAGACTTCGACATCATTGAGTTCGATAAATTCCTGGAAGACAATAATATCCTCATGGTGGCAAAGCTTCATCCTAATGAAGAGTATAAGATATTAAACCAGATCGAAGGAAAAGTGACTAAAAATACGATACTGATCCGCAATTCCGACCTGGAAGAAAACCGGACTGATCTTTATGAAATACTCAACTCAGCGGATGTACTGATCACTGATTATTCGTCTGTATATTTTGACTTTCTCCTGCTGGACAGGCCTATGATATTTACACCTGTCGACCTGGGCAGTTACAGGGAGCTGCGAGGTCTGTTGCTGGAACCCTTTGATTTCTGGACGCCGGGGCCGAAGGCGCTGGATCAGAAGACCCTTGAAAGAGAAATATTACATTGTCTTTCCGGTAACAGCCATTATGCAAATGAGCGCAAAACCATAAGAGATATTATGCATCATTACCAGGATGCCAATTCAGGCAAACGCGTATGGGACATGCTGATAAAAATGCTGAACTAAGAGTTGAGCCGGTATTCTGAAAACAGCTCTTCTGCGGTGCGCAAGTCGCTGTGATCATCTATCTCTGTCCAGCGTCCAACCAAAGGGCATGCTTCGAACTGAACTTCCCTAAGTATATCGTTAAGCGCGACTTCGCTCCACAGGTTCAGTTCTTTCTTGACCACTATGTATTCATGACACTTTTTAAAGAAAGCGGATCCTGCGCTTTCTGAAAACTTGTAAACGTCGATCGAGGAGCCGAGGGCATCTTTTTTGCTGATTTGCTTCGATATACCCGTGATCCTTCCGTTTTCTTCTGTAACCTTCATCGACTCTTCCAGGTAATTTCCGATGTCGGTTACTATTGCATTTTCTGCTCCGTGGTTCAATAGTGAACTGATCACTGAAGAGTCGAAGAAGACGTCTGCATTCATCATCAGGAAATCTGAACCCTCAACGAATTGCCTTCCCAGGTAAGCGGAAAACATGTTGTTTGTCGTTGCATAATCCCTGTTGAAAATGATGTTTACTTCGGGAAATAGGGTATTTACGTGGCTTTTCAAGACATCGTGCTTATAGCCTGCAATGACTGTTATCTCCCTTATGCCGTTTTCATAAAGGTTTTCAAGCTGCTTATCCAGGATAGGTTTTCCGTTTACAGGAACGAGCGATTTGGGACAGGAATCTGTTATGGGTGACAGTCTTGTGCCCATGCCTGCTGCCAGGATCAGTGCTTTCATTTACAATTCCCCCACCAGTTCGTTATATAGCATGATTAATTTTTCTTCGCCAAGGTCTGTTTCATCCAGGTAAGTATACCTGTTTTTACGCATTTCCCTGGCATGCTGCATGCAGAAAACAAAATCTTCCTGTGAAATACCCAGGCTTGCCGGGCTGATGTCGACTTCAAAGCGTTTCAGGTAGTTCAGGACCGTTCTGTATTCGAATCCAAGCAGTTTAAGTATTGCAATGGTTCCCAGCGCCACCTGTATCCCATGCAGGTTCTTTACCTGCGCGTAATAGTCGAGAGCGTGGCTGAACAGGTGCTCAGATCCGCTGACAGGCCTGCTGCTGCCTGCATATTCCATGGCGATCCCGGACAAAACGATCGAGTTGGCAAGCACATGTATGAACTCAGGGCAGATATGGTCATATTGTGTCCGCATCAAAGCATCCAGGGAATTCCGTGACATCAGGTAAGCGAAATCGTTCATCCTGTCTTTTTTTCGTTCACAAGCCAGTTCCCAGTCAAGCAATGACATGTAGTTTGAAATAGTATCTCCGATGCCTGCCTTGATCAGGCTTACCGGGCTGTTATAAATGAGACATGTGTCGACTATTATAATGGCCGGCATTGCGCAGCCCAGGCTTTTCGGTTTACCGTCGTTACGTTTCAGTACTGCAATTGCTGATGCGACGCCGTCATTTGCAAGTGCCGTTGGTATCGATATAAACGGTATCTTGGAGACATACGCGGCGTACTTGCATACATCCAGCACTTTTCCGCCGCCAAGGCCGATAATATAGTTGATGTCCGTGGCGATGATCCTTTCGGCGACAGCCATTGCATATGATATCGAGTTATCGTTGATTATGCCGCATTCTACATTGCCAAGCCTGTTTATCTGCTTTTTTACGATACTTCCGTACAATTTGTCGATAAGTTCGTCTGTGACAAACAGGATATTTCCGTTGATATTGCAGTCGGAAAGGATCTCGTGGATTTTATATATATTGTCATCTCCGATTTTCAGAATGTTGTTTTTTATCAAATCCCTGACCTCCGAAGGCTGATAAAACCCGGTTTCAATTATAATATCGGCAATGCGGTGATTTGATTAACGAATAAAAAACCATTGTAAAATAGCGAAAAATGACGATATAAATATTAACAAGGATTTTGGGAGGACCAATGAAAAGGGATTTAATCAGGAAAATAACATCAAGGAAAGCTGCGGTCGGAATTATAGGTCTTGGATATGTAGGCCTGCCCCTGGCTGTCGCAATTGCAAAATCAGGTTACATGACTACGGGCATTGATATACAGCCGTGTAAAACCGAAATGGTAAACAGAGGAGAAAGCTATATAAATGATGTGGACAGTTCCGAACTGAACGAAATAGTCGGGAACGGAAAGCTTAAAGCATCATGTACTTATGAACCTGTCAGGCACCTTGACTGCGTTGTGATATGTGTTCCTACACCACTTGACGAGCACTTTCAGCCGGATATTTCCTATATAGTACATGCAACGGAGGAGATAGGCAAATATATTCATAGAGGCATGCTCATAATACTGGAGAGCACAACTTACCCCGGGACTACCGAGGAAGTTGTCAAACCGATCCTGGAAGCAACAGGTCTCGAATGCGGAAAAGACTTTTACCTTGCATTTTCTCCGGAGCGTGTGGATCCGGGAAACGCGCAGTACAAAACGAAAAACACCCCCAAGGTAGTAGGAGGGGTTACACCCGACTGCACCGAACTTGCCGCGGCACTGTACGGTAACGTGCTTGAGAGCGGGGTATTCAGGGTATCATCACCCAAAGTGGCGGAAATGGAGAAAATCCTCGAGAATACTTTCAGGAACGTCAATATCGCCCTGGTCAACGAAATGGCCATTATATGCGACCGTATGGGCATAGACATATGGGAAGTTATCGAAGCCGCAAAGACCAAGCCGTATGGCTTCATGCCTTTTTACCCGGGCCCCGGTGCGGGAGGCCACTGCATAGGCGTCGATCCGTTCTACCTTACATGGAAAGCCAGGGAGTATGGCTATCATACAAAGCTGATAGAAACGGCCGGGGAAATAAACAACTACATGCCGGAATTCGTGCTTGAGCGTACGATGAAGATACTGAACCGTTTCGGAAAACCGTTGTATGGCTCTGAAATACTGGTGCTCGGGGCGGCGTACAAGCAGGATATCGATGATACCAGGGAATCGCCGTCACTGAAGGTCATGGATCTGCTCGCAAAGTATGGCGCCAGGCTGAAATACAATGACCCGTATGTGCCCAGGATCACTCTCAGGGGGAAGACATACATGTCTGTGCCGCTGACGGCCGAAACGATCGGAGTTGCGGACCTGGTGATCATCACGACGGCGCATGGCTGTTATGATTATGATTTTATCGAAAAACACAGCAAGTTTATATTTGACACCAGGAACGCTATGAAAAATATCAGGAACAGGGACAAGATAGAGACCCTTTGAAAACCTGCATTTATGTTTTTATAAAAAAATACATATAAACCCTTTTTTAAATTATTCCGATAAATATGAAGAGAGACTATGTCTCTATTCGGTTATTTCACGGAGGGGTAAGTATGAGGATACAGGGCACGGATGCCGCGGCAAGCATGAGAGTCGGAAATGATACGCAGTTCTTCGGAAACAGGACTGCGGATGCCATACAGATGAAAAAGGCTTCACGACAGAGGGCAGATGAAGGAGATTACCCTGTCAATGAGAGGGTAGTATCTGAAGCCGTGGAAAAAATGAACAAAGTGATCGAGGGATACAACAGGAGATTCGAGTACACGGTACACGAGCGTACGAATGATATCATGATCAGGGTCATCGACGAGAGTACCAACGAGGTGATCAGGGAAATACCCCCGAAAAAGATACTGGACATGATAGCGACCATGCTCGAAATGGCCGGGCTTTTGGTCGACGAGAGAAGGTGATGCGGGGTGAGTTACATCTACACTTCATATAACACGACCACGAGGATGACCGGATTGACCGGCCTGGATGTGGACGGCCTGGTCTACCAGTTGATGAGAGTTGAAAGGCTCAAGGTCGATGCAGTGTCGAGAAACCGGCAGTTGCTGGTGTGGAAGCAGGAACAGTACAGGGAAATAATCAGCGCGCTCCAGAGTTTCACCAACGAGTTTTTCAACACCCTCAAGCCTGCAACTGATATGCGGAGTGCCAGCGTTTACAATGCGTTCGCCGTCAAGTATGACGGACAGGACACGAACCCGTATTTCAGTGTTTCGGCAGTCTCAGGCGCAAAGGCCGGCAATTATATCATAAAAAACATCGTGACTGCTAAAACTGCCAGGATATTGGGCTCGGAAGCTGCAGGACACCTGACAGGCAAACCGCTGGGAACACTGGAGATAAACAGCGATAAGGGCAACAACGTTTTTGCCGTTGAATTCAACGGCGTGAAGAAGACCATCATCCTGGAAGATGACCCGTCCGACATCTACGCCCTCAAGGAGGACCTGCAGAACAAGCTGGATGATGCGTTCGGGACCGGGAAGATCAGCGTTGATACGAGCGAAGATGGAACCAGGCTCATATTCAGGACAGACAAGACCAATACGCTGACATTCTCAAACACCACAAATAATGGCTACAGTGACATATTCAACAGGGACCTCAGTTCCGGTATAACGCTGACAGGCCTGAACAACAAGTTCAAGGTCACGCTCGGCTCGGAAACCAAAGTCATCGAACTCCCCACGAACGAATATGCCAGCGCCGGGGACCTGAAAGCGGTGCTGGAAGTGATCCTGGATGATGAACAGTTGGGGTTCGGAGAGAACACCATAAATGTTAAGGTCGAAAAGAACAAAATAGTCCTTGAAAGTACCGACCCGGACAAAAAGGTCTCGATATCCGCGGCGGAAAACAACGGGCTTGAGGCGATCGGCCTTGACAGTGACAACAATACAGGCAAAATAAACCTCAATGCCAATATATATGATATCAGGGACAGGTTCGCCGTACCTCTTGCCATTGATGATGAAAATACTGAAATAAGCTTCGAGATAAACGGGCAGACTTTCACATTCGATGCAAAAACGACCTCCCTCAGCCAGTTGATGGCCGCGGTCAATTCGAACACGGCTGCGGGTGTCAGGATGAGCTATGACAGCCTCAACGACATTTTCATACTTGAAACGAAGGAAACCGGCGCAACTGCCCGCATAATGGCAACTGACAGCAGCGGCGGACTGCTTGCTTCACTGGGGCTGGTTACGACAGAGGAAATCAGAGGCCGGGATGCAAGCATAACCTACATCGATCCGACCATAACCGATGAAGACGATCAGCCGGTTGAACACGTGATAACGCGCTCGACGAACAGCTTCAGCATCAACGGTATCGCTTTCACCCTGCAGAAGGATTTCGCCGGAGAAGTCGAGCTTTCGGTATCTTCCGATCCGTCAAAAGCCGTCGAGCTTATCAAGGGCTTCGTTGAAAAATACAACGAACTGCTGGACAAAATCAATACGAAGCTTTCCGAGAAAAGGGAATATGATTACCAGCCGCTGACGGATGAGCAGAAGGAAGCGATGACGGAGAAAGAAATCGAGTTGTGGGAAGAAAAAGCGAAATCCGGACTGCTCAGCGGAGACAATCTCCTCCGGGCTATCGTGACAGGTTTCCGCAATGCTGTTATCGCGAGTGTCGAGGGCGCAGGCCTGACTCTCGCGGATATAGGCATCAGGTCCAACAGCTGGGTGGACAGGGGAAAGCTTTATGTCGATGAAGAGAAGCTAAAGCAGGCCCTGGCCGCGAATCCGAACCTGGTTATCGACCTGTTCACGAAACAGTCGAGTGTCCCCTACAACTCGGCAGTAAGCAATGCAGCTGCAAGACAACAGAGATTCAATGAATCCGGGATCATATACAGGATCTATGACGTTATCCAGGACAACATCCGCGCTACAACGATCAACGGACACAGGGGAGCCCTTCTGGAAAAGGCGGGCATGATCGGCGACAGGTCGCTGTACAGTAATACGCTGTACCAGCAGATAGCCGCATATGACAAAAAGATAGCGGAACTGAACGAGGAGCTCTTTATAAAGGAAAACCAGTACTACATCCAGTTTGCGCAACTGGAAAGGCTGATCAATGAGATGAACTACCAGAGTGCATGGCTTGCACAGCAGTTCATGAGATGAGCCGAAAACATACACAAGACAGAACGATAACATCAAAGAAAGGTAGAAGGTGTGGAAATGGTTACATCGAATGCGTATGATACTTACAAGCAGAACGCGATCATGACGGCAAGTCCCGAGGAACTGACACTCATGCTTTACAACGGGCTGATCAAATTCATAATGATAGCCCGGAAAGCCATCGAAGAGAAGGATGTCCCCAGGGCCCATGAAAACATAATCAGGGCGCAGGATATCGTAAACGAGTTCAAGGCGTCGCTCAACATGCAGTATGAGATCTCGCACAACCTGAACATGCTGTACGACTATTTCCTTGACAGGCTTCTCGAGGCAAACATCAGGAAAGACACCGCGATCCTGGACGAAGTACTGCGCTTTGTCAGGGAACTCCGCGACACGTGGGCCCAGGCGATGAGGATAGCAAAACAGCAGAACAAGAAGGCCGCCGGGGCAGCGGAGTAGTAAATACACCGCCGGATATACCGCAGAGAAACCATTATAACGAAGAGGGCTTATGGTAACTGGTAACATGGATGATACAGGCAGGATGACAGAACTGCTGAGCAGGAAAAAGGCACTGCTCGCAGAAATGCTGGAACTGACCGTGGAGCAGACCGGCGCCATCGACAGCAAATCGCTGGAAAGGCTGCAGGAACTGGTGGAAGAAAA
>Ga0208938_1001556_pt1 | contig 13215 bp, 12 predicted proteins | sample AD_UKC125_MetaG_FD_184434 | JGI IMG/M metagenome (GOLD analysis project Ga0208938, IMG submission 184434) | Active sludge microbial communities of municipal wastewater-treating anaerobic digesters from USA - AD_UKC125_MetaG (SPAdes) (version 2) | ecosystem: Engineered > Bioreactor > Anaerobic >... | reverse complement strand
CGATTCCCGGCACCGGTTTCCAGGCGATGTTCAACTGCTCTGGATTGCCGGCATCGCGGGTCACCGTCAGCCCCTTGGGGGCGGGTGGGGCAGCCGCGACCGCCTGCGCCGGAGTGGCGAGCAGGGCACTGGCGATGACGGCGAGACCGGCGACGCCCGACCACGCACAACGAGATAGTGAGGACATAGTTCGATCATGTCCCTGTCACCGATCTTTTCGCTCCAGCGAGGCTCAAAATTCGCTCAAGGGGATGACGCGTCAGAACCGAGCCACGATCGCGATGATGACTTGAAGTCCGATGAAGAGCACGAGAAATGCCAGGTCGAACTGGATCTGACCCAGACGCAACGGCGGGATGACCTTGCGCAAGGCGCGCAGCGGTGGATCGGTCAGGGTGTAGATGATCTCGGCAACGATCAGCAGGAAACCCTTCGGCTGCCAGTCCCGGGCCAGCATCTGCACGATGTCGAAGACCAGCCGTGCGATGAGCACAAGCAGGTACAACCACAGGACATCGACGACGATGCTGGCCACGGGACTCACGAAAACTGCGTCCTAGGCGACGAGCGCGGACTTCACCGAGGGTGCCACATCGACACCGGTCGGCGTGAGCAGGAAGACCTTACCGCCGACCCGTTCGATGGTCCCCTGCAGCCCGAATGTCAGGCCGGACGCGAAATCAATCATGCGCTTGGCGTCGTCAGGGCTGATCGCCGACAGATCCATCGAGACGACATCGCCGGCCCGGTAGGACTGCGCCACACCCTTGATGTCGGCATAGGCATGTGGGGTCATCCGCACCACGTCGTAGACAGCGTCGATGCGACGCGGGCTCGTCGTCGCCGGCGCGTAGGGCCGATCCTGTTCGACGGCCACACTGCTCTGACGTGTCGTCGTCTGCGAGTCGCGCTGGGCCTGTTGGTCATAGTCAAAGCCGTAGTCCTCCTCGGCCAACCCGAGGTATACGGCAACCTTCTGGCGCAAATTGCTCACTGCGCGTCTCCTTCGTTGTGCTTCCCGCCCTTGATAGGACGGTACCTGACGGTTGGCCGACTGCCCATGACAGCCGTGCCGATGCGGAGGTGTGTCGCCCCATGCGACACTGCGGCCTCCAGATCTGAACTCATTCCAGCCGAAATGATGTCGGCTTCGGGGCTTACGGCGCGCACATCAGCGGCCAGGGCGGACAGGCGGGCGAAGGCGGGGTCGGGTGCGTCCCCGAGCGGCGCGACGCCCATCACACCGCGCACCCGCAGGTGGCCAGCGGCATGGATGTGTGCGACCAGATCCGGGACAGCCGACGGCGGGCAGCCGCCACGGCCTTCGCGGGGATCGGGATCGAGGTTCACCTGCACGAGCACGTCCAGCACCCGATCGACGGTCGCTGCCGCCTTGTTGAGGGCCGTGGCCAGGCTGCTGCGATCCACGGTGTGCACAAGATCGGCGTAGCGCACCACTGACTTGGCCTTGTTCGTCTGGATCTGACCGATGAAATGCCAGGTCAACGGCAGATCGACGCACTGTTCGTGTTTGGCGCGAGCTTCCTGGTCGCGGTTCTCCCCCACGTCGGTCACGCCAAGGTCCACCAGTCGGTACACGTCCTCGGCCGCAAAGAACTTGGTCACCACGATCAGCGTCGCCGGCGGCCTGCCGGACGCCTCGCAGGCGATCTCGATGCGCTCACGCACGGCTCGCAGGTTCGCCGCGAGTTCGGCGGTACGGGCGTCGGTCATGCTGCCCCTTTGACGATGACAATGGCCTGCCGGCCCGTGGTGCCATCCCTGCGATAGGAGTACAAGGAGGTGTCCTCAGCAGTACACCGCGGATCGACGGTGGCGACGATCCCGGCCCGCTGCAACTGCGCCATGACCCCTGCCCGCACATCGACCCCGGTGGCGTCCGGACTCGCGACAACGGCCTCTGGAGCCACTAGGCCTACCTGGCGGGCACGCGCGGCATCGACGAGGTAGCAGCGTCCGCAGATGGCGGGCCCCAGGTGGGCCTCGGCACTGGCCAGATCCGCGCCGCCGGCAGCCAGCGCGGCCAACGTCTCGGGGACCACGCCGTCAACCAGGCCACGCCACCCGCAGTGGACCGCAGCGATCCACGGCCCGGCCGCGATGGCCAGCATGACGCAGTCGGCCCCCTGAGCGGCGAGGGCCAGGCCGGGCCGATCGGTGATCAGGGCGTCCACACCGGCCACGTCGGCCACTGGCGTCTGCACGTAGGCAACCCGGCGGGAGTGGGCGGCGCGGGTGAACACGATGGGGGCCCCGATGCGCTCCTGCAAGTCGGCCCGGTTGGCCGCCACGCACTCGGGATCGTCGCCCACGTGGACCGCGAGATTGTTGAAGGCGAACGCCCCCTGACTGGTCCCGGCCATCCGGTCGGTCACCAGCCAGGAGGCGTTCTGCAGCACTCCTGAAATCACTTCAGGAAATCGGGGACGTCCAGGTCGTCGGCGTCGTTGCTGCGGGCGGGGCTGTCCTCGAAAGACACGGCCCGAGTCGCCGGGGCCAACGGGCGTCCGACCTCCTCGGAGCGGGTCAGGTCAGCGGAGTCACGCCCCGACATCGCCGACTTGGAGACGAAACCATCGGTCACGGAGGCCCGGTTGGGGGTGGACAGGCGGGGCAGCGGCGCTCCCCCGTCGAAGCCCGCGGCGATGACGGTAACCCGCACCTCGTCGCCGAGCGTGTCATCGATGACCGTGCCGAAGATGATGTTCGCCTCCGGGTGGGCAGCGTCGGACACCAGCCGAGCAGCCTCAGTGATCTCGTGAAGTCCCAGATCGGCGCCACCGGCGACACTGAGCAGGACGCCATGGGCACCCTCGATACTGGCCTCGAGCAGCGGCGAGGAGATCGCCATCTCGGCTGCGATCTGCGAACGGTCCTCGCCACGTGCTGAGCCGATCCCCATGAGCGCTGAGCCCGCACCCTTCATGACGCTCTTGACGTCGGCGAAGTCGAGGTTGATCAGGCCGGGCGTGGTGATCAGGTCGGTGATCCCCGAGACACCCTGCAGCAGCACCTGGTCGGCCTGCTTGAACGCGTCGATCATGGAGATCGTGCGGTCGGCCAGGGCGAGCAGCCGGTCGTTGGGGATGACGATCAGGGTGTCGACGCTCTCACGCAGCGAGTCGATACCGCTCTCGGCCTGGGTCGCGCGCCGGCGTCCTTCGAACATGAACGGACGGGTCACGACACCGATGGTCAGTGCACCGATTTCCTTGGCGATACGAGCGACCACGGGGGCGCCACCTGTGCCCGTTCCGCCGCCCTCACCGGCGGTGACGAAGACCATGTCGGCCCCACGCAGGACCTCAGCGATCTCCTCGGCATGGTCCTCGGCGGCCTGTCGGCCCACCTCGGGGTCAGCGCCGGCACCGAGTCCGCGCGTCAGTTCGCGTCCGATGTCGAGTTTGACATCGGCGTCGGACATCAGCAGGGCCTGCGCGTCGGTGTTCACGGCGATGAACTCAACGCCCTTGAGCCCGAACTCGATCATGCGGTTGACGGCATTGACGCCACCACCACCAATTCCGACAACTTTGATCACTGCAAGGTAATTCTGGGGAGCGGCCACCAGGAATCCTCTCTTTGGTCACGTGTTTCAGGGTCCACATCAGGTTGAGGTCAACCGGACGTAGGGAAGCCGGCGTGCGCTGGGGGCACGCCTGGTTCCAGTGCTGCTGCCGACCCTCTCAGGCCAGCCGGGGGAAGTAGCCGCTCTGCACTTTCTAAACCTCAACTTGAGACTTAATCCGCACATTTCACGGGCTCTGGAAAGAACATTAGTGGGCAGGTCGGTGTGTGCAAGCGACTCGACGTAAGTTGTCTCTACTTTTTCGTGAAACCCCCAAAATGGCCCAGAAATCCTATGTTTTGGTGCTTAATGTCTAAGGTTCAACTGGAGGTTCATTGGCCATTTCCGGCGCTCCTCGCGAAATGGTCACCGAGGCCTCGGCAGCCACATCCAGAAGATGCCCGCCGGTGCAGGTTGTTCAGGCCCGTCCACAGCGACAGCGTGCGCCCCTTTCCTTCGCCAGGTCGGCAGCGGGGGCGCAGCGGCCCGTGACGGTCACGATCACTGTGAAGAGCGTGCACCGCCCTGCGATGGCGGCCCGCGGGCACCACCCCCAACAGCACGCGCGGTTCAGTAGCGACTTGTCCAGAGGCGCATGTCCAGCAACAGCTCATCCGCGACGTGGTCCCCGACCGCGTGGCCGGTTGCCGGTGTGCATCGCGGTGTGAGCGCGTCGGACAATGGAACGGTCATGAGAAGAGTCCTGCACTTCGCGGCCGCCGCCTCACTGGTCCTCGTCGGATGTGGTGCGCCCGGTAGTGGCGCGTCCGTGGGCATCGACAACCAGCCGATCACCACTGCGCTGCCCATCCCGGAACTGGTTGAGGGCAAGACCATCACCCTGAACGCGCAGGCGGGCTTGACGGACTTCGGTCCGGCCGCCACCAGTGCAGCCACGATCGGACTCAACGGCAGCTACCTGGGGCCCACTTTGCGCCTCACGCGGGGCCAACGAGTGCAGGTGGACGTCGAGAACGACCTCGACGAGATGACGACCCTGCACTGGCACGGCATGCATGTGCCGGCGAAGATGGACGGCGGTCCGCACTCGATGATCGAGCCGGGACAGACCTGGTCACCGAGCTGGCGCGTGGATCAACCCGCGGCCACCCTGTGGTACCACTCGCATCCGCACGGCGAGACTGCCCAACAGGTGTACCGCGGGCTCGCTGGGATGATCCTGGTCGATGATCCCGAGGCTCCGGACGTAGGACTGCCCGACACCTACGGTGTCGATGACATCCCATTGATAGTGCAGGACAAGTCCTTCACCGAGGACGGCCAACTCGTCGTGGATTCTGCCGACGGCCCCTCGACGGGCTTCCTCGGCAACACGATCGTCACCAACGGCAAGGTCGGCACCTACCTGCCGGTCAGCACGCAGGCCGTGCGCCTGCGCCTGCTCAACGCCTCAAATGCCCGGTTCTACAACTTCGGTTTCGCCGACGATCGGGAGTTCGCCGTGGTCGCCTCCGACGGCGGCCTGCTCGGCACCCCCATGATGGCCAACCGCGTTCAGCTGGCCCCGGCAGAACGGGCCGAGGTCGTGGTGCGGATGGCGCCCGGGGAGACGGTCATGCTGACGAGCTCGCCGCCCCATCTGGGGACCACCCGCGACTCCCTGTACAGCGGCGGCACCTTCGACATCCTCGAGTTGCGCGCAGCCGGCTCCCTCACTGCCTCCCCTGAACTGGCCCAGACGCTGACGTCCCTGCCCGCCCCCGATGTCGGCGCCGCCAGCACCACCCGGACCTTCGCGGTGCAGGGCCGGGCCATCAACGGCCGGCCGATGGACATGAACCGGATCGACATGGCAGTTCCGGTTGATCAGAACGAGGTGTGGGAGATCACCAACGTCGATCCACAGCCCCACAACTTCCATGTGCACAATGTGCAGTTCCGGGTGCTGAGCATGGATGGGCGGCCACCCGCACCGGAGCTCAGCGGGTACAAGGACACCATCTACGTCGCACCGCGCACCACCGTGCGCATTCTGGTGCGGTTCACCGACTACACCGACCCGGACTGGCCGTACATGTTCCACTGCCACCTGCTCCTGCATGAGGATCTCGGCGTGATGGGTCAGTTCGTGGTCGTCAAACCCGGTGAGCAGGCGGGAAGCCCACCCACCCACGACCACATGGCCATGGGCTGATCAGTCCGTCACCACACCCAGGGGTGACACTGCCGGTTGTGGACTGGTCTCGGGAGTCGCCACAGCATTGGGGACCGCAGAGGGTGACGATTCGCTCGGCACCGACGGGGCTGTCGTTGCGGCGGAGGCCGACGGGGTGGGTAGTGCCGCATCGCTGGGGCTGGCGAGCGGTTTGGGCACTGGCGGTGCATCTGCGGTGGTCGGCGTGTTGGGGTTGCTGACGTCGTACCATCCTGCCTTCGTCGGTAGCAGCACCGCCAGCACCTGGGACTTGTAATCGGACATGTCCGGAGAACCCCATTGGACGATGCCGCCGTCTCCCCGCAGGGTCAGACGCACGGCGTTGGGGGAGGTCGCGGACACCGATGTCACTTGAGCCCGGATCTCCGGTGTCAAACTGGCGAGCACCTGCAGCATCGCCGTGTTGGTCGCCGGGTCGGCCGAGCGCTCCATGGTCGGCAGGTCCTTGGGTTTGCTCGGTGCGATCGCGAAGGGGTTGCCATTGGTGTCCAGCAACTCCCAGGACGTACCTGACTTCTGCATGGCCACGGCCTCCCGCTCGGTGACCGTGATCACGACTTTGCGGGGCCACTCGCGGCGCACATCCACGTTCGCGACCTGCGGGAGATCGGCCAGGCGAGCGGTCGCCGCCCGGACATCCACGCGCATCAGCGGGGTTCCCGTGGGAATCGCCGCTGTGGAGATGAGTTGCACCTCACTGACCGTCGAGGCTCCCTGCACGGTGACGGTTCGCACCCCCATCAAAGGCGTCCAGCCCGCGACGTAGACAGCTGAGCCGACCAGGACCACGGCACCGGCGCCGGCGATCAGGGCGGTACGGCGGCGGCGGTGACGCGGCGCCGGTGTGGTGTTCGAAGGGGCTTCCTCAGTGATTGTCATGGCCGCTCCCCATCAAGGCGCACTGTGAGGAGATCGAGCACCTCGGGGATCAACAGATGGATGTCTCCCGCACCGAGGGTCATGATGATGTCCCCAGGCTGGGCGCCTGCGGCCAGATGATTGGCCACCGCTGACCAGGACGGTTCGAAGACCACCTGGTCGGCAGCCAGTGGGACCGCCTCGGCCATGCCCCGCCCGCTGGCCCCCGGGATGGGTTCCTCGCCCGGCGCGAACACCTCCAGCACAACGACGAAGTCCGCCAGACCGAGCGCTGTACCGAACTCCTGCAGGTACATCGCGGTGCGGTAGTAGTGGTGGGCCTGAAAAGCCACGCGGATCCGGCCCTCTCCGACGACGGCGCGTGCGGCTCGCAAGGTCGCGGCGATCTCGGTCGGATGGTGTGCGTAATCGTCGAAGACGCGAACACCGCTGACCTCCCCGCGGTACTCGAAGCGGCGCCGAGTGCCCCGGAACTGTCCCACACCATGAACGATGTCCGCAGCGTCGAAACCCGCACCGGATGCAGCGATCATCGCGGCCGTCGCATTGAGCACGTTGTGCAACCCGCCGACTCCCACGTGCGCCGCGACCTGCAGTCCCGGGCCGGTGACTGTGAAATCAGATGAGTCGCCGTGCAGTGCCTCGATGCCGACGGCGTAGTTCGCGGCCGCCTCAATCCCGTACGTTCGCACGTCCACTCCGAGGCTGCGTGCCCGCTCGGTGACATCCGCAGCGCCTGGATCATCGGCACAGGCGACCACAAAGCCGTCGCGGTCGCGGATGCCCGTGGCGAAGTCCACGAATCCTTGCTCCATGGCCGCAGCCGTGCCCCAGTAGTTGAGATGGTCCGGTTCCACGTTGGTGATGATGCCCACCTGACTGTCGAGCCGCAGGAAGGAGCCGTCGCTCTCGTCGGCCTCGACCACGAACGCCTCGCCCGTTCCCAGATGCGCGTTGGAACCCGTCTCATTGAGTTCGCTGCCGATGGCGAACGACGGGTCGGCATCACAGGCCTGCAGGATCACGGTGAGCATCGAGGTCGTGGTCGTCTTGCCGTGGGTGCCGGCGACCGCGAACACCTTGGTGCCGGTCATGGTCAGGGCCAGGGCGACGGACCGGTGCAGCACCGGGATGCCTCGCCGGCGCGCGGCCATGAGTTCAACGTTGGACTCGGTGATCGCGGTGGAGACGATGACAGCACCAACCTCGGGCACATTCGCCGGGTCGTGGCCCACATGGCAGGCCGCCCCGAGGGCGCGCAGAGCCTCCAGCCGGCGGGAGTCCTTGGCGTCCGAGCCACTCACCGCCACCCCGCGGGCCAGCAACAGCCGCGCGAGGGCACTCATCCCCGCACCACCGATGCCCAGAATGTGCACGCTGTCGGGAATCGTCGTGATCTGCTCGCTCACTGCACTCCCCTACCTGCCGCCGTGAACACCATGTCCGCCAGCCGCGCGCCGGCGTCCCGCACCCCGTGCGCCGCCGCGTTGGCTGCCATCGCCTCCAGTCTGCCGGGTGGCGACACGATGCTGAGCACGGCCTCCGCCAGCGCCGTCGGGGTCAGTGCGGCATCCTCGATGAGCACTCCGCCATCGGCCTCGACGACCGGCAGCGCATTGAGCCGCTGCTCGCCATTGCCGATCGGCAACGGCACGTACACGGCGGGCAGCCCCACTGCTGCCAGCTCGGCGCAGGTCAGGGCACCCGCTCGGCAGGCCGCCACATCCGCTGCGGCATAGGCCTCGTCCATACCGTCGATGTAGTCGACCGCGAAGTAGCCGGACGCATCGGCCACGGAGGCGACCTGGTCGGCGTTCTTGTGCCCGTAGGCATGCAGGATCTGCACCCCGGCGGCCAGCAGAGCGGGCGCGGCCGCCACCGTGGCGGCGTTGAGGGACCGGGCACCTTGCGAACCACCGAAGACCAGCAGACATGCTCGGTCGGGGTCGATCCCCCAGCGCGCACACGCCTGCTCACGGCGCCTCGATCGATCGAGGTGGGCGATACTCTCGCGCAGCGGGATCCCGATCCGCACCGCACCAGGCAGGCTGCCAGCGGTGGCTTCGGCCACGTAGTGCGTAAAGCGCCGCCCGACCTTGTTCGCCAGTCCCGCTTTGGCATTCGCCTCGTGGATCACGATCGGCACCCTGCCCCGGGCTGCCAGATAGGCGGGCAGCGCCACGAATCCCCCGAATCCCACCACGACGTCGGCCTGGCGTGCGGCGTACACCTCACGACAGCGCCGGACCGCGGTACGCAGCCGGCCGGGCAGGGTCAGCAGATCCTTCGACGGCTTCCGCGGCAGTGGCACCCGCGGGATGATGTCGAGGTCATAGCCCCGGGCCGGCACCAGTCGGGTCTCAAGCCCTTCCGCCGTGCCCAGAGCGCTGACAACGGTGTCCGGCCTGGCAGCGACAAGGGCGTCGGCGAGGTTCAGCGCCGGTTCCACATGCCCGGCTGTGCCACCACCGGCGACCACCACGTGCAGCGCCATCGTCAGTGACGCACCCGCGGGGTGATCACCCGGGTGCGCGTATCGCCACGCCGGGCCCGCAGCACGTCGGCGGCCTGCGGTTCGGCGCGAGCAAGGGCGAGCAGCACCCCGATGGCGCACAGGCACATCAGCAGCGACGATCCGCCATACGACACCATGGGCAATGGCAACCCGGTGATCGGCAGCAGTCCCAAAACTGCCCCGATGTTGATCATCGCCTGTCCTACGATCCAGGCCAGCAGGCCGGCGGTGGTGAGTTTCACGAACATGTCGTCACTGTTGCGGGCCACCCGGATAGCGACGATCGCGATGATCGCGAACATCAGCAGCACGCTGACTGTGCCGATCAGACCGAGTTCCTCACCGATGACCGCGAAGATGAAGTCGGTGTGCGCCTCCGGCAAGCCGCCCCACTTCTCACGGCTGGCCCCCAGACCGGTGCCCGCAAGACCGCCAGTGGCCAGGCCGTACTGCCCGTGGATGATCTGGTAGCCGGCACCACTGGGGTCCGAGCCGGGATCGAGCCAGGTGCGGAAGCGCTGCATGCGGTACGCGACCGTCACCGAGGCCACTGCCACGAGAGCAACCAGGCTCAGCGCCGCGGCACCGAAGATCCGGGCAGGCGCACCGGCCACGTACAGCAGGGCGGCCATGATCGGGAACATGACGATGGTGGTTCCCATGTCGCCCTCGGCGATGATCAGCACGACGATGGCGAACCACACCGGGATCAGCGGCATCACCAAGTGACGCCATTCGTGAATGACCTTCTGTTTGCGCGTGAGCAGGTCCGCACCCCACAGCACCAGCGCGAACTTCGCCAACTCGCTGGGCTGGAATTGGAAGGGCCCACCGAACGAGATCCAGTTGCGCTGGCCGAAGACGGACACTCCGATGCCGGGGACGAAGACCAGGAAGAGGCCGATAAACGCGGCGATGAGTAGGAACGGTGCGGCTCGCCGCAGTGCCGGGATCGATGCCCGGGAGATGACGACCATGGCTACGAGGCCGACCACCGCGAACATCAACTGCTTCTGGGTGACGGTGAGCCCGACCCCGGCGCCCGCGGCGTAGGTGACCACGTTGCTGGCGGAGAAGACCATGACGATGCCCAGGACGAGTAGAAGCATCGTCGTGCTGAGCAGGAGGGCGTAGTTGGCCAGTGGGTGGTTCCACCACCGGCGCAGCGTTTCCCCGCCGGGGATCACATGCCACATAGTCAGTCGTCCACACCCAGGTCGGCCACGGCAGCGGCGAAGGTCCGGCCGCGCTGCGCGTAGTCGGTGAACATGTCCCAGGAGGCGCATCCCGGCGCCAACAGAACAGTGTCCCCGGGAACGGCTGAGTCGGCAGCCGCCCTCACCACATCTCGCATTGCACCAGTGTCCGTGCCCGTGACCTCTACCACGGGCACATCCGGGGCGTGTCGCTGCAGTGCCTCCCGGATCAGGTGCCGATCGGCACCGAGCAACACCACTGCGCGCAGTCGACGGGCGTGCCGGGTCACAAGATCGTCGAAAGTCTGCCCTTTGGCCAGCCCCCCGGCGATCCACACCACCGAGTCGTAGGCGCGCAGGGACATGTCCGCGGCATGGGCGTTGGTGGCCTTGGAATCGTCGACGTACAAAACGCCGTTGACCGTGCCGACGTCGGCGATCCGGTGTGCGGCGGGCTGGAACTCCCGCAGCCCCTTGCCGACGGCCGCGGGCGGGACACCGAAGGAGCGGGCCAGCGCGGCCGCAGCAAGCGCGTTGGCGATCTGGTGCGGCACCGGTGGGTGGACATCCTTGACGGTGCAGAGTTCGAGGGCGTGCGTCTGTCGCTCCTCGAGGAACGCGCGATCGGCAAGAATGTCTTCGACCACACCGACTTCGGAGCGACCCGGGATGCCCAAGGTGAAGCCGATCGCCCGGCACCCCTCGATCACCTCGGCCTCTTCGACCATGCGCATCGTGGCCCGGTCCTGGCTGTTGTAGACACACGCCACCTGCGTGCGCTCGAAGACCCGCGCCTTGGCCGCCCGGTAGTCACCGAAGGAGCCGAAGAAGTCCACGTGGTCCTCAGCGAGGTTCAGGCAGGCCGCCGAGTACGGCGACACAGTGTGGACGAACGGCAGCTGCGGCGCGCCCACTTCCACAGCCAGCACGTCATAGGGCTGGGGATCGAGCACGGCCGACACGAGGCTCACGCCGATGTTGCCCACCGCGTCCGTGCGCAGGCCCGCAGCCCGCAGCATGGAGGCCAGCATCAGCGTGGTGGTCGTCTTGCCGTTGGTCCCGGTGACGAACAGCCAGGGTGCCCCCTGCGGGTCACGCACCCGCCACGCCACTTCCAGTTCGCCCCAGATAGGCATGGCCTGCTGAGCGGCGGCCCGGATGATCGGGGCGCTGGGCGGCAGTCCCGGCGAGACGACGAGCAGATCCGCGTCGGGCAAGGTCCGCCCGTCGCCGAGCCGCACCGTGGCTCCCAGCACCTCCAGGATCTGCGCCCGGTTGCGCTGATCGGCCCCGTCGTTGTCATCGACGACGGTGACCTGCGCGCCGCGCTCGAGCATGGCGTCGGCGCAGGCGAACCCGGCAATCCCGATCCCCGCGACAACGACGCGCAGCCCCGACCAGTTGGGCTCCCCGGGAGCCGGTAGGTGTGTCACAGGCGCACCCATTCCGCGTAGAACAGCGACAAGGCGGCCGCCACGAACAGGGCCTGCACGATCCAGAAACGCACGACGATCGTGACCTCACCCCACCCCTTCATCTCGAAGTGGTGATGCAGGGGCGCCATTCGGAACATCCGTTTACCCGTGAGCTTGAAGCTGCCGACCTGCCCGATCACGCTCAGGGTGATGATCAGGAACAGGCCGCCCATGAGCGGCAGCAGAAGTTCAGTCCGGCTCAGGATCGCCAGGGCCGCGATCCCGCCGCCCAGCGCGAGCGACCCGGTGTCACCCATGAAGATCTGCGCGGGTGAGCAGTTCCACCACAGGAACCCGACGCAGGCCCCGGTCATGGCGGCCGCGACCACGGCGAGGTCGAGCGGGTCGCGCACGTCATAACAGCGCAGGAACCGTCCGAAGGAACAGTTCTGGCCGTACTGCCACACGCCCAGCAGTGTGTAGGCCATGAACGTGATGGCGCTGGCACCGGCGGCCAGGCCGTCCAGACCGTCGGTGAGGTTGACCGCGTTGGTGGCCGCTGTGATCAACAACCAGATCCACACGATGAGCAGCACCAGCGGCAGGACGATCGGGGTGTCGCGGACCAATGAGATCGCATTGCTGGCCGGGGTGCGGCCGTACTCGTCGGGGAACAGCGTCGTCCCGTAGGCGAAGGTCAGCGCGATGAACCCCTGGCCGAACAACTTGGTGCGAGCACGGATACCGGTGGACCGCTGCTTGAAGATCTTGAGGTAGTCGTCAGCCGCCCCGACCAGACCCAGACCGACGATCAGATACAAGGCGAGCAGCCCGGAGGCGGAGGGGGCCTGCCAGGCGTAGAGATGGGACACCGTGTAGCCCACGACGAGCGCGATGAGGATGGCCAAACCACCCATCGAAGGCGTCCCCAACTTGCCTTCATGTTCTGGATATGGCACACCATCGGTGGAGACCCGGATCGCCTGCGAGTAGCCGTGCCGCATCAGGAACCGGATCAGCAACCGGGTGCCGAACAGCGTGATGATAAGGGCCACCAGGCCGGCGATGACCACCAGTTTCACGAGGTCTCCCCCAGCAGTGCCTGCGCCACCAGTTCGAGCCCCACAGCCCGTGACGCTTTGACCAGGACGAAGTCGCCCGGTGCCACCTCTGCCTGCAACAGCGCGATGGCGCCCGCGACATCGGGCACGAACACCGACTCCCTGCCCCACGAGCCCTCGTGGGCCGCCCCCATGTGGATGGGCCGGGCACCGTCTCCGACCGCGATCAGCCGGGAGATGTTCAACCGCACGCAGAGTCGGCCGATGGCATCATGCTCGGTCAGGGCCGCGTCCCCGAGTTCGCGCATCTCGCCGAGCACCGCCCACGTCGTGGCACCGCGGCCCATTTCCGCCAGCGCTCGCAGACCTGCGGCGGTCGACTCC
>Ga0208938_1001554_pt1 | contig 13239 bp, 8 predicted proteins | sample AD_UKC125_MetaG_FD_184434 | JGI IMG/M metagenome (GOLD analysis project Ga0208938, IMG submission 184434) | Active sludge microbial communities of municipal wastewater-treating anaerobic digesters from USA - AD_UKC125_MetaG (SPAdes) (version 2) | ecosystem: Engineered > Bioreactor > Anaerobic >... | reverse complement strand
ATTTTTATTTCAATATTCTATGAAAATGTCACCTAAAGGAGGTAGTTTTATTCTCATAAAATGTTATTACCTCCTAACTCGAGAGTTAAAACATACATTTCCATAAGTGCTCATCATCGCCAGCCAAATCTGGAACTCAGAGTCTCTAATATTTCTTGAACTTTCCTTCGTAAGAGATAAAAAAAGAAGAAGTGAGGTTTCCGGAGAGGTGGTTTTTCAGAAATTAGCCTGGGAATATTTTTCCGGTCTTTTCAAGTTAACTACTCTCTTCCACCTCGCAGATAGGTATGAACTGGTTTTCTGCTTCTATTATTATGGATTACGAATGCATCGTCTTGTTCCTCTGTCCTTTTTTCAGGCGTTTTATCTTTAACTTCAGGCGGAGAAACTCTGCTCTCTCCTCGTTGTCTTCTTATCCAGAAGATAACGTGCCCATAAAGTTTATCTCTTTCTTCTTGAAGATAATGTATTCTCTTTTCATTTTATTACTAAAAGGACATTTTCTAAAGAATTTTAATGGTGACATTATCACAGAATAACCACACAGAAATACCAGTGGAGGATTGACAATGTTTTACAGGGTGATTATACTTTTGTTTGGTAAGATGGTAAGACCAGAAGGGAGGTAGGAAACGGGGATTAAAAGGTTTAATCTTACCATCTGAGAGGAGGTGTAGTCCTGGAATTTAGGTTTTAGCTGATTGTGTTAGTTGTTCTGCAGTCTTAAATTGTAACTACCCAAAGGAGGGTGAGTTTAATGAAGCCACGATTAAAATTTCTTTTAGTTGTAGTTGTGTTAAGTGTTCTGTGCAGTACTGCAGCCATAGCAGGAGCTGTGGAGCTGACCTTTACATTCTGGGGTGCCGAATTGGAGCTGAAGGTTGTTACAGAGGCTATTAATCGCTTCAATGAAACACATCCGGACATCAAAGTTACTCCCATGCATATTCCATCTGACTATGAAACAAAAATATCGGCAATGGTTGTAGGTGGTACTCCACCACATGTAGGGTATCTTTATGAACCACTAACTCTTGACTGGGCAACAAAAGGTGTTCTACTTGATTTAACCGATTATATTAAAAATGACCCTCTCCTGTCGAACAAACTACCCGAGCTATACTGGCGTTATGACCAAGGCAACAAAATTGCAGGAATAACCGTAGCAGCGGAATTCATGATCACCTATTACAACAAAGATTTATTTGACAAAGCAAATGTTCCATACCCACCTACGAATCCTGAAGATTGGACCTGGGAAAAATTTGTGGAAACTGCAAAAAAGTTGACTTTCGATAAAAAAGGTAGACGCCCTGGAGAACCCGAATTTGATCCGAATAATATTGTTCAGTACGGAGCGGTAATTCCGATATGGTGGTGTCCGTTACTTCCCCTTGTTTGGTCAAACGGTGGGGATATAGCTGATGAAACCGGGACACAGCCGCGAATAAATTCACCAGAGACAATCGAAGCTCTGCAAAAAATGTATGATCTGATTTACGAAGAACATGCAGCAGCCCCACCAACGGTTACTGATGCATTTCCAAGTACAAATATAGCTCTTCAAACCGGCCAGGTTGCAATGGTGATTGACGGGCAATGGGCCATGCAAGAGGCTGGAGAATTGATCAGGGAAGGAGCACTCAGACTTGGTGTTGCACCAATTCCGTATTTCAAGGAACCCGTGACCGGAGTCATCGGAACACCTATAGTTATATTCAAGGATGCGATAAAGGACGAAGAGGCTCTACAGGCAGCGCTTGAGTTGCACAGATTTCTACACAACCCTGAAAATGTCTTACCTCTTATAAAAGATGGACTATGGCAGCCAACATCATTAGAGTGGTATACAGAAGAAGAGTACATTCAGAAATGGATAGAAACTGATATTCATCCCGAAGAGTACAGAGAAGCTGTTGTCGAATACTATCCGTACATCAGACCATATCCAGTAGCATATTTAATTAATTCCGCGGAAATCAACACGATTTTTGGTCAGGAAATGACCAGGATTTTCTATGGGAATGAAGACGCTGAAAAAGTTTGCAATGAAGCTGCCGAAAGGTTAAAACCATTGCTGGTTGGAAGATATGATCGGTAAAGAGTTTCTGGAAAACTGATTGGTGTTTCAGAATGCTGTAAGTGGATATAACTACTCAAAGGGGGACGAGTTTAATGAAGCCACGATTAAAATTTCTTTTAGTTGTAGTTGTGTTAAGTGTTCTGTGCAGTACTACAGCCATAGCAGGAGTGGAGCTGACCTTTACATTCTGGGGTGATGCTCTCGAAGCACGTGTTGTTACACAGGTATGTGAAGATTTTAACAAGACACACCCGGATATTCGTATTGTACCAATGCATATACCTCAATATCTTGAGAAAATTTCCGCGATGATTGCCTCGGGAAATCCGCCACACATTGGATACCTTGTGGAATCCCGGGTTATTGACTGGGCGGAAAGTGATATCTTGGTTGATTTGGCAACGCTTCTGCAGATAGACCCCGACCCGATTATTACCAACAAGCTTCCTCAGCTTTGCTGGTGGTATGATGGTGGGACAAAACTGGCTGGTGTGAGTTTCGCAGCGGAATTCATGATCACCTATTACAACAAAGATTTATTTGACAAAGCAAATGTTCCATACCCACCTACGAATCCTGAAGATTGGACCTGGGAAAAATTTGTGGAAACTGCAAAAAAGTTGACTTTCGATAAAAAAGGTAGACGTCCTGGAGAACCCGAATTTGATCCGAATAATATTGTTCAGTACGGAGCGGTAATAGGTGGTGCGGGAACAAGCCCATGGGTATTGTATCCACTAATCTGGTCAAACAATGGGGACGTAGTTGATGAAACTGGTTGGGAAACGAAGCTGGATTCATCGGAAACAATCGAGGCTCTGCAAAAAATGCACGACCTCATTTATGAAGAGCACGCAGCGATTGCTCCTGCTGCTGCGGATGCCTTCCCGAGCTTGAATGTTGCGTTGCAAACCGGCCAGGTTGCAATGGTTCTTGATGGGCAATGGGCCATGCAAGAAGCAGCTGAATTAGCTAGGGAAAGTGGAATGAGGTTCGGAGTTGCGCCTCTTCCGTACATGAAAACACCGGTAACAGGTGTTGAAGGAGCTCCAATAGGAATATTCAAGGATGCGATAAAGGACGAAGAAACTCTCCAGGCTGTGTGGGAATTTTACAAATTCGTACAAAATCCGGAGCACGTTCTTGAAGTAATAAGAAGTGGATTATGGCAACCCACAACATTAGAGTGGTATACGGAAGAGGAGTATATCAACAAGTGGCTGAACCCGGATGTTCATCCTGAAGAGTACAGAGAAGCTGTTGTCGAATACTACAAATATGCAAGGGCATATCCAAACGCTTACTTGAGAAACATTGCTGAAATTAACACTATTTTTACCCAGGAAATGTCCAGGATTTTTTACGGTCAGGAAGAAGTAGCAAAAGTGTGCAGAGAAGCCGCGGAAAAAATCAAACCTTTGCTGGCTGGTAGATGTGATAAATGAGTTTGCTTTGCTATTCGTCTGAGAGGAGGGTTACACTGTAACCCTCCTCTCATTCTAAAGGAGGCTGGTGCATTTGAGAAAGCAGGGAAGAGAATTAAGGAGGCACGAACGGAAATGGGGGATTCTTCTTGCTCTACCTGGTATTCTCGGGTATTTCTTATGGGTGTTGGGACCTACAGTGGTGGCAGTGTTTATGAGCTTTACGGACTGGTCTCTGGCAAGTAGTCCAAACTGGATTGGGCAACAGAACTATGCAAATCTTTTCAATGACTTCATCTTCAAGAAATCTCTCTTTGTGACATTTTATTATGCTATTGGAAGCGTGGTGGCCACTCTTGTGGTCAGTTTTTTTTGGGCGCTCATGCTGAACGTTGAACTTCCTGGAAGATCACTTTTCAGAACATTCTTTTTCATCCCCTCAATAACCCCTGCCGTTGCAGTTGCCATGGTCTGGCTGACCCTATACCATCCTCAATTTGGCTTGTTAAACCATATACTAAAGTCCATAGGCTTACCTGCGCTACAGTGGATCTACGATGAAAAACAGGTAATACCTGCATTCATAGTAATGAGCACCTGGACTATTGGTTATACAATAACTATTTTTCTCGCCGGTCTTCAGGGTATCCCGGAATATCTCTACGAAGCAGCCATGCTTGATGGGGCTACATGGTGGCACAAATTGCGTCATGTTACAATTCCAATGATAACTCCTACCATATTTTTTAATCTGCTCATGGGTATAATAGGTGCATTGCAAGGAGGTTTTACCCAGGCATATATTATGACCAGCGGTGGTCCCAACTATGCAAGTATGTTCTATACGTATTATATATTTCTCACCGCATTTCAATATGGAAAGATGGGTTATGCATGCGCCTTATCAGTGATAATGTTTATAATTACTATTTTCCTTACCGTCCTTGTATTCAGAACCTCGCGTTACTGGGTGCACTACGAGGCAATGTAAAAAAGTATGTTAAGGAGGCATGCAAATGAGTAGTACTGGTGGAAAACAGAAACTTACAATGCAGAAGTCCATTATATTTATCATTCTCCTCATTGGTTCACTTATGTACTTGATGCCCTTCCTGTGGCTGGTTAGAAGTTCACTGATGAGCACTGGCCAGATCTTTAAAATGCCCCTTGAGTGGATTCCAAAGCCATTTAAATGGGATAACTATCCTCAGGCACTTACAGCTATGCCATTTGCTAGATATTTCTTGAACACTGTACTGATAGTAGTTTTGGTTGAGGTGGGCACATTGCTCACAGCACCAATGGCAGCATTTGCTTTTTCAAGGTTGCGCTGGCGGGGGAGAGACACTATATTCTTTGTTTTGCTTACTTCGCTTATGATACCGTATGCTGTGACTCTAATTCCCACATTTATTTTATGGACAAAATTGGGTGCAATTAATACCTATTTACCTCTCACGGTTCCGGCATGGTTTGGAGGCAGTGCTTATTATATCTTCCTGCTCCGACAGTTTTTTGCCGGGCTTCCAATTGAATACGATGAAGCTGCATATCTTGATGGAGCGTCGCCCTGGCAAGTTCTGTGGAAAATAGTAATTCCTCTTTCCAAACCTGCTATGATTACGGTGGCAGTATTCACGTTTTTAGGGGTGTGGGGTGACTTGATGGGTCCTATTATTTACCTAAACGATGCAAGTAAGTATACTCTTGCAGTCGGGCTGACAATCTTTCGAGGAGCCTATAGCACAAAATGGAATCTGTTGATGGCTGCATCAACTGTTATTATGGTGCCACCAATAGTATTGTATTTCCTGGGGCAAAGGTATTTTGAGCAGGGAATAACTATGGGTGGAATTAAATAACCTCTCTAAAGAGAAAGGAGGATTCATGGTGAAATCCAGACACGAAGTAGTAAGTACAGAAAATAGCCCTTACGCGAAGCTGGTGGGAGTTAGCATTGCAAATGTAGAGATGTATGGATTTTTAGGTAATTATTTAAGAAAAGCTGCGACTTCGACATTGCCCAGGATCTATGAGTTGCTTGAAGAGACGTCAAGGCTTGATAATTTCAGGATAGCAGCAGGAAAAAAGGAAGGTACTTTTTATGGCCATCGGTTTAATGATACAGATGTCTATAAGTGGATTGAAGCGGTGTCATACCTTCTCTGTAGTCAGGAAGAGAAGAAACTTGAGGAAAGCGTTGAATTAGCCATTGAAGAGATTAAAGCTGCTCAGGACGAGGATGGATATCTTGATACTTACTATCCTCCTGAAAAAAGGAATGAGAGATGGACTGACCTTGCATGGTCGCACGAAATGTATTGTGCCGGGCATCTCTTTCAAGCTGCTGTTGCTCACAAGCGGGTAACAGGTAAGGAAAATCTTTTTGAAGTAGCTTGCAGGTTTGCAGACCATATTGTGGACAACTTCGGGCCGGAAAAAAGGCCGGAACTGGACGGTCATCCTGAAATTGAAATGGCCCTGGTGGAGCTTTACAGAGAAACACGTGATAAAAAGTATCTGGAGCTTGCAGAATATTTTGTGCTGGCGCGAGGTAAAGGGTATGCAAGTGATACTAAGAAATACGGAGGTATTACCCCGGAGTATTTTGTGGACCATAAACCGTTCATTGAGCTGGAAAGCCCGGTTGGCCATGCGGTGAGAATGCTTTACCTGTGTTGTGGAGCAACCGATGTGTACCTGGAAACTGGCAATGAAGACATTAAAAAGGCTCTCGAGAGGATATGGAAGAGTCTTGTTAGCAAGAAAATGTATATAACCGGTGGAGCAGGGTCGCGCCATGAGGGAGAATCATTTGGTGCGGATTACGAACTCCCCAATAAAAGGGCGTATGCAGAAACTTGTGCCGCCATTGCAAACTTTATGTGGAACTACAGGATGTTGCTTGCAACTGCAGATGCCAGGTATGTAGATGTCATGGAACAAACGCTTTATAATGGTTTGTTGTCCGGAATATCTTTAGATGGTGTTCACTACTTTTATGATAATCCTCTTGAAAGTGATGGCAGCCATCGAAGAAGAGAATGGTTTGAATGTGCATGCTGTCCGCCGAACATTGCCAGACTGATTACTTCGTTGCCGGGCTATCTTTATTCAACATCAAAAGATGATACCGCTTTGTGGATAAATCTGTATGAAGATAGTAAAGTAGACTGGAAGACAGCACATGGAAATATGGTCTTGAATTTGAAAAGTAATTATCCCTGGGATTCTACAATATCTATCGGAGTTGCTGAATCAGATGTGTCTGTACCTGCTTCAATTTTCATAAGGATCCCGGGTTGGGTGAGAGATTTCTCGGTGAAAATAAACGGTGATAATGTGAATGATGAACCTGTTAAGGGTTACATCGAGCTCAAAAAGGTTTGGAAAGCCGGGGACCTCGTTGACATTGTTTTTGCAATGAGGCCGGAGTTAGTGTTGTGCCATCCATTTTCCGAGGAAAATCGGGGAAGAGCGGCTGTCAAAAGAGGCCCGATGGTTTACTGTGCAGAAGGCGTAGATAATCGTGAGTTTGATGTCCGCACGCTTGTTCTGAACTACGATAGCGAAATAAAAGAGCAGATGGAAGAGATTGAAAGCCTGGGTAGGCTCGTGGCGTTATCTGGAAAAGGTTTGGCGCAGGACCTATCAGATTGGGGTGAGAACCTTTATATTTCTGCTAATGGACACATTTCTCGAAGGAAGCCTGTTGAATACAAGTTGATACCTTATTTCGCCTGGGCAAACAGAGAAGCTTCACCGATGGTGGTCTGGATGGATTTTGCATAAAAAACACAAGATATTCGAAAAATGAAATGAGGGAAAAACAAGTGGACAGAGTAGATAAGCTTTTAGAGCTTGTAAGGTTAAATGTCGATTCTGATATTGATACGGTAATGATTTGGAATTATGAAAATTCTTCTTCGGCAAACACTTTTTATCTGTCGGGCTTTAAAGGTTCTTGCAGCGTTCTAATATTGCGTGATGATGGACGCTATATAGTTACTGACTCAAGATATTTTGAACAGGCTCAAGAGGAGAGTACTTTCCAGCTGGTAAAACATACGGGTGAAAAGTTAACCGATTCTGTGGCGTCTTTACTCAAAGATTTATCTGCAGAAGTTATTGGCTTTGAAGCAGAAAAACTGGATTGCAAAACTTACAATGAGCTGACAGAGAAACTGGATGTGAAATTCCTTCCTGTAGACAGGATGTTATGGCTGATGCGCTCGGTTAAATCTGAAGATGAGATCGAGGCAATACGAGAGGCAAGCAGAGTGGCGGAGCAATCGTTCCTTGACACCCTTAGTGTCCTTAAAGAAGATGTCTCGGAGCTGGATATATGTGCTGAACTCGAATATAGAATTAAGAAACGAGGAGGACAGGTTGGATTTGAAACGCTTATCGGCACAGGCCCAAGGACTTCATTGCCGCATGCGAAACCAACCAGTAGGCGAGCTAAGAGAGGGGAGTTGATACTGTTTGATTTTGGGGCCAAGGTTCGTGGTTACTGTTGTGATATAACGAGGATGGTATCAGTGGGGGAGGTAGAAGAAGAAATTAAAGAGTGCTATGCTCTTGTTAAGAAATCACTACTACAGGCTATTGCTGAGGGAAAAGCGGGAGTGGTTGCCAGACAGGTAGATTCTGTAGCGAGACAAGTTATTCTGGAAAGTAAATATGCTGAGTTTTGTTTCAGCTACGGACTGGGTCATGGAATCGGCCTTGAAGTTCACGAGATACCTCGCATGGGGCCAAAGTTTGAAGAACCACTACCTGCCAATTCGGTTGTTACAGTTGAGCCTGGTATTTACATGCCCGGAAAATTTGGAATAAGAATAGAAAATGATGTAGTTGTTCGAGATGGGGGATTTGAAACGATTACGAATCTTGATGATGACTTGATACAAATTTAACGGGATTTGTATTAGAATGGTGCTGGGTAGTGAGGTGAGTGATTATGGAGAAAACTGCTGTGAAAATTGCCGAAGAGGTAGAGAAAAGGCGCTCAGGGGTCAAACCAATCAACGAGCGAATCAAAAAGTTACGGGACCAGAGCGTCACAGCAAAAGTTAAGGTCTCGGTTGAGAGAGCAAAATTGATAACCGACTTTTACAGGGCTAATGCTCCAAAAACGGTTTCTTATCCCGTTTTGAGAGCTTTAGCCTTCAAGTGCCTTATGGAAAACTGTAGCTTGACAGTGGAAGAGGGCCAGCTGATCGTGGGTATCCGGGGAACTGGCCCTCAGGAAGTTCCTACTTATCCGGAGATATGTGTCCACACTCTGGATGATTTTGAAACACTCGCCAACCGCGAGAATATGCCTTTTGAGGTTGATGATTTAACCCGGAAAATTTATGCCGAAGAAGTTATTCCCTTCTGGCAAAATTATGCGATGAGGGACATTATCTTCCAAAGCCTTCCCCGGGAATGGATAGATGCATATGAAGCAGGTATCTGGACTGAATTTATGGAGCAAAGAGCGCCCGGTCATACATCAGGAGGAAGTAGAGTTTTTCAAACCGGGGTTCTGGAGATAAAAAAGAGAATTGTAGAAAAAATGCAGGAGCTCTCTCCGGGTGACTCCGATTACTTTGAAAAAATGGAAGAGCTGAAAGCAATGGACATTGCAGCTGATGCAATAATGATATACGCAAGGCGCTACGCTACTGAACTGAAAAAGATTGCCGAAGAGGAGCCAAATCCATCTCGAAGGGCGGAACTATTGCAGATGGCTGAAATTTGTGAGAAAGTGCCGGCCCATGCTCCGGAAACTTTCTGGGAAGCTCTTCAGCACTACTGGTTTATTCATGTGGGAGTAACTTACGAAACGAATCCCTGGGATTCTTTCACTCCTGGCAGGCTTGACCAGCATCTTTATCCATTTTTTGTGAGGGATATTGAAGAGGGCAGGTTAACACGTGATCAGGCGAAGGAATTGCTGCAGGCTTTTTGGTTGAAGTTCAACAATCAGCCATCGGTACCTAAAGTGAAAATTACCGCTGAAGAAAGTTTCACATATAATGATTTTTCTAAAATCAATTTAGGAGGGCTGCGGGCTGACGGATGGGATGCTGTTAATGAGTTGTCGTATTTGATTCTTGAGGTACTTGATGAAATGAAAACCTTACAACCAAATACTGCAGTACTTATCAGCGATAAAAACCCGGATGAATTTCTCATAAAGGCTTTGCAGGTGGCCTCTTCTGGATTTGGAGAACCACCATTCTTTAATTATGATGGAGTTATTGTGAAAATGTTACGGCAGGGGAAAACATTGGAAGATGCAAGAGAAGCCGGGGTTAGCGGTTGTGTTGAAACTGGTGCGCTGGGTAAGGAAGCCTATATTCTGACGGGATATTTCAATCTTCCCAAAGTTTTGGAGATAACGCTCCATAGTGGAGTAGACCCTCGCACAGGAAGGCAGATTGGCCTGAAAACAAAAACACCGGAAACCTTTGAAGAACTCCAGAAGACTCTGGATGACCAGTTACGTTACTTTATAGACTTGAAAATAAAGGGAAATGACATAATTGAAAGTTTGTATGCGAGGTATCTCCCGGTTCCTTTCCTGTCATTGTGGATTGAAGGCTGTGTGGAGAAAGCCAGAGATTACAATGTCGGGGGAGCGGTATATAACACCCAATACATGCAAATAGTTGGTCTCGGTACTATTACTGATTCTTTAGCATCGCTTAAGTGGAATATATTTGACAATCAGGTTTTCAATTTCGATTGTGTCCTCAGAGCTTTAAACGCTGATTTTGAGGGACATGAGTATATGAGACAAATTTTTCTGAATAAGACGCCCAAGTATGGTAACGATGATGACTACGCTGATAATATTGCCCGGGGTCTCGTTGATAATATTGTGGAAATGGTTGAAAACCATGCTCCTTCCCCGGTCAGGAACGCATCACGCAGATGTTACTTTTTGCCCACAACTGTTCATGTATATTTTGGAAATATGACCGGTGCTACACCAGATGGAAGAAAAGCCGGTATGGCTGTTTCAGAGGGAATCTCACCTGTTCAGGGTGCAGATAAAAAAGGCATAGCTGCGGTTTTCCGGTCGGTTGCAAAATGTGACTGGGCTAAAACAGGTGGAGCGCTGTTGAACCAGAGAATAACTCCAGATCTGGTGCGGGACAGAGATAACCTGATAAAGCTCGGAAAATTGATGAGAATTTTCTTCAGAATGGGTGGGCATCACGTGCAGTTCAACGTTGTCTCCACAGAGCTTTTAAAAGAAGCACAAAAACGCCCTCAAGATTTCGAGGATTTGATGGTAAGAGTGGCCGGATACAGCGATTACTTTGTTAACCTGCCTAAGGGCCTGCAGGAGGAAATTATCATTAGAACTGAACAAGGAAAATTATAGCGTGCAAGGGCTTGTTTTCAACATACAGCGGTTTTCCATCCATGATGGACCAGGAATAAGGACGACTGTTTTTTTAAAAGGTTGTCCACTATCTTGCTGGTGGTGCCACAATCCGGAAGGGATATCTACATCTCCGGAGCTTATGTATAGCAGATACAAGTGCATTGGCTGTAAATCCTGTATAGCATCCTGTCCTAATCATGCTTTAACATTCAATGATAAACTCCACCTGAAAAGAGAGCTCTGCGCTATGTCTGCTCTTTGCGTAAAAAATTGTCCCACCACTGCTCTTAAGATTGTCGGTGAATGGATGAGCGTGGAAGACGTTATCCGGGAGCTACAAAAAGATATTCTTTATTTTGATCAATCTGAAGGAGGGGTTACTTTTTCGGGGGGAGAGCCGCTGTTACAGATCGAATTTCTCGCTGAGTTACTACCCTTGCTTAAATTACGTGGCATCCACGTAGCTATTGATACCTCAGGCTATGTGGCGAGAGATGATTTAGAAAGGATTTTTCCCTACGTTGATCTCTTTCTATATGATCTGAAAGTGCTCGATGAGTATAAACACCTGCTACACACCGGAGTTAAAAACGATATAATAAAAGACAACTTGCGATTTCTGGTGGAATCAAAGCAAAAAGTGATAATACGTATACCATTGCTACCCGGGGTTAATGATTCTATCGAAGATGTGCATGAGTTAATAGAATTTGTTACAGACCTTGATCCCGAGCTGGAGATAAACCTTCTGCCCTTTCATGATGTTTCAGAAAAATACGATGCACTCTGGAAAACAACTGTAGTAAGGCAGGGGGGAAAGATTTCCAACGGAAGATTGCAAGCAATACAGATAGAGTTTGAGACTCACGGTCTGCAGGCCAGAATAGGAGGGTAAATTGAAGGATGGTAGGTGATGGCTGTGCTGAGAGAAATATCGAGAGTCTGTTATTTTCATCATCAACTGATTATCTGTAAGATATAACTTTTGCAGAATAAGAGTAGAAAAGAAGTTAGAGACAGAATCAGTAGCTTCAGAATAAATGTCTCTGGAAAATCAGAACTTGCATTCCCCTGATTAAAGTAAGAAGCATCCCTCAGTATAAAGGGAAATATCCCCCCTTATGAACCCTTTTTTTCTGTCACCCCAGCGACTTTCGAGCCGGGGTGTATTTGGCAATATGAATTTGCAGCATTCCGGAAGTTAATTTTTGCAGCACCCTTAATTCCAGAATTAACAATTCATAGTAGAATGGGGCAAAGGGTAACTTGGTCCGGAAAAGACCGCTAAATGACTGTGGTGAATTAAACGGTCAATGGTCATTCCTGAACGTCTCTATCATCCCCTTATCTCTCATTCCTGAGCGGTTCTACGAGGAATCTAAATAATGGGAGGAGATGCTCCTATGGTTCCAAAAAGAAAAAAGCAAAAGCATGGATTCCCGATAAAAAATCTCGGGAATGACGAGAGAGGGAGGTCGTCACCCCTGAATGTTTCTGCGAGGGGTCCACAGTATTTAAAGCATTTGGATTCTCAATAAAGGACTTCGGGGATGACAAATGATGTGGATTTCCGACTGAATTTTGGGAATGACGAAAGAGAGAGTTCCTCGACTTTTCTTTTCCCTCTCTGGGGGAGGGTGAATCAACTATAAAAGGGGCTCTGCCCCCTTATAACCCCCTGAAAAATAACAAACAAAAGATAAGGACCCACTGGGGGAGGAAAGGCATCTTCCTCAGGGTTCGTAGTAACTGTGATAAATGTCAAGAAATGGATGATAGAATTTCCACACCTCCGGAAGCGAAAGTCCTTGCCAGGGAGTATTATCTTCTGCCATAGCATTCATGCTGGGTGAGAAACTTCCTCATATCAGAGGAGACAGAGAAAACGCTTCTTGGTGAGAACTGTCATAGAGGATGATAATGCCCGGATACCTCAAACTTCAGGGATAAAATTCTCGAGTTTATTATCAGTGAAGCTGTAGTGGAGTAAACAAAAAAGAGACTCTTTATTCCTTGATATATCAATGTTTTTAAATTATAGCTGTCAAAGTCAGGAAAGATTTCCTAATTCAGAAAAGCTCTCAACCCTCATATTTTGGATTACTTTTTGGAAGCTAAATATCAGGAATGGAAAGAATTTTAATGCCCTGTTCTCACTGGAAGCTGAAGAGGCATCGGGAATTACACTGATTATTTCTCTAATAAAATACGCAGAGCCGCTATATCAGAAGGAGTAACTCCTGCCACCCGGGCAGCTTGTCCTAAAGTGGCAGGTCTTACTTTTTGTAGTTTTTCCCGTGCTTCCTGAGAAATTACCTGAATAGAAGAGAAGTCGAAGTCAGGGG
>Ga0208938_1001553_pt1 | contig 13240 bp, 18 predicted proteins | sample AD_UKC125_MetaG_FD_184434 | JGI IMG/M metagenome (GOLD analysis project Ga0208938, IMG submission 184434) | Active sludge microbial communities of municipal wastewater-treating anaerobic digesters from USA - AD_UKC125_MetaG (SPAdes) (version 2) | ecosystem: Engineered > Bioreactor > Anaerobic >... | reverse complement strand
GCAGGATCGCCAGGAATGTCAAACCCAGTGCCAGCAGGATGAGGGCGATCGCCCCGTACAGCAGCAACTCGCCGAGGCGCAAGGCTTCTTCGCGTGCTTCGACACTGACCAGTTCCAGCCGAACGGAGAGGAACTCGATCAGGCTGGCCGCGAAGCCACGCACAGACACCGCCAACCGTTCAGGAGGGAGCGGAGCCGTCATGGCTGGTGCGGGCGATTCAACGACGTCCGATCAGCAGCCCGACCACCAGACCGGCACCCGCCGCGATGCCGATGGAGCGCCACGGGTTTTCATGCACGTAGTCGTCGGTGGCGCGGGCAGCCTCACGCGCCTTGTCACGGATGGCCGCGTCGGCCTCGGTCAACTTGGCACGGGCAACGCGCAGGTTCTCACCCACGCGCGCACGCAACTCAGCCACCTTGTCGCCGGTCTGGCTTGAGGTGATCAGCAGGAGCTCTTCTGCGTCAGCAATCACCAGACGCAAATCGGCAGCCAGCTTTTCTTTGGTGGCCAGGGTGGCTTCGGAATAGTCGGTCATGAGCGTGTCCTCCTGTTTGAAAAAATATTAGCAGATCATACGGCGAGCGGCAGCCGATGCGACGGCCCCGCGTGCGATAATTCGCCTCCTTTCCCTATGCAGGGAACTGCGGCTGTAGCTCAGTGGATAGAGTATTGGCCTCCGAAGCCAAGGGTCGTGGGTTCGATCCCCGCCAGCCGCGCCACCGGGTTATTCGGGTACCTTTCAAGTTTGACCGGACGCGTCGTCACAAGCGTGCCGAACCAATTGCCATTTGGCTCCTGCGCCACATGGCCTATTCGACGACCGAAAGACTGTTGCTCCGCCGTTTTTTTCTTATTTCGGGTTCTACTGCATCCGCTCAGAATGCTATCCGTGGCCCGCTTACGGCGCAGCCCTCTCGATTCTGGCTTGTATCCATTTTCGAATGATCTCCTCCTGATGTTCTGCCCACCGCCTCGGGAGCAGAAGCCAAGACCAACTAAATTCTCTGAACGCAAAAAGCAAAATGCCCACATCAGTGGGCGTTTTGCTATCAGTTGGTTGGGCTGAATGTTGGTTGCGCGAGCAAGATTTGAACTTGCGACCTTTGGGTTATGAGCCCAACGAGCTACCAGGCTGCTCCATCGCGCGGCAAGAGGGAAATTATAGCACGCTTCAGGCTGCCGCTTCCGTAGTTGCAGCTGCGTCAGCTGCAACAGGGCGGTCCACCAGTTCGACCAGAGCCATGGGCGCGTTGTCGCCCACGCGGAATCCCATTTTCAGAATGCGCGTGTAGCCGCCAGGACGAGCCTTGTAGCGCGGGCCCAGTACATTGAACAATTTGGTGACGATATCGCGGTCACGCAGGCGGTTGAACGCCAAACGGCGATTGGCCAGCGTTGGCTCTTTGGCCAGAGTGATCATCGGTTCAACCACGCGGCGCAATTCTTTGGCCTTGGGAACCGTAGTCTTGATGGCTTCGTGCTCCAGCAGCGAATTCATCATGTTGCGAAGCATCGCGAGCCGGTGCTCGCTGGTCCTGTTCAGTTTACGAAGTCCGTGTCCGTGACGCATGATGCGGTCCTTTCATTTCATTTATTGTTAAAGCGCATGGCCGTTTCAGGTACCACGCGTCGGGTCAATGGTCATCAGAAGACGACCAAAATTTTCCTTCTCAGCGCTTGTCAAGCCCGGCTGGTGGCCAGCTTTCAAGCTTCATGCCCAGCGTCAGCCCGCGAGAGGCCAGAACTTCCTTGATCTCGTTGAGCGACTTGCGACCCAGGTTCGGGGTCTTCAGGAGCTCGTTCTCGGTGCGCTGGATCAGATCGCCGATGTAATAGATGTTCTCGGCCTTCAGGCAATTGGCCGAGCGAACGGTCAATTCAAGCTCATCCACCGGGCGCAACAAGATGGGGTCGAACTGGGCATTGCCACCACGCTGCGCGGGCACGTCAAACGCCGCCAGTTCGCTGCCTTCGAGCTGCGCAAACACGGCCAGCTGTTCAACCAGGATCTTTGCTGAGGCCCGGACGGCATCTTCTGCCGTGATGGCGCCATTGGTCTCGATCTCCATGACCAGCTTATCCAGATCCGTGCGCTGTTCAACCCGAGCGCTTTCAACGGTATAGCTCACGCGCTTGACCGGCGAAAACGAAGCGTCCAGAACAATGCGACCAATTGCCTTGGTCGATTCGTCCGCGTAACGGCGCATCGTGCCAGGCACGTAGCCACGGCCCTTCTCGACCTTGATCTGGATGTCCAGTTTGCCACCCTGGGACAAGGTCGCAATGACGTGCCCTGGATTGATGATCTCAACGTCATGCGGCGTCTGAATGTCAGCGGCTGTGACAGGACCTTCCCCATCTTTGCGAAGGCTGAGCGTCACTTCATCGCGGTTGTGCAACTTGAACACGACGCCCTTGAGGTTCAGCAAAATGTTGACCACATCTTCCTGGACACCATCAATTGAAGAATACTCATGCAACACGCCGGCAATGGTCACATCGGTCGCTGCATAGCCAACCATGGACGAAAGAAGCACTCGGCGCAATGCGTTGCCCAGCGTGTGTCCATAGCCACGCTCAAATGGCTCGAGCGTGACTTTGGCCCGGTTCGGGCCAACTTGCTCAACATTGATGGCTTTGGGTTTCAGCAAATTGGTTTGCATTCAGACATCCTTATCAATACCCCCAGTTCGTTACACCGGTAAGGCTGATGACGCACCAGCACCGCACAAAGGGCGGCGCTGGAACAAGAGAGAGAACCTGGAACCGAATTAACGGGAATACAGTTCGACGATGAGGGATTCGTTGATGTCGGCAGCAAACTCGTCGCGGTCCGGCACCTTCTTGAACACACCTTCAACCTTGTCCAGATTCACTTCAACCCAAGCCGGCAGGCCGACCTGCTGAGCCAGTTGTAGCGCCTCGGAGATCCGTGCCTGCTTCTTGGACTTGTCCCGCACAGAAATCACATCACCGGCCTTCACCATATAGGAGGGGATGTTGACGGACTGACCGTTGACGGTCACTGCCTTGTGCGACACCAGTTGGCGGGCCTCCGCACGGGTCGAACCGAAACCCATGCGGTACACGACGTTGTCGAGACGCGACTCCAGAATGAACAGCAGATTGGCGCCGGTGTTTCCCTTGCGGCGGTCAGCTTCTTCGAAGTACTTCCGGAACTGGCGCTCCAGAATGCCATACATCCGCTTGACCTTTTGCTTTTCACGCAACTGCAGGCCAAAGTCGGACGTGCGCTGACCGGACGTACGACCGTGCTGTCCGGGCTTCGCCTCGAACTTGCACTTGTCGCTGATTGAACGGCGAGCGCTCTTCAGAAAGAGGTCGGTGCCTTCACGGCGGGAGAGTTTGGCCTTGGGGCCGAGGTATCGTGCCACTTGAACTTCCTTTATGTCATCTGCCACGCGGTAACGTGGGAGCCATCAGAGAATCTCTGATGGCGGTGGGCTTGGTTGAAATCAGATGCGACGGCGCTTTTGCGGCCGGCACCCGTTGTGAGGCATGGGCGTCACATCGGCGATCGACGAAATGCGGATCCCCAATGCAGCCAGCGCACGCACCGACGATTCACGGCCAGGGCCAGGACCCTTGATCTCGACATCAAGGTTCTTGATGCCTTGATCAATCGCGGCACGTCCGGCAACTTCCGATGCCACCTGGGCAGCAAACGGCGTCGACTTGCGGGAGCCTTTGAAGCCCTGCCCACCAGACGATGCCCACGACAACGCGTTGCCTTGGCGGTCGGTGATCGTGATGATCGTGTTGTTGAAAGAGGCATGCACGTGGGCGATGCCGTCCGAAACGTTCTTCCGAACTTTCTTGCGAACGCGTTGTGCTGCGCTATTTGCGGGAGATTTTGCCATTCTTGACTCTCAATCCTGATTATTTCTTCAGGGCCGCAGCGGCCTTGCGCGGGCCCTTGCGGGTGCGGGCGTTGGTTCGCGTGCGTTGGCCACGCATCGGCAAGCCGCGGCGATGACGGAAGCCACGATAGCAACCGATGTCCATCAACCGCTTGATATTCATCGTGGTTTCGCGACGCAGATCACCTTCGATCGTGAACTGGGCAATCTGATCACGGATCTTCTCCAGGTCGCCATCGGTCAGGTCCTTGACCTTTTTCGAATATTCAATGCCACAGGCGTCGCAAATCTTGCGCGCGCGATTGCGTCCGATGCCGAAAATGGCGGTCAGGCCAATTTCTGCATGTTTCTGCGGCGGAATGTTGATGCCAGCTATACGTGCCATTTTCGTCCTCTAAAACTCTTGCAATCAGCCTTGACGCTGCTTGTGACGCGGATCGCTGCAGATCACGCGAACAACACCCTTGCGCCGAATGACTTTGCAGTTGCGGCAAATTTTTTTGACCGAAGCCGAAACTCTCATTTCTTTCTCCTAAAGCTCGCAACCCGAAGGCTACGAAAAACCACCAAAGTCAGCGCAACAAGCTGTGCCCATGCGATGGCCCATCAAACCAATCTAAACCCAGGAGCCCCGTCGCTGCCAAGCAGCTGTCAGTGTTCTCCATCGCGCCAACAACCCTACATCCCGACGGGTCTGGCGGTCGCTTCCTCAGCCACTCAAAGTCGTCTTGAAATTCGCTTTCTTCAAAAGCGACTCATATTGCTGTGACATCAGATAGTTTTGAACCTGGGCCATGAAGTCCATGGTCACCACCACGATAATCAGGAGTGACGTGCCCCCGAAATAGAACGGAACGTTGTATTTCAGGATCAAGAACTCAGGCAACAGGCAAACAAACGTGATGTAGACCGCCCCGGCCAATGTCAAGCGAACCAAAATCTTGTCGATATAGCGCGCGGTCTGGTCGCCTGGCCGAATGCCGGGAACGAAGGCGCCGCTCTTCTTCAGGTTGTCCGCAGTTTCCCGGCTGTTGAACACCAGAGCCGTATAGAAAAAGCAGAAGAACACAATGGCGCCCGCGTACAACATGACGTAAATCGGTTGCCCCGGCGTCAAGGCTCCGGCAATGTCTTTCAACCACCGCATCGACTCGCCAGAACTGAACCAACTGACAACCGTTGCCGGCAACAAAATAATCGACGACGCGAAAATCGGAGGAATCACGCCCGCCATGTTCAGCTTCAACGGCAAATGCGACGACTGGCCACCATAGACCTTGTTACCAACTTGACGCCTTGCATAATTCACCAGAATCTTGCGCTGGCCACGTTCAACAAACACCACGAAATACGTCACCAGGCAGACGATCGCCACGATGAAGATGGCTGCCAGGATGCTCATCGCACCGGTACGCACCAGTTCCAACAGACCCCCGATGGCATTGGGCAAGCCAGCCGCAATGCCTGCAAAGATGATGATGGAGATGCCGTTGCCCAGACCACGCTCCGTAATTTGCTCCCCGAGCCACATGAGGAACATGGTGCCGGAGGTCAGCGTCACAGCTGCTGTCAGGCGGAAGCCAAGACCCGGATCAATTACCAGACCCGCCTGGCTTTCCAGCGCGACAGCGATGCCCAAAGACTGAAAAACAGCCAGCCCCAACGTCCCGAAGCGGGTGTATTGGGTAATCTTGCGTCGCCCCGACTCGCCCTCTTTCTTCAGCTGCTCGAACGTGGGCACCACGTAGGTCAACAGCTGCATGATGATGGACGCCGAGATATACGGCATGATGCCCAACGCGAAGATGGTGAACCGCGACAGCGCACCGCCCGAGAACATGTTGAAAAGACTCAGAATGCCGCCCTGCTGCCCCTTGAACAGTTGCTGCAGTTGCACCGGGTCAATGCCGGGCACGGGAATGTGCGCACCGACCCGATAAACCACCAAGGCAAGCAGCAAGAACACAAGCCGGCGACGAAGGTCGCCGAACTTGCCGGTCTTTGCAATTTGTGCTGCGTTAGTTGCCACAGGTCTGCGCTTTCAATGCTTCAGGTTTAAGCAATCGACCCGCCAGCCGCCTCGATGGCAGCCTTGGCGCCGGCCGTTGCGCCGATGCCGTTGAGCTTGACGGCTTTGCTGATGGAACCGGACTTGATCACCTTGACCACCTTGGCCAACTGGCCAACCAGACCCGCTTGTTTCAAAGCCAGAACATCCACCTCGGCCGCGCCCAACTGGTCCAGAGCGGACAAGCTGACTTCCGCATTGAATTTCAGCAAATGCGACTTGAAGCCACGCTTCGGCAAACGCCGTTGCATGGGCATCTGTCCGCCCTCAAAGCCCACCTTGTGATAGCCACCGGCACGAGACTTCTGGCCCTTGTGACCACGACCGGCCGTCTTGCCCAGGCCGGATCCAATTCCGCGCCCAACTCGACGCTTGGCGTGCTTGGCGCCGTCTGCATGTTTGATAGTGTTGAGTTCCATCAGGGACCTCTTAGAGTACTTTGACCAGGTAGCTGATCTTGTTGATCATGCCGCGCACTGCTGGCGTATCCTGCAGTTCGCTGGTGCTGTTGAGTCGACGCAGACCGAGGCCGCGCACGGTCGCACGGTGCGACTCCTTGCAACCGATCGGGCTACGAACCAACTGGACTTTGACGGTTTGTTGTGTAGTCATTTTTAAACTCTTGATCAGACGAAGAGCTCTTCGACGGTCTTGCCACGCTTGGCGGCAACGGCAGAGGCCGTGGTCGACTTGGTCAGCGCATCCAGGGTGGCACGCACCATGTTGTAGGGATTGGACGACCCGTGGCTCTTCGCCACGATATCGGTAATGCCCATGACTTCGAAGACTGCACGCATCGGGCCGCCAGCAATGATGCCGGTACCCTTGGGGGCTGGCGCCATCATGACGGATGCAGCCCCGTGGTGACCCGTGACGTTATGGTGAATCGTCCCGTTGCGCAGGGATACCTTGTGCAGGTTGCGGCGAGCCTCTTCCATGGCCTTTTGCACGGCAGCCGGAACTTCTTTCGACTTGCCCTTGCCCATGCCAACGCGGCCATCGCCATCACCCACCACGGTCAACGCAGCGAAACCAAGAATACGGCCGCCCTTGACGACCTTGGTCACGCGGTTGATCGCGATCATCTTCTCGCGCATACCGTCCTCGGGACCGTCACCTTGCGCTCTTGCCTGAAATTTAGCCATATCTGTTTCCGATCCGCTTAGAACTGCAAGCCGGCTTCGCGTGCCGCATCAGCCAGCGCCTTGACGCGACCGTGGTACGCGAAACCCGCGCGATCAAACGCCACTTTTTCAACACCCGCCGCCTTAGCCTTTTCAGCAATGCGCTTGCCAACGGCTTGGGCCGCTGCGGCATTGCCACCTTTTCCAGCCGAGCCGGTCAGCGCATTGCGCACGTCCGCTTCGGCGGTCGAGGCGGTGGCCAGCACCTTGCTTCCATCGCCGGAAATCACCGTCGCGTAGATATGCAAGTTGGTACGATTCACCGTCAGTCGAGCAATACCTTGCTTGGCGATACGGATTCGGGTTTGACGGGCCCGGCGAAGACGCTGCTCTTTCTTGGTCAACATGATGCCGCTCCTTATTTCTTCTTGGTCTCTTTGATCGTGATCTTCTCATCCACATAGCGGATGCCCTTGCCCTTGTAGGGCTCGGGGGGACGAATCGCACGAATCTCGGCAGCAACCTGGCCGACACGCTGGCGGTCAGCGCCTTTGATCAGAATTTCGGTCGGCGACGCGGTCTGAACCGTGATGCCAGCCGGCATCTCCTTGTTGACCGGATGGGAGTAGCCCACGTTCAAGCTCAGCTTGGCGCCCTGTGCCTGGGCCTTGTAGCCCACGCCAACCAGGCTCAGCTTCTTCTCGAAACCCTTGCTCACACCAATGACCATGTTGTTCACCAGCTGACGCATCGTTCCGCTCATGGCATTCGCCTCACGGGAATCGTTGGCCGGGGTGAACTTCAGAACACCCGCGTCCAGCACCACATTGACCAACGCATTGGCCGACAGCTGCAAAGCGCCACCAGTGCCCTTGACATTGATCTGGTCATCCTTGATCGACACATCCACGCCTGCGGGGATGGTCACCGGCATTTTTCCTACTCGGGACATTTCAGTTTCTCCTCAATGCCGCGATCAGGCGACGTAGCAGAGCACTTCACCACCGACACCGGTAGCGCGCGCCTTGCGATCAGTCATGACACCCTTGGGCGTCGTCACGATGGCCACACCCAGTCCGTTCATCACGGAAGGAATGGAATCGCGGCCTTTGTATACACGCAGTCCTGGGCGGCTGACGCGCTCGATGCGCTCAATCACCGGACGACCGGCATAGTATTTCAGGGTAATTTCCAGCTCAGCCTTGCCGTCAGCGGTCTTGACCTGGAAATCGTCGATGTAGCCCTCGTCCTTCAGGACCTGCGCGATGGCAACCTTCACTTTGGACGAAGGAATCTGAACCGTCGCCTTGGCAACCATTTGCGCATTGCGAATGCGGGTCAACAGATCGGCAATGGGATCACTCATGCTCATGTTAAATCTCCTGCCGATTACCAGCTTGCCTTGACGATCCCGGGGATATCGCCCGCAAACGCCATTTCACGAATCTTGGACCGGCCGATTCCGAACTGGCGGAACGTGCCGCGTGCACGACCGGTGATTGCGCAACGGTTGTGCTGACGGGTCGGATTCGCGTTGCGGGGAAGCTTCTGCAAGCCGAGGCGCGCAGCGGCGCGCTCTTCATCGCTGCGCTTCGCGTCGTTGGCGATTGCCTTCAGTTCCGCGTGTTTTTTCGCGTACTTGGCAACCAGTTTGTCCCGCTTGAGCTCGCGCTCAATTAAAGCCATTTTTGCCACAGGTCACCTCAGTTCTTGAACGGGAAACGGAAACCAGCGAGCAGCGCCTTGCACTCTTCGTCGGTCTTTGCCGTCGTCGTGATGCTGATATTGAGCCCACGCAAGGCATCGACCTTGTCGTACTCAATTTCAGGGAAAATGATTTGTTCTTTGACGCCGACGTTGTAGTTACCCCGACCGTCGAACGCACGACCGGAGATACCCCGGAAGTCACGAACACGCGGCAGCGCGACCGTCACAAAACGATCCAGGAATTCGTACATCTGCACGCCGCGCAGGGTGACCATGCAACCAATCGCCTGGCCTTCACGGATCTTGAAGCCCGCGATGGCTTTCTTGGCCTTGGTCACTACCGGCTTCTGACCGGCAATCTTGGTTAGGTCGCCAACCGCGTTGTCCATGACCTTCTTGTCGGCAACTGCCTCGCTCACGCCCATGTTGAGCGTGATCTTGGACAGGCGCGGAACCTGCATGGGCGACTTGTAGCCAAACTTGGCCATCAGTTCGGGCGCGATCTTCTCGCGATAGATTTGCTGCAGTCGTGCCATGGTCATGCCACCTTGATTTCTTCGCCGCTGGACTTGAAAACGCGCACGCGCTTGCCGTCAGCCAGCAGTTTGATACCCACACGGTCCGCCTTGCCGGTGGCCGCATTGAAAATCGCGACATTGGACTGGTGGATGGGCATGGCCTTCTGCACGATGCCGCCAGGCGAACCCTTCAGAGGATTCGGCTTGGTGTGCTTCTTCACCAGATTGATGCCATCGATCACCAGCATCGAATCATCCTTGCGCAGCGAAACCTTGCCGCGCTTGCCCTTGTCACGCCCGGTGATGACGATGACTTCGTCGCCTTTGCGAATCTTGTTCATGACGCGTCCTTACAGAACTTCAGGAGCAAGGGACACGATCTTCATGAACTTCTCGGTGCGCAGTTCACGCGTCACCGGGCCAAAGATACGGGTTCCGATAGGCTCCAACTTGGCATTCAGCAAGACCGCTGCATTGCCGTCGAATTTGACCAGGGAGCCGTCGCTACGACGGATGCCCTTGGCCGTACGCACCACCACAGCGCTGTAGACCTCGCCTTTTTTGACGCGGCCACGCGGAGCGGCTTCTTTGATGCTGACCTTAATGATGTCGCCCACGCTGGCGTAACGGCGCTTGGAACCGCCCAGCACCTTGATGCACAGGACGGACTTGGCGCCCGTGTTGTCGGCGACGTCTAACCGAGATTCTGTCTGGATCATTTTTCAATATTCCCAACTTGCACCCGGCTCAATCCGCAAGCGGAAGGGGTCGGATCAGTCTTGGGCCCGTCGTCCACACCGTGAACCACTCACGGTGCTTTTGCTGGGCAGAAACTTGCGCCTTTTCAAGCGAAGCCTCGAATTATTGCAAAACGCAGCCGGCCTGTCAAGCGCCTTCAGGCCGGAAGCAGCAGATATTTCGCGACCAGGGCCTCGAATGCTGCAATTTCCGGGTCACGGCCCGTTTCCTGCGCAAGGATTGCGCCCACTTGCGGCGCCAGGCTGCCCGCCAGGCGGGCATCCAGAAACAGCAGACGAACGCGGCGCGCGAGCACATCCTCCACCGTGCGGGCATACTCATGGCGTGCGGCAAAGCGCACCATGGCCTCCGTGAGCCCGCCACCCAGCTGGCGCTGCGCGCCCGGCAAGGCCAGGACCGCAGCTGCCTCGCTGCCGTATGGCTGAAGGGCGCCCGGATTGCCCAAGGGCGCTTGCGTGGGGATCGTCTTGTCCGCGCCTACCAGCATCTGGTGCCGGGTGACCCCACCCGAACGGTGCGGGAGCAGGTTTTCAGTCATGCATTTGTGCAAGACGTCCTCAGCCATCGCCCGGTAGGTGGTCCATTTGCCGCCGGTAACGGTCACCAGGCCACCACGGCTGATCAGCACGGTGTGTTCACGGCTCAAGGCCTTGGTGTCCTCTTCGCCGGCTTCAGGCGCCTTGACCAGTGGGCGCAGCCCGACCCAGCAACTGCGCACATCCGTGCGCTGCGGGGGGCGGCGCAGGTAACGCGCGGATTCGTTCAGGATGAACGCGACCTCATGGGCGAAGGGTTCCGGCTCCAACGCCAGGTCATGGCGAGGCGTGTCGGTGGTGCCCAGGATCACTTTGCCCATCCAGGGCACGGCAAACAGTACCCGCCCATCCCCGGTCTTGGGCACCAGCAGCGCGTGGTCCCCGGGTAGAAACTCGGCATCGACCACGAGGTGCACGCCCTGACTGGGCGCCACCATGGGACGCACCGGGTGTCCAAGTGCGTCTCCGTCCATCGCACGCACGCCGTCGACCCAGACGCCGGTGGCATTCACGACACAGCGCGCCCGCACGCTCAGAAGCCTCCCGGTCTCGCGGTCCTCGCAGACGACGCCAGCCACCTTCCCGTCATCATGGATCAACCCGTCCACCGGGCAATGGTTCACCAGCAGGGCGCCCTGCGCCGCCGCTGTCCGGGCCAGTGCCAGGGCCACCCGCGCATCGTCAAACTGCCCATCCCAGTACTTCACACCGCCGACCAGACCACGGGCTTGCACACCCGGCAGGCATCGAAGCGTCTCATGGCGGCTCAGGAACTCAGTCCGCCCCAGGCCATGGCTGCCGGCCAGCAGGTCGTACATCTTGAGCCCGATGCCGTAGAACGGAACCTCCCACCACTGATAGGAAGGCATGACAAAGGCCAACGGCCGCGCCAGATGGGGCGCGTTGTGCAGCAGCCGGGAGCGTTCATGCAGGGCCTCGGTGACCAGCGGCACATTGCCCTGGGCCAGGTATCGCACGCCGCCATGCACCAGCTTGGTGGCCCGCGACGAGGTGCCGGCGGCAAAGTCACGTGACTCCAGCAGGACCACGCTGAACCCGCGCATCGCCGCGTCCAGCGCCACACCCAGCCCGGTGGCGCCGCCGCCGATGACCGCCAGGTCCCACGTCTTATCCTCGCCCAATGCGGCGAGAAGGTCCTCTCGCCGCGTCCACAACGGCGTCGAACCGGCCGTGTTCATGCGTCCGATTCCGCCCAGCCCCTGGCCCGGGCGACGGCTTGCCGCCACCGGCCCAGGCGCCGGGCCCGCTCGCCCGGGCTCAAGGACGGCTCGAACTGCCGATCCAGGGCCCAGTGTTCAGTGATCTCTTGGGGCCCGCTCCAGAAACCCGTGGCCAGGCCGGCCAGACAGGCCGCGCCGAGGGCCGTCGTCTCGGTGATCTTCGGCCGCACCACCGGCACGCCCAGCACGTCGGCCTGCATCTGCATGAGCAAGTCATTCCGGCTGGCGCCACCGTCCACACGCAACTCCTGCAAGGCGATGCCGGAATCCCGTGTCATGGCGTCGAACACATCGGCCGTCTGCAGGGCAATGGCCTCCAGGGCGGCGCGCGCGATGTGGGCGCGGGTGGTCCCCCGGGTCATGCCCACCAGGGTGCCACGCGCATGGCCGTCCCAGTCCGGCGTGCCGAGCCCGGCAAATGCCGGCACCAGGTAGACGTCCCCCGTATCCGGCACGCTGGCGGCCAGCGGCCCCACCTCGTCGGAAGCCTGAATGATCTGCAGGCCATCCCGCAGCCATTGCACGGTCGCCCCGGCCATGAAGACCGAGCCTTCCAGGGCATAGGCCGTGCGGTGGGCCGCCTGCCCTGGTCCCTGCCAGCCCACCGTGGTCAGCAGCTGGTGCCGGCTGGTCACCGGTGCCGCGCCCGTGTTCATGAGCATGAAACAACCGGTGCCATAGGTGTTCTTGGCCATGCCCGGCGCAAAGCAGGCCTGGCCGAACAGGGCGGCCTGCTGATCGCCGGCGATCCCAGCGATCGGCACTGGACTGCCAAGCAGGGCAGGTTCGGTCTCGCCCAGCACGCCGCTGGACGGCACGACCTGGGGCAACACGGAAGCCGGGATATCAAACAGGTGGAGCAAGGCCGGGTCCCAGCGCAGGGTCTGCAGGTTGAACAGCAGGGTGCGGGAGGCGTTGCTGGCATCGGTGGCATGGACCCGCCCGCCCGTCAGCTTCCAGACCAGCCAGCTGTCCACGGTGCCGAAGGCCAGTTCGCCCCGGTCGGCGCGTGCCCGTGCGCCGGGCACCTGGTCCAGCAGCCACGCGAGCTTGGTGGCCGAGAAATAGGCATCGGGCAGCAGACCCGTCCTTTCCTGGATCCAGCGCGCCTTGCCCTTTGCGCGAAGCGCCGCGCAGACGCCGGCCGTGCGCCGATCCTGCCAGACGATGGCTGGCGCCACGGGCTCACCCGTGCGCCGGTCCCACAGCACCGTGGTTTCGCGCTGGTTCGTGACCCCAATGGCGGCCACTCGACTGGCACCCACCCCATGCCGGGCCAGCACGTCCTGCATCACGCCGAGCTGGGTCTGCCAGATCTCGGTCGCGTCATGCTCCACCCAGCCCGGCTGGGGGAAAGACTGCCTGAACTCCCGCTGCGCCGTGGCCACGACGTGCCCGTCGC
>Ga0208938_1001547_pt1 | contig 13273 bp, 14 predicted proteins | sample AD_UKC125_MetaG_FD_184434 | JGI IMG/M metagenome (GOLD analysis project Ga0208938, IMG submission 184434) | Active sludge microbial communities of municipal wastewater-treating anaerobic digesters from USA - AD_UKC125_MetaG (SPAdes) (version 2) | ecosystem: Engineered > Bioreactor > Anaerobic >... | reverse complement strand
CTTCGCGGGCGCCTTCTTGGGTGTCGCCGGGGCCTTCTTCACCGCTGCTTTCTTCGCGGCAGGTTTGGCCGGTGCCTTCTTGGCCGTCGTCACCTTCTTCGCGGCTGGCGCGGGCTTTGCGGCAGCTTCGGCAGGCGCGGATGCTGGCGCACTGGCCGGCAGATGGCCCAGCGCCGCGATCTCCTCCATGCCGGCTCGCAAGTCGGCCACCAGCGCCTCGGGGTCGGGAACCGCACTGGTGTCGATGTTCACTCCGACCTGAGCCACACCGTTGTAGGACATCAGGGCGCAGTTGACGGCCGCCCCGGCCTTGGGTGCGTAGGGCAGCATGCGCAGGATCTGGGCACCACCGAAGTAGACCGGGATGGGCGGGCCGGGCACATTGGTGGCCACGAAGTCCGTGCCCTTCATCAGACCGCCGGCCACGTACGTGGCGATGTTGGTCGGCAACATCGTCAGCAGCCGGAAGACCTGGTTGGTGAGCACCGCGGCTGGCTCCGTGCGGGCCTGGCGCAGGACGGGGTGCAACTGCTGGATCCGCTTGCCGGGATCCCCTTCGTTCATGGGCACGGGGAAGCGTGCGGGCACCCAGTCGTTGCCCGCCTTGTCCGCGTCGGTGGGGGTACGCAGGTTCACCGGCATGTTGACCCGTAGTGCGTCAGGGACTGTGCCATGCCGCTCGTGGTAGCGACGCAGGCCACCGACCACACCGGCCACGAAGGCATCGTTGAGAGTGCCGCGGTTGGCCTTGCCGGCCTTCTTCAGATCGTCCAGTGGCACATCGATCAGATCGAACCACACCGACAGGGAGCGCTCGCCGAACACCGTCGACATGGGCTCAGAAGCAGGTGCCAGCATGCGCGACAGTGAGGCGGCCATCTCACCAGCACTCGTGGCCAGCCCGATCGGGTCTGTGACGGTCTCTTTGACGAAGGATCCGGTGGCGCTCAGGCCGTTCCTGATGTCACCAGCGACCGCGTTGGCCTGGAAGTCCAAGCCCATGCGCAGTCGGTCGCGCACGCCCGCGGTGTGTGCGACCGGGGCGTCCGGCATGGCGCCGAGTTCCTGGCCTTTGCGGTCGAAATCGAACAGCATCGCAGCCATCTGCAGTCCGCCGATGCCATCGGTGACCGAGTGATGGATCTTGGCGATGAAGGCGGCCTGGCCGTCCTTGAGCCCGGTTACGAGCATCATCTCCCACAAAGGTCGGACCCGGTCGAAGTCGCCCTCGGCCATCGTCTGCGCCATGGCGAAGATGGGGCGCATAGTGCCGTCGGGGTTTGGGGCCTTCACCCAACGCAAGTGATAGTCGAGATCGAAGTTCGGGTCCACCTCCCACCGGGGAGGGGCAAGGCTCAGAGGGTTACCCACCGCGCGCTGGCGCAATTTCGGGATCATGCGGCTCATACGATCGATGCGTTCGCGCACTGTCTGCTCGTCGGGTTCCTCGTCGAGCAGGATCACCAAGGTGATGGTGGATCGCAGGATGGGGTCTTCCTCGACGCCGAACATGACTGCGTCGGCCCATTCCATGCGGGGGTCGTCTGGCACGGTGTCCTCCTGTGTGGGCTTGTCGTGGAATTCATCTTCCTGCAAACCCAACCGGCACCGCGCGCTGACAGCTCGGTCATAGGATCGATATGTGGATTTCCAACCCTCACCCCAGGCCCAGGAGTACCTCGCTCGCCTCACCGATTTCATGGACGCTCACGTCTATCCGGCCGAGGCCGTCTACGAGCAGCAGATGGCCGAACTGACTGCAGCCGGTTCCCCTCACCAGTTGCCGCCAGTCGTGGAGCAACTGAAGGAGCAGGCCAGGGAACGCGGGCTCTGGAACTTGTTCCTCCCGGACGAGTCGGGTCTGAGCGTCACCGACTACGCCCCGCTGGCCGAGGTCACCGGCCGCAGCCCCCATCTGGCCCCCGAGGCGTTGAACTGCTCAGCGCCCGACACGGGGAACATGGAGGTGCTGCACATGTTCGGAACGGATGAGCAGAAGCAGCAGTGGCTGGAACCTCTGCTCGCTGGACATATTCGCAGTGGGTTCGCCATGACCGAACCAGCCGTGGCCTCCTCGGACGCCACGAACATCTGCACCCGGATCGAGACCGACGGTGACGACTACATCATCAACGGTCGCAAGTGGTGGACCACCGGGGCGATGGACCCGCGCTGCCAGATCCTCATCCTGATGGGCAAGACCGATCCCGAGGCGCAGACTCACCAGCAGCAGTCAATGGTGCTCGTGCCAATGGCGGCACCAGGGGTGCGGATCGAACGCAACCTGACCGTTTTCGGGTACAGCGAACAGCCGGGCCACGCAGAGATCACCTTCACCGATGTCAGAGTGCCCCGCACAAACCTGATCGCCGAAGAGGGGATGGGCTTTGCGATCGCCCAGGCGCGACTGGGACCTGGTCGCGTGCATCACTGCATGCGTGCCATCGGGATGGCCGAACGTGCCCTGGACCTGATGTGCGAGCGTTCCATGCAGCGGGTGGCTTTCCACAAACCCCTGGCCGGTCAAGGTGTCGTGCGGGAATGGATCGCGCGGTCGCGGCTGGCCATCAACCAGGCCCGCCTGCTGGTGCTGCACACGGCATGGATGATCGACCGGGAAGGAGCCAAGGCCGCCCGCCAGCAGATCGCCGGGATCAAAGCCGTCGTGCCCTCCATGGCGCTCGAGGTCGTCGACCGGGCCATCCAGACCTACGGTGGCGCGGGCGTGAGCCAGGCCTCGCCGTTAGCAGAGATGTGGGCCGGACTGCGGACCCTGCGAATCGCCGACGGTCCAGATGAGGTTCACCTGCGCGATGTCGCGCGCTTGGAACTGAAGGCCCATCTCTGATGGTGAACCTGGAGGTCCGTGCGCAGGACGCCTTCGATGTGGCGGCCTTCGGCCAGTGGCTAACGCAGGCTGTGCCGGGTCTCGGTGACATCACTGCGATCACGCAGTTCGCCGGCGGAGCCTCGAACCTCACCTTCCAGATCGACTGTGTCAACGACAGCGTCGTGCTGCGGACGTCCCCGACCGGGCGCAAGGCCAGCGGCGCCCACGACATGGCCCGGGAGGCGCGGCTGCTGTCCGCCCTGCGGCCGCATTACGACAAGGTGCCGGAAGTGCTGGCCGTGGCGGGGGAGCAGTCTCCTTTGGGACGGCCGCTGTTCATCAGCGAGTTCGTGCGCGGCGAGATCCTGCGCCGCGATGTTCCGTCCGCAGCGCCGGTGGCGCAGATGGCTGACACGTTCATCACGGCGCTCGTCGACCTGCATGCCGTTGACACGACGACCGGAGAGCTGTCGGCCTTCAACAAGGGCACGGGCTACGTGCGGCGGCAGGTCGACGGTTGGTCGTCCCGCTATCGGCAGGCTCGAACCCCTGATGTGCCCGACGCCGAGTCGGTGATGGGCTGGTTGGACGCCCGGCAACCCGCCGATGTGGCCTCGTGCGTCATCCACAATGACTGGCGTTTCGACAACATGGTGCTCGATCCCGACGACCTGTCACACATCAAGGCCGTCCTGGACTGGGAATTGGCCACTGTCGGTGACCCATTCATGGATCTCGGTTCCGCGCTGGCCTACTGGGTGCAGGCGGATGATGACGAGGGGATGCTGGCCTTCCGCATGCAACCTTCGACGGCCCCCGGCATGCCCACTCGCGAGCAGTTCGTGGATGAGTACTGCCGCCGAGCTGGTCGGCAGCGGCCCGACTGGTTGTTCTACGAGGTATACGGCCTGTTCCGCTTGGCCGGGATCGCTGTGCAGATCTGGTACCGCTACTACCACGGTCAGACGGATAACCCCCGGTTCGCCGTGTTCGGTCCCGCCGTGCAGTATCTGATCGCACGCTGTGAGCGGCTGATCGCGCAGTAGGGCCGGGCCCACCAGGTTTCCGCTAGTTCGTTCGCTTTGCGCCATGAGCCTCTTAGCGGAAAGTGAACGAACCGTCGGGAATGGGTGCGATCCTGCCGGTCCGGCCCGTTCCGTTCAGCCGCGGCGCTGCGGGATGGGCACACCTGCACGAAAGGGGCGCAGCCAGCGCTACCCCCGCCGGCGGGCGAGCCGCAGCCCACGCAGATCATCGGCGTTGGGAGCGTCCCAGCCGCGCCTGACGCTCAAGAATCGCATCACCACCAGCAGCGCAATGGTGCTCCACTCGTCAACGGGCCTGGGCACGACATTCCACATGAGAACGAAGTAGCCGCTGGCGAGCAGAGCGGCGCTTGCGTACCACGGACCCTGTGCCACGACGGTCGGGATCTCGCCGGTCATCAGGTCCACCAGCGTCCCGCCCCCGATGCCGGTGATCATGCCCAGGAAGATCCCCACCGGGGCAGAAACCCCCAGCGCCATCGCTTTCCCGGCCCCGATCACCACGAACATCGCCAGCGCCCAGGCGTCGAGCAGGATGAGCACCGTCGATTCGGCAGTCAGGCGACGGGCCAGTACACCCCCCAGCAGAGCGCAGGCGGCAGCCGTCGTTACGTACCACGGGGTGGAGATGGCCACCGGCGTCACACCAAGGATCAGGTCGCGCATGATCCCGCCGCCGAGGCCGAGCACCACACCGGCCACGAGGACGCCGACGATCGGAGCACCTCGCCGGTTCGTGACCGCTCCGCCGAACGTCGCGCCGACTCCGACGGCCAACAGGTCCATCCACAACGGGATGCCCGTCATCGTGTTCATCGCGGTTGACCTTCCGTCGCCGGAGTAGAACACCCGATAGCGTAGGTGAGCGAAAGGCGGGCCATGACATCACAGGAAGCTATGGACGAGCCGCAGTCATCAGCTCTGCGGAAATGGCAGATTACAGTGGCCGTTCTCGCAGTCCTGACCCTCACCCTGCTGGTGGTCAACGTCGTGCTGCGCTCACGGGCTGATCAGGCAGTGATGGCCCGGGAGGCGGCCGTCCAGCAGGCAGAGCAAGCGCGCGCCGATTCGGGGACGCTACAGCGACGCAACGATGAACTGCTGTCGCAACTGTCCACCTCCAACGAGCGGCTCACCGAACTCACCAACTCGCTGCAACTCAGCAACGCCCAACTCGCGGCGGCTGACGCCAACGTCCAGCGGCAGGTGGCGGCCCAGGACAAGGCGCAGCAGGCGCTGAAGCGAGCACGTTCTGCCGCCACCCGGGCAGCCGCCTTCGAAACGCAACTGCGCAATGCCCAGACCTGCTCGGCCGCGGCGATTCTTGCCTTCGCCCAGATCCACGCTGGCCCCGACGTGGAGAGTGGGGCGACGGAGGCCGCGGACACGCTGGAATCGGTGCTTGCGGCGTGCAAAGCGGGGCTGAAGTAGGTGCACCTCGACGGCAACGGGTGGGTCGAGTGCGGGTGCGGTGCCAGGCACTGGGGCCGGCATGGGGCGGCGGGGCTGTACCTGTGCGTCGACGACCATGTCCTGCTGCAACTGCGGCCGGGTTGGGCACACCAGGGCGGAACGTGGGCCATCCCGGGCGGAGCGCGGGACTCCCACGAGGCAGTGATCGGTGCCGCCCTGCGCGAGGCCCAGGAGGAGACGGCCATCGATCCGGTCCAGGTGAGGGTCTGTGGTCTGCATCGCCTGCAACACCCCGACTGGCGCTACGACACGGTGCTGGCCACAGCCACGTCGCGGCCGGCGGTCAGCGAGCACGCCGAGAGTGTCGAGCTGGCCTGGGTGCCGATGTCACGGTTGTCGCAGATGGACCTGCACCCCGGATTCGCGGCGTCACTGCCGGCCCTGCAGTTGCCGCAGGTGCGGCTGATCATCGATGCGGCCAATGTGGTCGGCAGTGTTCCGGATGGCTGGTGGCGGGACCGGGTGGGCGCCACCGAACGCCTTTTGGCCGCCCTGGAACCCCGCGTGGGGCAGGTGGTCACGTGGGACGGTGAACAGCATCTGCTCAGCTACATCGAGGTCGTCCTGGAGGGTGAAGCCCGTGCCGTGCCTGATCGCGGGTTGGACAGTCTGCTGATCCTCACCCGCGCACCGGGCGCGGGGGACGACATGATCGCCGAGCGGGCGCGTAATGTGTCAGCCGTGGTCGTGACCTCCGATCGCGGTCTGCGGGATCGGGTGGCCCGCAGCGCGTCGGTGTCACACTTCCGGAAGGCGGTAGAGGTATGACGGGGCGGTACCTGGAACGGTTCGCATGGCTGTCTGTGGCCACCGGAATTGTCGTTTTCGGCCTGAAGCTGGTGGCCTGGCGGCTCACTGACTCCGTGGGTCTGCTGTCGGACGCACTGGAATCGACGGTGAACATCGGTGCCGCGGTCGTGGCCGTGTTCGCACTGCGGGCGGCAAATCGCCCTGCTGACAGTGAGCACCACTACGGCCACGGGAAGGCGGAGTACCTGTCGGCGATGGTCGAGGGCTTCCTCATTCTCGCCGCTTCCGCAGCGATCATCGCGACAGCCATCCTGCGCCTGTTGGATCCTCGGCCCCTGGAGGATGTGGGGATCGGCCTGGCGATTTCCGTCGTCGCGTCAGTGCTGAATGGGGTGGTTGCCTACATTCTCATGCGGGTGGGTAAACAGCATCGCTCCATGGTCCTCATCGCGGATGGAAAACACCTGTTGACCGACGTCTGGACGTCGGTCGGAGTCGTGGTGGCGGTGGGCGCCGTGGCCGTGACGGGCTGGCTGGTCCTGGACCCGGTCATCGCGTTGGTTGTGGGAGCCAACATCCTGTGGACCGGTTGGGGCCTGCTGCGCGAATCCGTGTCCGGCCTGCTCGACGCGCGGCTGCCCGATGACGACATCGCCAAGATCGTGAGCGTACTCGCAGGCAAGGAGACTGACACGTTGCAGTTTCACGCTCTGCAGAGCCGTGCGGCCGGGCGGCAGCGGTTCGTTTCCCTGCACATGCTCGTGCCCGGCAACAGCAGCGTGCGCGCCGCCCACGACGTCGCCCAGGACATCGAGGACGAGATCGACGCACAACTGCCGGGCACGGTGGTCAGCATCCACATCGAGCCCCTGGAGGACCCGCGGGCCTGGAATGACATCCCGTGGGGCGCTCAACACCCGCTGAATCCCTCGCCCTCACCCTTCGGGGAGGCCTGACAGTCGTCGGAGGTGATCCACGGGTGCTGCCCTTGTCGCCAAAGTTGATCCTGGACCGCCCACGTCGCCAGATACACGTCAGCGCGGCTCTGCAGCACCTCGGCTTGCTCGGTATGACGCCAGATCGATTGCGCAACGCCGGCGGGCACGTTCTCGCACAAGGCCCGGAAGTCCTGGGCGTGATCGGCCAGGGTGGCACCGTCCCAGTCGATGACCGCGCACAGATCGCCGTTTGGGCTCACGAGCAGGTTTCCCCCGCTGAGGTCGCCGTGGGTCAAAGTGGGGGTGATCGAGCGGGCAAGGAGCGCGGCCCGTGCCGTCGACTCCACACCGGCACTACTGTGCAGCCTCTCCCACAGCCGGTGCCACGGCGTACCATCCAGCGGCCAGTCGGTCACGGTCGCCAGAATTCTCAGAACGTCTGCGAGCGCCGCGCCGAGTCGAGCCTCAGCGGCTTCGGACAACGGGGTCTCCATCAGCGGTGTGCCCGCCGCCCGCTCCAGCACCAGATGGTCGGAGTGCACCGCCAGCACCCGCGGCACAGGCAGTCCCAGGTCCCGGGCCATCTCATGGCGCAGGGCGATGTTGGCCAGATCGGCGCGATCCCAGGAGGTCAGCGGGTGCCGCCGCACCACCGCACCGTCGAACTCGATCCGGTTGCGGTTGGTGCGCATGGCGCCATTGTGGTTCATCGCGTGGCAGCCCGTCGGCACCCGCTACCGTGACAACCGTGCGGGTACTGATGACGATCGCTGCGGCCGTGGTGCTCACGGCCGGTCCGGCGCAGGCCGGCACCGTCACCAGTGGGCCGGTCACCGTCAGCATCGCCGACGCGACCTGGACCAGTTACGACTGTCAGACCACCCCAGCCACGATCACGGTGACGGTCGAGGAATACGTCCCCTGGGTGGCCACCATCCAGGCCTCGCCGGATGGCGCATCACGATTGAACGCCACTGCCTTCGCCGATATCGGCAGTAATGTGATGACCCAACCGCTGTTGATCTGCCCGCTGGACTCCAATGGCGCGTGGACGGCCCGCGTGTCGACCCGATTCCTGAATCGCACAGAGGAGTTCCGCGTCGGTTTCACCGTGTCCCAACTGCCGACGACGACCTCGATCACCAGTGCAAAATGGCGCAACCAGGTTCTGCGGGTCCGGGGTTCAGTGATAGCCGGCAATGGGATGGCCGGCCGGGCGTCACTGCGGATCCTGCGACTGCGCGACGGTGTGTGGCGCACGATGGGGCACACCAACGCCAACCGCAACGGGGTGTTCAAATTCCTCGCTCCGCGCCGGGCCGAACAGGTGCGAGTCGCCTACTTGGGCGACACTGTCACGTTGACCAGCCAGGCGCAGTCCACAGTCACTGTGGTGAAGCCGAAGGACTGATCAGTACCAGTTCTTGTCCTCGAAATGGGCCCAGGCACCCAACGGAGTGCCGTAGCGGCCCTTGATGTAGCTCAACCCCCAGCGGATCTGGGTCTGCGGGTTGGTCAGCCAGTCGGCCCCGGCACTGGCCATCTTGTCCCCGGGCAACGCCTGCGGGATGCCCGTCGCTCCCGATGTCGGGTTCTTGGCCAAGTGGTTCCACCCCGACTCTCGGGTCCACAACTGCTCGAGGGCGAACCACTGATCGTCTCCCCAGCCGTACGTCTGCAGCATGTAGGTGCGCGCGTACAACTTGCTCTGCTCGATCTGCGAAGCGGTGATGGCTGGGATCGGCACTGTGGGGCTGACCGTCTCCTTGAGTTGGACGGCATATGTCTTGGTGGCCGATGTCGCGCCCTGATAGCTGGGCGTGGCCGGCACGTTGAGCCGCCAACGGTTGCGGTCTGGTTTGACCTTCACCACGAACCGCAGGGTGCCGACCTCGTCGGTCACACGGGTCTTGCGCGTGACCCACAGTGAGCCATCACTGCTGTACTGGATCTCGACATTGCGAGGGGCGCCTCCCAGCACACGCACCTTGTTGCGCAACTTGGTGCCCTCGGTCGTGGTCTTGACCGTCTCTTTGTACCCGCGAATGCTAGTGGCGCCCAAGGATGCCGTCGTGGAGTCTGCGGTGGCCGGCCCAGCGATTCCCACGAGCAGAATCGACACGAGTACGGCTGAACGCATTGCACACCTCACGAGGCTGGACGCTAACGGTAGATCACCAATGAGGCAACCGGGACACTGTAGTCATCGGCCTGCGCCTGTTCGGCAGACAGGTACATCACCCGATGAGCCGCGTGTCGTGAGCTCCAGTGTAACGAAACGCGGCGTATCATCGCGGCGGTCGGCGGCAGATACGGCACGATAGGAGTATGGAGGTCACTGAAACCCTGCTTCCGGGTGTGGGCATGCGTTACGAACTGATGACCCGGAAGGGACGCCGGGTCGGTGTGATCGTCTACCGCGACGGCAACTCCGAGATCGTGGCCTACGACCGCAAGGATCCCGACGCCTCGACCACGCTGCTGGAACTCGAGCAGGACGAGGCGGACACCATTGCGGAACTCCTCGGTGCTCCCCGCTTCGCCCGCAAACTCGCCGACCTGACCCGCGAGATCCCGGGTCTTCGCAGTGAGCCGATCCGGTTGCCGTCCACATCGGTGTACGTGGGCAACACCCTGGGCGAGACACATTGCCGCACCCTGACCGGCGCCAGCATCGTTGCGCTGGTCCGCGGGGAGCAGATCATCAGCTCACCCGGGCCTGACCAGGTGTTGCTGGCCGGGGACACCCTGATCGTGATCGGTACCTCGGCAGGGGTGCAGAAAGTCCGCGGCCTGTTGGATGTCAGCACAGTGACATGAAAGGCGACGCGGCGTTCCTGGTCGAGTTGGGATTCCTGCTGATCCTGCTCGGCGCCGCCGGGGCCGTCGCGCTGCGGATCGGGCTTTCGACCGCTCCACTGTTCCTGCTCGCCGGCCTGCTGGTGGCTGAAGGTGGCCCTATCGACCTGAGTAGCGCGCGCCCGTTCTTGGACGCAGCAGCCACCGTAGGGGTGGTTCTGCTCCTGTTGGCCTTGGGCCTGGAGTTCTCCACCGAGGAGTTCTCCGCGTCAATGAAGAAGCATGCCCCCAGTGGTGTCGTCGACTTCGTTCTCAACGCCACGCCCGGCTTCGTCATCGGCCTCATGTTGGGTTGGGAGATCCCGGCCTGCCTGGCGATGGCGGGCGTCACCTGGGTGTCCTCCTCCGGGATCGTCGCCAAGGTGCTGGGTGATCTCAACCGGCTCGGTAACCGGGAGACACCAGCGGTGTTGTCGGTGTTGGTGCTCGAAGACATCGCTATGGCTGCCTACCTGCCGTTACTGGGGGTCGTCCTGGTGGGCGGTGCCGTGGTCATGGGATCACTGGGCGCCGCCGCCGCCATCGCAGTCGTGATCGTCATCCTGCTCTTCGCCCACAAGGCGGAGGGCATCGCCGAGCGATTCCTCAACCATGACGACGACGAGCAGGTCATCCTGCGCGTGCTGGGCCTGACGCTGCTCATCGCGGGCCTGGCCGAGATGGTGCACATCTCATCCGCCGTGGGCGCGTTCCTGGTGGGTCTGGCCATCCCCGCTGGGGCGGCGAAGCGGGCTCGTCGTGTCCTGGAGCCGCTGCGAGACCTGTTCGCCGCGGTGTTCTTCCTGGCCTTCGCCTCGCAGGCCGACCTGGCGACCATCCCGGGCGTATTCGTGCAGGCGGTGCTACTCGCCATCGTCACGTTGCTGACGAAAGTCATCACGGGGTGGTACGCAGCCGGCCGGGAAGGTGCGGCCACACGCGGGCGCATGCGGGCGGGCACGGCTCTGATCGCCCGGGGGGAGTTCAGCATCGTGATCGCGGGGCTGGCCGTCGCGGCGGGTTTCACAGAGGTGGGTGCGCTGGCCACTGCCTACGTGTTGTTGTTGGCAGTCTCGGGCCCGATCTTCGCCCGCATCGCGGACTGGCTCGCCACACCGTTGGTCAAACGCGAAGAGGTGCGGGTTTCCTGACAGCCGAAAGCCGCCGCAGCCAACGCTGCGACGGCCTTCGGGGGAGTGGTCAGCTACTCGCCGATCGCCTCGAACTGCTCCACGGCATCACCGAGATGCTCGAGGGTCGAGGTGGTGGCGAGGTCGTCGGTGCCGAGGTCGAAGACCTCTGGGGGTGTGTTCATGGTGTTGCCTTTCAGTTCACGTCATTAGTGGCCCACGACCATTCGTTCACACCAACGGGTCGACCGGAACCCTTACTCGCGGGTAATGGTCCGAACGTCCCCTTACTGGCGAGTAATGTTGCGAAGCGTGCTGGAGACTGCCTGCGAGGTGCTGATCGTGGGCGCAGGCCCCATCGGTCTGGAGACCGCCGCTGTGCTCACGGCTGACGGCTGGGATGTGCGGGTGGTCGACGCCGGGCCGATCGGCGCCACCATCGCCAGGACCTTTCCGCCACACACGAGGTTCTTCACCTCGCCCGAACGGTTGGCACTGTTCGGGTTGGCTGTCAGTCCGCCGCAGCAGGAGAAGCTCACGGGGGAGGACTACTTGACCTATCTGCGGCAGTACGTGCTGACCCACGCTCTGCGGGTGGACACGTTCACCACTGTGCAGCGCCACGAGGCCGGAGTCGTGACGACGGTTTCCCTGGCGGGGCAGCGCCGCCGCTACCGAGCCGATCACATCGTGTTGGCCACCGGCGGCACCGACCATCCGCGACAGCTCGGGGTCCCGGGTGAGGACCTGCCGCACGTCCGGCACGATCTCGGTGATCCGCACCGATACGCCGGTCGGCGGGTGCTCATCGTGGGGGGTCGCAATTCGGCGGTGGAGTCCGCTCTGCGCTGCTACCGGGTGGGGGCGCAGGTCCACCTTGTGCACCGTTGCGCCGAGATCCACCCACGGGTCAAGTTCTGGCTGCGCCCTGAGGTCGTGAGTCTGCTGCAGGAGGGCCGGATACTGGGACATATGCCCGATGAGGTGACTGCTGTGACCGCAGACCATGTGCAGTTGGCCAGCGGTGCACGGATCGAGGTCGACGATGTCGTGCTGCAGATTGGTTATCGGCAGGATGCTGCGATGTTCACGGTGTTCGACGTGCCGCTGCGTGGCCCAAAGAACGCCCCCGTCGTCGATCCGCTCACGATGCGGGCGGGTCCGGTCTACGTGGTGGGCACAGCGACAGCAGGGACGCAGGACCGGTTCGAGGTCTTCATCGAGAACAGCCATGACCACGCGTTACTGGTAGCCGCGGCGCTCGCCGGACGGCCCGCTCCCGAGCGCACCCCCGCCCGACCGTTGCCCGAGGTGTAGTCACCCCAGAGAGTGCAGTGCTGACCCCGTGATCCGCTGCACGGTCCACTCGTCCATCCCAATGGCTCCGAGTTTGCGGTAGAACGCGATGGCTGGTGAGTTCCAGTCCAGCACCGACAGCTCCAGGCGCGCATAACCACGCGCAGTGCAGATCCGCGCCAATTCGGCGACCAGCGCCCGTCCGCAGCCAAGCCCCCGGGCTGCGGGAGTGACGTAGAGATCCTCCAGATAGACCCCGTGCGTACCCTCCCACGTGGAGTAGTTCAAGAACCACAGGGCCATGCCGACCACTTCTGAGTCGACCTCTGCGACGTGGCCGAACACATGGGGGTGCGCGGTGAAGAGGGCGGCGTGCAACTGCTCGGCGGTGGTCTTGACCGCGTCGGGCTCGCGCTCGTACTCGGCGAGTTCGAGGATGAAACGCATCAGCGATGGGACGTCGTTGGGGGCGACGGTTCGGACCTGCACACTGCCTAGTCAACACGGTCATCGATAGCGTGGCATCGACTGCCACGAACGAAGGGAGCATTGTGAGCGACTCGGACGTCCTCGTCGTCTTCGGAATCACAGGCGATCTGGCCAAACTCATGACGCTGAAGTCGCTTTACCTGCTCGATGCCGGCGGGCGGTTGAACGTGCCCGTCGTCGGCGTGGCTGGCGACGATTGGAGCCTGGAGCACCTGATCCGGCATGCCCGCAAGTGCATCGTGGATGCTGGCGTTGAGGTGGATGAGGCGGTCTTCAGCCGGTTCACGCAACGCTTGTCCTACGTCAGCGGTGACTTCGCTGATCCGGCTACCTACCAGAAGGTCAAGGACGCCATCGGAGGGGCGAAGGCTCCCATGTTCTATCTTGAGGTCCCGCCGTCGCTGTTTGCGATGGTCATCGAGGGTCTGCACGGCGCCGGGCTGACTGCTGGGTGCCGCGCCGTCATCGAGAAACCCTTCGGCC
>Ga0208938_1001544_pt1 | contig 13285 bp, 11 predicted proteins | sample AD_UKC125_MetaG_FD_184434 | JGI IMG/M metagenome (GOLD analysis project Ga0208938, IMG submission 184434) | Active sludge microbial communities of municipal wastewater-treating anaerobic digesters from USA - AD_UKC125_MetaG (SPAdes) (version 2) | ecosystem: Engineered > Bioreactor > Anaerobic >... | reverse complement strand
TCCAGTGTTTTTTCAAGTTAATTCCAGCACCTTTCCGAATATAGGCCTATTTTTGAATTATTTTGTTCGTAAAAGTTTAGACAGACAATTTTAAAGAGACCTGATGATCATAGGCCTTTCCATTTGTGATCAGGTATGAGCCCCCCAAAAAAACTGGATGTTTTTGCTGACTCGCCTGTTGCCCTTTTTCGGTTTTCGAGGGCAAGTTAAAAAGCCTGAAATATCAGGCTGACCTTTGTGTCGTAGCCATCTCAAGTCTCTACGCCTTACAGGCTATGAGACTTGTAGGTGGCCTGACAGGGGTTCGTCGACGAAATCAAAGATTTCTGACTTACCGCCTAATCATCCAGCTCGATGCCGCCATCCAAGTCGAGGATGAGGTCGTCTGTTGCTGGGCTTGTTTCTTCTGTTGCTGCTGGGCTGGTGGTGTCTGTGTCTTCGATAAGGCCGAATTGCACGCGCACCTTGTGGTCAATTTCGTCAAAGATGGCTGGGTTTTCTGCCAAAAACTTCTTAGCGTTTTCTGAACCTTGGCCGATTTTGTCTCCATTGTAGGAGAACCAAGCGCCTGCTTTTTGGATGATGCCCAAATCAGTCGCAATCTTGATCAGCTCACCAGTTTGTGAGATGCCTTCCCCGTACATGATTTCCACTTCGGCGGTCTTGAAGGGTGGAGCCACCTTGTTTTTCACGACCTTGATCTTGGTTTCCTTACCAACGTTTTGGTCTTTTTGGTCCCCAGTTCCCTTGATTTGGGTGTTGCCACGGACATCCAGACGGACAGAGGCATAGAATTTGAGGGCCCGTCCGCCAGGTGTGGTTTCTGGGTTGCCAAACATGACACCGACTTTTTCACGAAGCTGGTTGATAAAGATGGCAATGGTCTTGGTTTTGTTGATGGAGGCAGAGAGCTTGCGCATGGCCTGGCTCATCATACGGGCCTGAAGACCAACATGGCTGTCGCCAATTTCACCATCGATTTCGGCACGGGGTACCAGGGCTGCTACGGAGTCGACGACGATGAGGTCAACTGCACCAGAGTCAATCAGCTTGCTGGCGATTTCCAATCCTTGCTCCCCAGAATCTGGTTGGGAGAGGAGGAGCTCATCAATATTGACACCCAAGGCTGCGGCATAGGATGGGTCCAAGGCATGCTCGGCATCGATGAAGGCTGCGATGCCGCCTTCTTTTTGCGCTTGCGCTACGGCATGAAGGGCTACGGTGGTCTTACCAGAAGACTCTGGTCCGTAGATTTCGATAATCCGGCCCTTTGGATACCCGCCAGCACCCAGAGCAATATCCAGAGCCAGGGAACCTGAACTCATGACTTGCACTTTCTGCTCAGCGCGCTCGCCCAGGCGCATGACTGCACCCTTACCAAAATCTTTTTCAATGTTTTTCAGCGCATCATCCAGCGCTTTGCGGCGTTCATCTCCAAATTTTTGGGTGATTTCTTCAGTTTTCTTTGCTTTTTTTGCCAAAATAATTTCCTTTCTCGACCTGAGATATAGCTTATCTATTATAACAGATTTCAGCTTTTTAATAAAGCCCTGCGCACCAAGTTAAAGGCGTGGAGGGTTGCGATATAGCGGACATCCGAACGGCTGCGGCCGCCGATGACAACGCGGATGGAATGGGTTCCTTCCTTGGTGGACAAACCGATGAAGACAATCCCTGCTGGCTGACCTTCCAGCTCTTCTGGACCAGCAACACCAGTCAAGCCGATTCCCATGTCTGAGCCTGTCAGGAGTCTGGCCTGCTCGGCCATTTTTTCAGCTGTAAAGGCACTGACGACACCTTGTGTCCGCAATTCCTCCAGCGGAATCTGCAGCATCTTGGCCTTTTCTTCTATTGAATAGGTGACAAAACCGCCCTTGAAGATCTGGGAAGCTCCTGGAAAATCAGCCAGACTGGATTGGAAGAGACCTGCTGTCAGGCTTTCGGCTGCTGTGAGAGTCCGCCCCTTGTCCTTCAAGAGTTGGAAGACGACACTGGCCAAACTATTGTCCTCTCCATAACCATAGATCAAATCGCCCAAAGGCTGGCCTTCGATGGTGGGGATGGCTGCAATGTGGGCTTCCAGCATATCCAGCTTGACATCTGCTGCTTCCTGGCTCTTGGCCTTGGTGGACAGGCGTAGGGTGACTTCACCTGTCTTGGCATAGGGAGCTAGGGTCGGGTCCGTCTGGCTCTCAATCAGGTCCTTGAGGACCGTCACCAGCTGGCTTTCCCCGATGCCAAAGAAACGCAGAACCCGCGAGTACAATTTGGTGTGGTTGGTGGAGAGGAGGGGGACCAGGTTTTCATTGACCATGGGTTTGAGTTCGCTAGGCGGACCAGGCAAGACCACATAGGTCACTCCGTCTACTTCCTGCAAGCCACCGACAGCCAGGCCAGTGATGTTTTGAATGGCGGTAAAGCCCTCAATGATTTGGGCCTGGCGCTCATTGTTGGGGGTTCTGGCATACTGGGGGCGGGTGGCAAAAAAGTTATCCAGTCGCTGACTGGCCTCTTCATCAAAGACCAGATCACGATTCAAAAACTTGGCCAGGGTTTGCTTGGTCAGGTCATCTTCGGTTGGCCCCAAACCGCCGCACAAGATCACCAGATTGCTGCGCTGGCGGGCTGTTTCCAAGACAGACAGGAGCCGCTCTTCATTGTCCCCCACGGCGGTATGGAAGAAGACATCAATCCCCAGCTCCGCGAATTTTTCGGACAAGAATTGGGCATTGGTATTGACAATCTGCCCCGTCAAAATCTCTGTCCCCACTGCTATCAACTCCGCTCTCATAGAACCTCCTACTTCATCTATTCGATTTTTTTCTTTCATTGTAACAGAAAAAGGGAAAGAAAGGATAGAAAAAGAAGTTGATTAGCTCAACTTCCACATTTATTTTTCAAAGACAAGGACGGAGGCATTTTCGATACCATATTGTTTCAAATCGTATTCTGTCTTTTTGTCATTGTCGTAGTTGTACTTGACTAATTTATTTTTAAAGAGGAAATAATAGTCTCCATTGTGCTGGGTAAAGGACGCGTCTTGATCAAAACCCTCTGCTAAGGAAATGGTTCGTTGACTATTGTCATCCAAGTTAACAAAGGTCCATTTGGCATCTTTGACATAGAGGGTATAGTGGTAGATGACTAAGAGGTTTCGCTCCTCGTCGTAAAAAATGTCATAGGGATAGGGCGTGTCAACTTTGATTTTACCCAACTCCCTACTCTCCATATCATAAGTCACAATTGTGTTTCCTGGACCTGGCTCACCATCATTCCTTAGGCCTCTGCTTGGCTCTACGATATAAAGCTTGTGACCAACATTGACCATCCTAAGGAAACCTCCCCTATCTTGATCGGTATAGTCAATAGCAATATCTTCTAATTTATTTAAGTTTTTGTCCAAAACCCAAAGACGATTCTCGTGTTGCCCACTGTCCTTGTCCACACTTCCGATTAAAACATAGAGCTTATCGCCGATGGGAAGAATACCGTTCGTGAGTGTAAGTGCTGTTTCTGCCGAGAATTCTTTTTTCAGGACCTCTTTAAGGAGCTCATCATGCTTATAAAAGACGACCTTATCCGTAAATACATCCGTTCGATATAGAAATTCTCCATCAAAACCCATCGCATAAGCATCCCCATCATCAATCGTCTTAAATGAATGCTTCGTTTTATCATAACGATAAATTAAAGGAGAGCCTGGGTGGCTTGTTTCTGTTGTTTTCCCATAAACAGCCTCATCAGTCTCCTTTACATAGTCCCAACGGGGAACCCTACCATCCTTTAATTCAGTAGCTTCACCAATCTCCTTCAGTTTATCACTGTAAAAAGAGAAGGCAAGAGATTTTTGCTGATTAAAGATGACAAAATCAGCATCTTTTGGAGACTCGGTTTGTTGACAACCAAATAAGAATAGTAGCGATAGACCCAGAATAGATTTTTGGATAATTTTTCCCGACATACAAATATTCTCCTCTATTAGTATTTGCGGTAAATGAGGGCTGTGTTTGGATGGTCTCGCAATTCAAATGGATGGATAGCTGCACCATAGGAATTGAGACTAATATCGGCACTAGGACCTGCGGTGTCTCGGTAAGCTGCCCAAACCAGTTGAGAACAATAGAATTTACTTCGTGTCCATACATTATAGAATTCCCTATTATAAGGCTTCCCTATCTGTCTAGCTGCCCACTGAGCCGCCTTTTGGTCTTGAGCGACAGATGTTGATTTAACTCCTACTTGCCAAACCTGACCAGAATACCTTGTCACCCAACTTCCATAGTGCGGTTTCACACCTGTTCCTGGATTTGCCTCAATAACTGCATAATGGTATGGTGCTGCAGCCACAATACCCGCATGTCCGTGATTGATTATTCCAGAAAGTTTTGCATCTGTGATACAGATTACACCATCCCTCCATGACCAACTGCCGACTCTAGCTTCATTTGCTGCTCCAGCATTCTCAACCTTCCAATCTCCAACAACAGGTTTTGGCACTTCAGCGTTCCAGGCCGTCACTTGCTCGGGCGAGTATTGCGATTCGAGAGTCGGAACACCTATGTCTATTGACGGTCCTTCTGCGTAAACAGTATATAGAGGCAATACCACCAGGAAGCCAAGTGTGATACACTTTACAATATTTTTCTTTTTCATATCTATACTTGTAAATAATTATTATCAACAATCAAAAACTGTTTAATCCGTCGGACTCACCTTCCTTCTAAATTGTCACACTACCATTCCCAAGGAGGAATGAAAATACCTTTTTCAGATAGAGCTCTAAGAACAAATATCAATAGTGATAACAGGTAATATTTTTTCATATTATCTTCCTCTTTTTTTAACTTTATGGTATAGTAAAAAGAAAGCGATCGCATAAAATGTAGTGTTTTGTGACATTCAAAAATCGAGGTGTTCTCATGAGATGGGATTTTGGTCAAATATACAAACAAATTCGGCAGTCAAAAGGGCTGACACAAGCAGAAGTTTGTGGAAATGAAATCGCTCGCTCTACCCTTGCAAATTTTGAAACTGGAATTTCTATACCAAAATTTGAAACAATGGTATTTTTCCTAGATCAAATTGACATGTCTATTGAAGAATTTCGGTATATTTGTCATGAATTTCAACCAAGTGAACGACAGTCCATTCTCTATTCGCTGCAAAATCTTCCACCCTACCCAAATTTGGAAACCTTTGAACAATTGCAGAATCAATGCGAGAACTATCTAACTTTCCACTATGATGTCCCAATCAAGCATTTATCTGACATGTTATCTATCTATATTTTGCTATATCAAGGAGAAAGTATTGCAAGTTCCAAAAAGTTATATAAAGCAACACAAAAAATATGGGAGTATTTAGAAAAACAAGATACTTGGTACGAAAGCGACCTTCGATTGCTTCGGACAATTCTTCACCATTTTCCTATCGAGGTTCTCCCAGATATCACTGATAAAATTCTTGAAAGCTTAAAAAAATATAAGAATTATCGCAATATTAAACCTTTCCAAATCGCCTTGTTGACCAATCTGTCAAATATCTATTTTCACGCGGGACAAACAAGTGATTGCGAAAAAATCATCAATTTAGCCATTGAATTGGCTAAACAAATAAAACACTATGTTTACTTAGGTACAGGTTATATCCGCCTCGGTATCTGCCGTGGGGATGATGCCTTGATTGAGAATGGGTTGGCCCTCCTGCGCTTGACGGATGAGCAGGACTTGCTAATCATGTTGGAAGAAGAAGTCAAAAAATACCGTTGAGAAGACTCAGCGGTAGTTGTTAGTGAGGGCTGTGAAAATCACAGGTTCTTTCATGATCATTGACCAGGCCTGCGGCTTGGAGGAAGGAATAGACAGCGACGGGGCCGACAAATTTGAAGCCTCGTTTTTTCATGTCCTTGGAAATCTGCTCCGATAAGGTAGTCTTGGCTGGGGCCTGTTTGTAATCCAGCAGGTCATTTTGAATGGTTTTGCCATCGACAAAGGACCAGATATAGTGATCGAAGCTGCCAAAATCTTGCTGCACCTGAAGAAAGGCTTGGGCATTGGCTCTGGTCGCAAAGATTTTCAGGCGGTTGCGGACAACGGCTGGATTCTGCAGGATTTCTTCCAAGTCCTCATCGGTCATCTTTGCTACCTGATGGTAATCATAGTGATGAAAGGCTTGCTGGAAGGCGGTCCGCTTGTTGAGAATGGTTTCCCAGGAAAGGCCTGCCTGATAGGTTTCGAGGCAGAGCAATTCAAAGAGGGCCTGCTCATCATGGAGGGGGCGCCCCCACTCCTCATCATGGTAGGCAACATAGAGGGGGTTGGTCATCTTGACCCAGCCACAACGTTTGGTCATGGGATTTCCTTTCAGTTTTAACGGGGAATAAGAATGGAAGATGCTAGGGGTGTAGCTTTTGTGACGTGAGAACCTAAAATCGATTTTATTTTAGGTTCGAGCGAATAAGTCGCTTACGCCTTTGTATCTTCTTATTTCATCAGCATTTTGAGGGCGGATTTGATGTAATTTTCTGCGCTTTCGTTGGTGCCGTCAAAGAAGGTGCGGATTTTCTTGATTTCATTGGCCTTGTAGCCTAGGGCTAGGAGGGCTTCCATGGCTTCTTCTAGGGCCTGGTTGCTGGCTGCAGCTGTTTGGCTGACGGCACCTGACTGAACACTGGTATCCACAAATGTACCGGCCAGGTCCAGCACCATCTGCTGGGCCGTTTTTTTACCGATTTTGGGAAATTTGGTCAGGTAGGTGATGTTCTGCTGGTCGATAGCTCGGACCAGACCCTCGTTGTCATCGACGGCGATAATGGCTAGGGCTGTGGTTGGGCCGATGCCGGAGACGGAAATGAGGCAGAGGAAGACCTCTTTTTCACTTTCGGTGGCAAAACCGTACAGAAGATGGGCGTCTTCGCGGATGACCTGGTGGGTGTAGATGGTGATGTCCTGCTGGATAGCATCGCTGTAACGATAGGGGTTGGCAACGTGGAGAATGTAGCCGATACCAGCCACCTCCACAACGATGTATTTGGCAGTGATTTTGGTCAAGCGACCTTTGAGATATTCAAACATAATTTTTCTTTCTTCTTAATATTTCCCCAATTCCCGCAAACTGGTGTGGTTTTCCTGGATGCGGCGGAACATTTTTTCCATGTCGGACTTGCTAAAGTGAACCAAGACTGGCCGCCCGTGAGGGCAGTTATAGGGATTTTTACACTGGGCTAATTGACGTAAAAGATCACGCGCTGAAGCCTCATCCAGGGCATGATTGGCTTTGATGCTGCGTTTACAAGACATCATGATGGCCAGTTCTGCTCGGTATTTTTTGATGGAGACTTCATTGGTCAGGAGCAACATGTCGCAGATTTCATAGATCTCTGCCTCAATCTCCTCCTCCTTCATCCAAATAGGATGCTCCCGCAGGATAAACTGGTTGACACCATACTCCTCCAGGTTGACACCAACTTGACACAAGAGGTCCATCTTCTGGGACAGGAGCAGGGCATCATTGGCCGGAAATTCAAAGATGTAGGGCACTAGGAGCTGCTGAGCTGAGCTGTCAACTTGACCGATTTTCTCCCGGTAATACTCATACTTAACCCGCTCCTGGGCCGCATGCTGGTCGATGATAAAGAGCCCCTCCCTACCTTGGGCAAAAAGGTAGGTCCCGTGCATCTGACCAAAATATTCCAGCTCAGGAAAGGTCGAAGCCTCCTCCTGGTCCAACCTGTCAACCAACTTGACAAGCTCCTTTTGGCTCAAATCTGGATGGTCAAGGTTGTCCGAATGCCTTTCCTTTCGCTGGGCAAATTGTACGCTGGCTGACCTTGAACTGGTTTGCTTGTCCTCCAAGGGTTTAATTGGCTCGGCCACCGTCTCCGGCTTGAGGTAGAAATCCTGCTTGACCCTATCGTAGTAGAGATTGGTCTCCCGCAGGGGGAGGACGGTCTGTTCAGCCTGGGGCTTGGTCCGGGTGCTGGATTTGGCCAGGTTTTCTAGGGCATCTGGGATCAAATCCTGTTCCCGTAGAGCTTGGGCAATGGCCTGGGAAATAAGCTGCATCAGCTCCTTTTCCTTGGAAATGCGGACTTCCTGCTTGGTCGGATGGACATTGACATCTGCTAGATAGGGATCCAGCTGGATGTCGATGACCGCGATGGGGAAGCGCCCCACCATGAGCTTACTGCCATAGCCATCCAGAATGGCCCGATTGAGCAGAAAGTTTTTGATATAGCGGCCATTGATGAGGGTGGTGATGTAATTGCGGTTGGCCCTGGTCAGCTCGGGCAGGCTGACATAGCCAGAGACTTGAAAATCCAGGTCTTCCGCATGGATTTCCACCATCTTCTTGGCCGTCCCAATGCCATAGACTCCAGCCAGGGCCTGGCGGAGATTGCCAGCTCCTGCTGTCTGCATCAGGGTCCGGTCCTCATTGATGAGGTGAAAGGCGATTTCAGGATGGGCCAGGCTGAAGCGATTGACCAGGTCGATGATATGGGACAGCTCTGCCTGCTGGCTCTTGATGTATTTGAGGCGGGCAGGCGTGTTGTAAAAGAGATTTTCCACCGTCATCTGGGTCCCAACCGGCCGACTGATGGCCTTTTCCTCTACGACATCCCCCCCATGGGCCAGCAAAAACCAACCATGGGGAGCCTCTGCCGTGGCTGTCTGTACAGTGAGGTGGCTGACAGAGGCAATGGAGGGCAGGGCCTCTCCTCGAAAACCAAGGGTCCGAATCCGAAAGAGGTCGGCCTGGGTCTTGATTTTACTGGTTGCATGGCGACGCAGGGCCAACTGGACCTCATCTGGCGCAATCCCAGCCCCATTGTCTGTAATTTCGATGGTTTTCAGACCAGCTTCCTCAATACGGACAGTAATCTGGCTAGAACCGGCATCGATGGCATTTTCCACCAGTTCCTTGACCACACTGGCGGGCCGCTCAATAACCTCCCCAGCAGCAATCTGGTTGGCCAGGACTTCTGGCAATTCGATAATCTGACTTGTTTTTTTCTTCTCGTTCTTCATAGCTCTTATTATACCATAAAGAACCAGCAGCCCTTATTTGGACTGCTGGCCTTCTTTGAGGAGGGAGCGGAGGGTGAGTCCACTAAAAAGGGCGAATACAAAGGGAATCAGTGCCTGCGACCAGTCAAAACCAGTGGCCAGATTGTAGAGGATGTAAATGGTGTTAAATACCAAAAAGAATCCGAATAGTAGAATTTGAAAGGTCTTCATTGGGGCTCCTCGTCAGTTTCTTTTTTCCATTGTAGCAGATTTACCCTGTTTTTTCCAAAGGAGGATAGAGTTTTATGATGGTCAGATTACAAACAAAGAGAGATCCCTCTCTCTTTATAATCTATCTTCGGTTAAGCCTTCTTAGATTTGCGATACAATACAGCTGCCACACCGGCAATACTCATCAAAGCAAATCCAACAAGACTGGTAGTCAAACCGCTCTCTTCACCAGTTTTCGGCAAGGTTTTACCTTTTTTACCTACTGGTGGAGGAGTTACACCTGTAGTCGTATCGGGTACGTCTACTGTAGTAGCGGCGGTTGTGGTCGCACTTGTAGTGGGAGCCACAGTAGTGGTTGGTTCTACTGTTGTGATCGTTGCAGCCGTAGTTGTTGGAGCCACTGTTGTGGTAGTCACTGCAGCTGTAGTAGTCGGCTCTACCGTCGTAGTTGTCGCTACAGCTGTAGTAGCCGGCTCTACCGTCGTAGTTGTCGCTACAGCTGTAGTAGTCGGCTCTACTGTCGTAGTTGTCGCTACAGCTGTAGTAGTCGGCTCTACTGTCGTAGTTGTCGCTACAGCTGTAGTAGTCGGCTCTACCGTCGCACTTGTAGTGGGAGCCACAGTAGTGGTTGGTTCTACTGTTGTGGTCGTTGACGTAGTCGTTGGTTCCACTGTCGTAGTTGTCGTACTAGTTGTAGTTGGCTCCGTAGTGGTGGTAGTCGTTGTTGTCTCAGTTGTTGTACTTGTTGTGGTGGTGGTTGCAGCTGCTGTTGTGGTCGTTGCAGCTGCTGTTGTGGTAGCTTCTTGAACAGTTGTTGTTGCTGCTGTCGTAGTGGCTTCTTGAACGGTCGTAGTTGGAACAACAGCTGTAGTTGTCGCCTCTTGAACGGTCGTAGTCGGAACAACAGCTGTAGTTGTCGCCTCTTGAACGGTCGTAGTCGGAACAACAGCTGTAGTGGTTGCTTCAGTTGTCGTTGTTGTGGTGGTTGTAGTTGTGGTTGTGGTTGTCGTCACCTTCTTGTTGACAATTGTCTTACTAGCAAGAAGCAAGGTAGAGTCAAAATCATCCGGAGTAACTTTTACTTCTCCAGAAGCAATATAACCAGCTGGCGCCTCTGTTTCTTTGATTGTATAGTTATCCTTCAAGAGATTGCCCACTTCAGCAAGTCCGTTTTCGTCAGTTTCCAACTGTCCAACGACAACACCTGAACGGTCTCGAATGACATCAAACTTGGCACCTTTTAGCACGTTACCTTCTTCATCTGTCTTTTTGATCTGAATCTTGAAGACATAACCTTGTGCTTTACCAGCACCACGGTAGAAAGTGTAACCTGAATTATGTGTTTGATCAATACCGTTGGTAGTTGTCAATGTTGCTGAATTTCCAAATCCTTCTCCATCTGAAGGTTCATAAGGAAGATCAACTGTGTAGGCGATGCGTACGCCCTCATCTGGATTTAAATCAGGCAGATTTACGGAGAAGGAGGTCTCTGTAAAAACAACAGGTGCTTGGTCAGTAATATTAACTGCATTATCTAGATGCCAATCTCCATCACGGAAGTTCCAAACCCCTTTGTAAACACGGAAAGTATCTTGTCTGTAGCGAACTCCTTGAGTTGCCAAAATATCTACTACCTTCACACCAGTCATATATTTGCTGGTCCGGTTGATGGCAATAGAGTAATAACCAACTTTCGGATCAGTTGAATCTTGCCAACCTACCTTATTGATATCTTCCTTAGTCGGTTGACCAATTCCTTGGAAATTAACTTTTCCAGCTGGGAAGATTTTGCCATCTACGGTGATATCAATCGGTACTTCTTTTGGTTCTTTAACGACATCATGGTCCATACGAACGTAGAAATACAAGGTTCCTTTTACATCCGAATGCGTTTCAACGTAAGGTTCATAAGTCACAGTTACCTTTTTCGTTGTCGGATCAATGGTTGTCTTAGCAACAACATTTCCATCTTTATCCAACAAATCAAAGGCAACACCTGACGGGAATGCGACTACATCTGGTAATTGTAGGACTGTTGTATCCCCTGCTTTTACCTCGTTGTTATGCAGATTAAAGTCCACATTGATACGGAACTGTTGCCACTGACGGATATCTTGTGCTGGGAGCTCATTTCCATCCTTATCGGTAAAGTACATCTTCGTGATGACATCCGCATGTTCGGTTGCATGGATCGTAGCTTCTTGGACTAAGAAGAAAGCCAACAAGACGGTCAAAGGAAACAAAAGTAATCCTATGATTTTTTTCTTCATCATATATTCTCCTGTAATAAGTTTGATGTTATAGTAATTCAACCTGACGTTTTATTACTACATTTGGTGCAGTCTTAATAATATTATAATTCAAACTACCATATCTAGTATACCATCCTACTCCAAAATTGCAAGTTTTTTGTTAGGTTTTTGTAAGAAAAATGTAACACTATAGTAAATTATCACTTGAAATATAAATAAAACAACTCCGAAGAGTTGTTTTATGTTAGTTTATCAGTCAATAAGCTCACAGATACGAAGATTTTTCTGTCATCTTCTAAGATTTCGAGTCATCATTGTTACAACTCCTTCTGCAAGTCAGACAGGAGCATCAAGGCTTCCATAGGGGTCACCTGATTGAGGTCGATCTGGCCTAGTTTTTCCAGGACTGGATGGTCTGGAGCAAAGAGGTCCAGTTGACCAGACGCAGCTGAATCGGCTGCCATTGTATCAGCAGAAACCTGGGCTGCTTGATTTTCCAGTTTTTGCAAAATCTTATCCGCCCGCCTCAGCAGAGCACTTGGTAAACCAGCAATCTTGGCCACGTGAATCCCATAGGACTTGTCGGCAGGACCTGCTGCAATCTTGTGCAAGAAGGTCACCTGGCCATCTTGTTCCAGGGTGGAGACGTGGACATTTTCCAGGTGGTCCAAGTCCCGCTCCAGGTCTGTCAGTTCATGGTAGTGGGTGGCAAAGAGGGTCTTGGCCCCAATCTGGTCATGGATATGCTCGATAATGGCCTGGGCCAGAGCCATCCCGTCATAGGTGGCTGTTCCTCGACCCAGCTCGTCAAAGAGGATGAGGGAATCCTTGCTGGCCAGACGGACTGCCTTATTGGCCTCCATCATCTCTACCATAAAGGTCGACTGGCCACTAACCAGGTCATCCGCTGCCCCGATGCGGGTAAAGATGGCATCGAAAATTGGCAATTCAGCCCTGTCAGCTGGAACGTAGGAACCCATCTGGGCCATGACGACGATAATGGCCAACTGGCGCATATAGGTGGACTTCCCGCTCATGTTGGGGCCAGTAATCAGCTGCATATTGGTCTGGCTGTCCAGATAGATGGAGTTGGGGATGTAGGACTGAGCCCCCATGACCTTCTCCACTACCGCATGGCGGCCATTTTCAATGGCGATGGCCTGACTATCGGTGAAGCTTGGTCGCACTAAGTGCTGGGTTTCGGCTACCACTGCGAAGGCTTGGAGGACATCGACAGTCGCGAGGGCCTTGGCCAGCGACTGGAGCCGTCCGATGTATTTTTCCACCTCTTGGCGGATGCGCATGAAGATTTCGTATTCCAAATTGGAAGACTTATCCCGCGCTTCCAACATTTGGCCCTCGATTTTGGCCAGTTCTTCTGTGCCATAGCGTTCCGAATTTTTCAGGGTAGCCTTGCGGAAGAAATGATCTGGGACCTGGCTGAGATTGGAATTGGTTACGTGGAAATAGTAACCGTCTTTTTTGTTGTAATCAATTTTAAGATTGTTGATGCCTGAATGAGCCCGCTCCTTGGCCTCAATTTCGGCAATCCATCCGGTTCCTTCCCGCATGACCAGGCGGTACTGGTCCAGGGTCTCATCAAAACCGGCCTTAATGATATTGCCCTCGGTGATGGTCCCTTGGGCATCTGGGTCAATGGCTGCACTGATTAAGGCATGGAGTTCTGGAATAGGATCCAGCTGGCCAATCAGGAGGTCGAGGGCTGGGTGGCCAATCTGCTGCAAGATGCCCTTGATAGCAGGGACATTGCCGAGGGTTTGGGCCAGCTGTAGCAGG
>Ga0208938_1001542_pt1 | contig 13299 bp, 10 predicted proteins | sample AD_UKC125_MetaG_FD_184434 | JGI IMG/M metagenome (GOLD analysis project Ga0208938, IMG submission 184434) | Active sludge microbial communities of municipal wastewater-treating anaerobic digesters from USA - AD_UKC125_MetaG (SPAdes) (version 2) | ecosystem: Engineered > Bioreactor > Anaerobic >... | reverse complement strand
ATCGCAAGGCGCCGAGTACACGCGCCGGGCGTTGAAGTTGGACTTGGCACGGGTGACAAAGAACGCGCCGCCCTGATGCAGGCGATAGAGCCTTGCGTAGTCCAGATAGCCCCGATCCATCACATAGAAGGCGCCCGCCTCCACGCTCAGCATGTCCAGCACGTTCACGTCGTGCAGCTTGCCATCGCTGATGTGGATGAATGCGGGGATCGATCCGCGCAAATCCAGCAGGGTGTGCAACTTGATGGCGGCCTTGGTGGATCGAAACGGCGCCCAGTCGAACAGGCTCAGGCACAGGTCGATGGTGCTGGAGTCCAGCGCATAGACGGCGTTGTCCAGATCGACGGCGAGCGCCTGATCTGCATAGAGCTTGCGCGCCCGGCGAATGAGCACAGCCGCCAGATCGGCCCAGATGCGCCAGTCGCGCGACTCGTTGGCATCGGCCAGGGTGGAGCGCTTGACGGGCGAACGAAAACCCATTGCATACAGCTTGGTGGCGTTGGCCGAGAGGCTCGCCTCGATGTCGCGCAGGCTCTCGCGCCAGGTCAGCTGTGCAAACGCCATGACACGGAACTGTTCGGCGCAGGACAGCGTGCGAACCCCGGCATTGCCTCGGTAGCGGTGCACGATGCGGGAGAAACTCGTCCACGGCACGAACTCCATGATCTGAGCGAACAACGTCTTGCCTGCGTTCACCTGCGCTCCCGGGGGATGTCAATCCCTCGAAATTACGCAATTGCGGGCAAACAAAATTCAAATCGGCACCAAACAAAATCGTCTGCAAAGCCGCACCAGCATTGGCTCGACGCTTCGCGAGCACACTTTTAACCGGACACTACTGATTCAGTAGCTGGCCGCGCATGTCCTGATTGGGCTGCGCGGTTTTTTTGTACGTCTGCCCATGACACAGTCCCTGCTCGACGCCATCGCGGCCATGCCGGTGCACGGGGATGCACAGCGCATCTTTCACGGGCGCGGCGATCGCTACCCGGACAGCCGGTCCTGGACGCTGGACGTGTTTCCACCGGTGTTCGTTTTGACCTGCTTTGCCCCGGCGTCGGACGACGATCTGGCCAGCGTTGGCGCCGCGCTGCACGCGCGCTGGCAGCAGATCAAGCCGGACCAGCCTTTGAGTTGGGTATTTCAGCAACGCGGCGCCGGCCGCGCCGACACTCGGCTGATGGCCGGCCGCGTGCCCGATCCGCACGTGGTGACCGAGGACGGCGCGCGCTACCGGGTGAACGTGTTGCAGGGCCAGAACCACGGCCTGTTTCTGGACATGATGGCTGGCCGGCGCTGGGTGCGCGCGCAGGTGGCGGCGCACCGGGCGCGCACGGGGCAGGGCGCGCGCGTGCTCAACCTGTTTGCCTACACCTGCGCCTTTTCGGTGGTGGCGCTGCAGGCCGGCGCGGCCCAGGTCATCAACGTCGACATGGCGCGCGGCGCCATGGCCACCGGTCAGCACAACCACCGGCTCAACGGCCTGGACGGTGGTGCCACTTTTCTGGTGCACGACCTCTTCAGCTCCTAGGGCAAAGTCACGCGCGGCGGGCCGTATGACCTGGTGATTGCCGACCCGCCCAGCTACCAGAAGGGCAGCTTCGTCGCCACCAAGGACTACGCGCGCGTGCTGCGCCGCCTGCCCGGCCTGCTGGCGCCGGGCGGCCATGCGCTGCTGTGCCTGAACGCGCCCGAGCTGGGCACCGGCTTCCTGCGCGAGCAGGTGCAGGCCCTGGCGCCGTCGCTGACCTTTGTCGAGCGCGTGGCCAACCCCGCAGTGTTTGCCGACGTGGACGAGGAGCGATCGCTGAAGGTGCTGGTGTTTCACAACACCGGCGCCGCGCCACAATCGGGGGGCATTTCGCCATCTTCTCCTACCGCACGAGGCAACCCATGAACAAACCCCGCATCGGCCTGGTCGGCGTTGGCCTGATGGGCCACGGCATCGCCCTCAACATCGCGCGCAAGGGCTACGGCCTGACGGTGCTGGAGCACCCCGGCAACCAGCCGCTGGATGACCTGCGCGCCCTCGGGGTGGCCAGCGCTGCCACGGTGCAGGCGCTGGCGCGGCAGGTGCAGGTGCTGATCCTGTGCGTCACTGGCTCGCCCCAGGTCGAGGCCGTGCTGCTGGGCGAGCAGGGCGCGCTGGCCGCGCTGCGGCCGGGCACGGTGGTGATCGACTGCTCCACCGCCATCCCCGCGTCCACCGAAAGCGTGGCGCGCGCCGTGATGGCGGCCGGCGGGCGCTTTCTGGACGCGCCCATGACGCGCACCCCCAAGGAGGCCGCGGAGGGGCGCCTCAACCTGCTGGTCGGCGGCGACGCCGCGTTGCTGGCCGAATGCCTGCCGCTGCTGCAGTGTTTTGCCGAGAACATCACCCACACCGGCGCGGTGGGCAGCGGCCACCGCATGAAGCTGCTGCACAACTACGTGTCGCTGGGCAGCGTGGCGCTGCTGGCCGAGGCCGCCGCCTGCGCGCAGGCCGGCGGCGTGGCGCCGCAGGTGTTCGTCGACGTGCTGGCCAAGGGCGGCGGCGCCGGCGTGGCGCTGGAGCGGCTACGGCCCTACCTGCTGCAGCAAGATCCATCGGCGCTGCGCTTTGCCATGTCCAACGCGCTCAAGGACCTGGGCTACTACGCCACCATGGCGCAGGACAGCGCCGCCGCGCGCGGCATCGCCCAGGCGGTGCGCGACACCTTCGACCATGCCGTGGCCGAGGGCGGGCCCCAGAAGCTGGTGCCGGAGCTGGTCGATATTCTGATAAAAAAGCCGCGCTAGCGCTTGTGTGGATGGCGCTGGTAGCTATCAAATTTATATCAACTCCGTTGGGCCAAACAGCGATCTCTGTTGATGGCCCCGAATGATGGCGCAACGCTGCCTCACTGCCTCCGTCACTGCGAGCGGTACCAGCCTTTAGCCGCGAGCGAAGCGCGGCGGGCGGCAGTCCAGTGCTGCGGCCTGCATGCAAGCGGCGGTCGGCCCACAAGCCGCCGCGCTGGATTGCCGCGTCGCCTGCGGCTCCTCGCAATGACTGCTTTGTCGTCGGGCTGCTGCGCTGGCAACGTGTCAGAATGGTTTTGCGGCCGCAGTTTGCGACCCCACCACATCCATGCCACTGCACACTTGGTTCATCTATTTCGTGGCGGCCCTGGGCCTGTCGCTGTCGCCCGGCCCCAACGGCCTGCTGGCGCTGACGCACGGCGCGTTGCATGGCCGGCGCAAGACGATGTACACCGTGCTGGGCGGCTCGGTCGGCTTTACGGTGATCATCGCGCTGTCGATGTTCGGCATCGGCGCGCTGCTGAAGGCTTCGGTGGCGTGGCTGACGGCGCTCAAGTGGCTGGGTGGTGCCTATCTGGTGTGGCTGGGCGTGCAGGTGTGGCGCGCGCCGCCGATCGCCGCGGTGGCGCTGCAGCCGGGTGGCAGCCAGGTGGGTGGCTGGTCGCTGTTTCGAGCGGGGGCGCTGTCGGCCATGACCAACCCCAAGGGCATTTTGTTTTTCGCCGCCTTTCTGCCGCAGTTCATCGACCCGGCGCGCAGCCTGCTTCTGCAATTTTTCATCATGGCGGGCACCTTCGTGGCGATTGAGTTCGTCACCGAGGTGCTGATCGCCAGCATGGCGCAGCGCATCAGCGGCTGGTTGGCGCGGGTGGGGCGCGGCTTCAACCGCGTCTGCGGCGCCATCTTTGCCGCCATCGGTGTGGCGCTGCCGCTGCGGGCGTAGGGGCGCAGCGGCCCCAGCGCCGCTGGCTCTCAGGGACGAGTCAGCCGCAGCGGCTCGCCCACGCGCTGGCGGGCGATGTCCTCGGGATGGAAGGGCAGGGCCTGCCAGCGCTTGGCCGAGAACTCGCGTATCTGGTCGCTGGCGTGGGGTGAATCCAGATTGGTGGACTGGCCATAGCTCAGGATGGCCTGGGCCACCGGGCCGCGGGCGTCGAAGGTGACGGTTTGCACGTAGCTGGTGCCGTAGTCGATGCGCTCGCCGTTCTTGCCCATGGGGACGGGCTCCTGGCGGCCCAGGTTGTTGAGCACGCCTTCGAACTCTTCGCCGCCGTGCAGCGGGATCGCTTCGCGCGTGACGGCGGCGTCCGGAAACTGCACGCTGCCCAGCGGCGCGTCCAGCGCAAAGCCATTGGCGCGGATCAGCTTGACGGCGCCGCCCAGCGCCTCCCACACCTTGGCCGCAACGGCGGCATCACCCATCTTCAGGCCGGCTGGGGTGGCCACGGGCTGGTTGACGTCAAAGGGCAGGCGGTACACGCCGGGGATGTTGCGCGCATTGCGCCAGAACTCGCGAAACAGGTGTGCGCCGCGCGAGTCCAGGTTGTTGCGGCGGTCCCAGCCACGCAGCGCCGCGCAACCGGCCTGCGCGTCGGCGTCGGGGGCCTGGGCGCAGGCGGTCAGCAGGTCCGGCACGATGACCGAGGCCATGAAGTTGCGGTTCTGGAGCAGCTGACCCTGGATCGCATCCGCGGTCAGCTTGCCGCGGCTCAGCATTTCGGGGATCTCGCTCAAGCCGGCGCGCGTGCGTGGGCGGGTCAGGCTGGTGTCGCCCACCATCGGTGAGATGCCCTCGAACTTCTGGCCCGGGTGGGTGTAGTAGAAGCTGTCGTTGCTGTTGTGCACCCAGTCGGTGCGATACGCCACGGGCATGCGCTGGATCGGGATCAGTCCCGGCACGGGCGAGGCGCTGTCGCGCTGCCACGCGCAGTCGCTGCGCGCGCCGTTCAGCACCACCAGGCCGGCGGCCTGGCGCAGCGCGGCGGCGCTCTTGCTGGGGGCGCAGCGCTGCAGGTCGGCCGCGCTCAGGTCGGGCACCACGCTGACATCGGCATACATGGCCTGGCCGCTGCGGTCGGCGGCCAGGGTGTTGACCCAGGGCAGGCCCAGCCCGGCCAGGGCCTGGTGCATGTCCTGCACCGAGCGGGCGCGGGCAAAGGCCAGCGATGCGTCCAGCATGCGCGCGTTGCCGCTGTTGGCGTCGCGCAGCGCGTAGGCGGTCTTGGCGTTCCAGGTCAGGCCGGCGCGCGGGATGATCACCAGCGGCCCCCAGCGGGTCGACCACAGGGTGCGGCCGGCGAGGGTGCGCGACGTCATCTTCTCGGGCTTGCCGTCGACCAGGTAGGTGGTGGGGTCGCTCGCGTCCAGCGTCAGCTCGTACAGCGTGAAGCGCTTGCCGGTGGACACGGTGTGCGACCAGGCCACGTCCTTGTTGAAACCGATGGCCACCGTGGGGAAGGTGCCGATGCCCACGCCCATCACGTCCATGCGGCCGGGGACGGTGAGGTGCATTTCGTAGAAGCGATTCGGCCCCGTCCACGGGAAATGCGGGTTGCCCAGCAGCATGCCGCTGCCATTGGCCGTCACGTCCTTGCCGAAGGCCCAGGCGTTGGAGCCCAGGGGCGAGTCCAGCAGGCCCAGCTCACGCAGTGCCTGGGCGGCGTCGGCCAGGGTGGTGCGGGGTGCGTCGGCGCCCGCAGTGCTCGCTTTGGGCGGCTGCGCGCCCAGCATGCCGTCGGCCAGCGCGGCAATGCCAGCCTGCACGGCGGTGATTTCGGCCATGCGGCGGTGTTCGGCGACGGTCATCGGCTGCACCCAGGGCTGGCCGCGGCAGGCCGCCGGCAGGCTGGCCGCGTGGTCGCTCAGATAGCGGTTGTAGCCCTCGACGTAGCCGCGCACCAGCGCCTGCGCCTCGCTGCTGGTTTGCTGCCATGCGCGCGCCAGCGCCGCGTCGTCCATGTGCGCGGCGACAAACAGGTCGATCTGCGCGTTGGGCAGGTAGCGCCGGCCCAGCAGGCCGGTGGTCTTGGGCCCAAAGCTGGCGCTGCGCTGACCGCGCGCGGTGACCAGCTGGTCGGCCACCATGCACACGTTGTCCTGGGCGTAGGCGTAGGCCACGCCATAGGCCAGGGATTCGGGGTTTTCGGCCGTGATGTGCGGGATGCCAAAGGTGGTGCGGGTGATGGTGACGCTGCGCTCGCCCGACGCTCCAGGAGCGCTGGCGCAACCGGCCAGCAGGGCTGCGCCGGCGATGGTACCCAGCGCGGGCCAGGTCATGGATCGGAAGAGGTCAAAGGACATGGCAGGGGTCTCCAGAAAGGGGCCGGGCCGAATGGAAGTTTGCGAACGCCCGTACTTTTCATCCTAGCCGGGCAATGCTCGATCGAATGGTGTCAAATCCGCCAACTGTCATGCCGATATCGCCAAGATGAACAAGCAGAGCCCTTCAGCGGCCCGGGTGACCGTCGGCATCCTGTGGGTGCCGTTTTGCATGGCCAGCAACGCGATGGCCGTGATTGACGTGCTGCATGCGATGGACCTGCTGGCCCAGGAGCGCCAGGGCGGCGCATCGCCTGCGTGCTGGCAATGGCTCGCGCCTGGGGACGCGCCCGTCGATGCGCCGGTGGCGTCACCCCTGTCATGCGCAAGCGATGCCGCCATGGATGTGCTGGTCATCCCGGGCTGGCTGGTACCCACCGGGCCGCGTTTGCGCGCGATCAGCCGTGCGCACGCGCACTGGCTGGTGCCGCTGCTGCACGCGCACGTGGCTCGCGGCGGGCTGGTGGCGGCGTTCTTCAACGGCGCGGCGCTGCTGGCCGAGGCGGGCTTGCTGCGGGCGCGCGACGCGGCGCTGCCCTGGGCATTTGCCCCTTCCATCATCCACCAGGCGGGTGACGCCGTGCAGTGGCGGCGTGACGTGGCGTGGCACCGCGATGGTCCTATCTGGACCACGGCCGATCTGCCTTCGGCGCTGCCGGCCGTGTTGGACCTGCTGCAGCACACGGCGGCGGCGGACCTGGCCCGCGCCACGGCTACAGTGCTGTTGCACGACGCGACGCGCCAGTTGGCGACGCCCGACCGGCTGGAAACCCCGACCGGCCAGCCCACCAGTGCTGGTGGGCTGGAGCAGGCCCGGCGCTGGCTGCAGGTTCACCGGGCCGAGCCGTACCGCCTGGCCGCGGTGGCACGCGCGGCGGCCACCAGCGAGCGCACCGTGCTGCGCTGGTTTGCCCAGGTGCACGGGCAGACGCCGCTGGAGTATCTGCATGGCCTGCGCGTGGCGCAGGCCCAGTCGCTGCTGCAATCCAGTTACCTCAGCGTCGAGGCGGTGGCGTTGCAGTGTGGCTACGTCGATGCCGGCAGCCTGCGCAAGGTGTTTGCACGCGTCGTGGGGATGACGCCGGGCGCCTACCGCCAGCGCTTCGGCTTGCGCACCAGCCGCAAGCAGTGGGCAGGATCGGACCATTGACCAGGCCGATGCGATCGGCGCGGCGTGCAGACCGATCGCGCGGATTTCTGATCACTGGATCTGGTGATCGTGCCGAAAGGAAAGCCGTTCCAGCGCTTGCTGGTCAAGCGCGAGCAGCTATCAAAAACATAGTATTCGATGGGCTGTCAGAGGCGCGCCAGTCGCTCCAGTGCCGCGCGCAGGGTGCCGTCCTGCTTGGCAAAGCAAAACCGGATCAGCTTCTGATCGAAGCCATCGCCGTAGAACGCCGACAGCGGGATGGCCGCCACGCCGATGTCGCGCGTGAGCCACTGGCAGAACTCGGCTTCGGGCAGGTCGCGCTCGGCGCCGGCCAGATCGGCATAGGAGACGGTCTGGAAATACGTGCCTTCGCAGGGCAGCAGGCGGAACCTGGTGTTCGCCAGTCCGGCGCGAAACAGATCCCGCTTGGCCTGATAGAAGGCCGGCAAATCCAGGTACGGCGCCGCATCCTGCATGTACGCGGCCAGGCCGTGCTGCATCGGCGTGTTGACGGTGAACACGTTGAACTGGTGCACCTTGCGAAACTCGGCCGTGAGCGCCGCCGGCGCCGCCACGTAGCCGACCTTCCAGCCGGTGACGTGGTAGGTCTTGCCGAAGCTGCTGACGATGAAGCTGCGCGCCGCCAGGCCGGGCCAGCGCGCCACGCTTTCGTGGCGCAGCGGGGCGTAGACCATGTGCTCGTAGACCTCGTCGCTGATCACCAGCACGTCGGTGGGCGCCAGCAGCTCGTCCAGCCGCCGCATGTCGGCCGCCGACCAGACCATGCCGCTGGGGTTGTGCGGGCTGTTGATGAGGATGGCGCGCGTGCGCGACGACAGGGCGGCGGCGATCTGGTCGAAATCGGGACGGAAGGTGCCGGGGGTGAGCGGCACGCGCACCACGCGGGCGCCGGTCAGCTCGATGTTGGGAACGTAGCTGTCGTAGCACGGCTCCAGCACGATGACCTCGTCGCCCGGCCCGGCGCAGCACAGGATGGCGGTCAGGATGGCCTGGGTGGCGCCGGCGGTGACGGTGATTTCGGTCGCGGCGTCATAGCGGCGGCCGTAGATCGCTGCTGTCTTTGCGGCGATGGCCTCGCGCAGTGCCGGCACGCCGGTCATCGGCGGGTACTGGTTGTGGCCCTGCTTCATCGCCGCGGTGACGCCGTCGACCAGCCGGGGGTCGCAGTCGAAATCCGGAAAACCCTGGCCCAGGTTGACGGCCTGGTGCTGCGCCGCCAGCGCCGACATGACGGTGAAGATCGTGGTGCCCACATGGGGCAGGCGCGAGGGGAAGGCGGGGGTGCGTTCAGAGTTCATAGTCGTTCACGTGGCCGCGCATGGCCTTGAGGATCAGCTCCTTGTCCAGCCGGTCGGACAGCAGGCTGGCGAAGTGGTAGACGAAGTCGCGCAGGTATGCGCCGCGCTTGAGCGCGATGCGCGCCACGTTGTGGCCCAGCAACGGGCCCAGCGGGCGCGCCACCAGGTCGGTCTGGCGGTCGTCGGTCATGGCCATTTCGGCGACGATGCCGATGCCCAGGCCCAGGCGTACATAGGTCTTGATGACGTCCGAGTCGATCGCCTCCAGCACCACGCGCGGCGTCAGCTGGCGCTGCGCGAAGGCGGCGTCGACGCGGGTGCGGCCGGTGAACGAGGGGTGATAGGTGATCAGGGGCTGCGCCGCGATGTCCTCCAGCGCCAGGCGCTCTTTTTTTGCCAGCGGGTGGGTGGCCGGCACGACCAGCACGTGCTGCCATTCGTAGCAGGGCAGGGTGACCAGCTCGGGGTAGCTGGCCAGCGACTCGGTGGCCACGCCGATCTCGGCGGTTTCCTCGATCACCATGCGCGCCACCTGGTCGGGCGCGCCCTGGTGCAGGCTGATGTTGACCTTGGGGTACTGCTCGCGCAGGCGCGCCACGGGCTGCGGCAGCACGTAGCGCGCTTGCGTGTGCGTGGTGGCGATCGACAGCGTGCCGGTGTCCTGGGCGCTGTACTGCTCGCCGATGCGCTTGAGGTTGCCGACCTCGCGCAGGATGATGGCGATGCTGTCCAGCACGTGCTGGCCCGGCTCGGTGATGCGTTTCAGGCGCTTGCCGTGGCGCGTGAAGATGTCGATGCCGAGCTCTTCCTCCAGCTCGATGATCGCCTTGGACACCCCCGGCTGCGAGGTGTGCAGCGCCTTGGCGGCCTCGGTCAGGTTCAGGTTGCGCCGCGCGGCTTCCTGAACAAAACGGAACTGGTGCAGATTCATGGAGATTTCGAATATGAAACCCCATCATTATGGCTGAATCACTCTAAGAAGAGGGGATTGCAGCATGGCCTGGGCCATGGCCTGCAGCACCCCGGGGTGTTCGGCGATGGCCGCTTGCAGGCAAAAGCGCGCCTGCGGGTGCTGCGCGCGCAGCGCATCCACCAGTCGCGGCAGGTCTTCGCGCGCATGGCGGCCGAGGCCCAGAAACATCGGCCAGATGGTGACCGTGCCGGCGCCTTCGGCCAGTACCTGATGCACGGCGGTGGCCAGGTCTGGGGTGGTGAATTCCAGGTAGGCGCAGGCCACCGGGGTGCCGGGCGCCAGTTGCCGGATGCGCTCGGCCACGGCCTCGATCGGCGCGCGCCAGCCAGCGTCGCGCGAGCCGTGCGCGAACAGCACGATGCCGTGGGCGTTGCCGGGCTGTGGCATGTCTATTGCCGCAGCACCAGCCAGCCGAACGCGGCCAGCGACAGCACGGAGTAGATGACGCCCGGCGCCGCCGCTGCCAGCCAGGGCTCCCAGTTGCGCAGGTTGCCGATGAAGCCGAACACGTTGTTGAGCAGGAAGAAGCTGATGCCGACCAGCACGCCGATGAACACGTAGCCCGTGATGTTGCCGCTGCGAAAGTGCAGGTACGCGAACGGCAGCGCCAGCACCACCATGACCAGGCAGCTCAGCGGGTAGAACACCTTGCGCCAGAACTCGATCTCGTAGCGCTGGGCGCTCTGCTGATTGCTTTGCAGGTGGCGGATGTAGCGAAACAGCTCCACCGTTTGCATGCGGTTGGGGTTGAGCAGCGCGGCCGCCACCGTGTCCTGCGACAGCGCGGTGGGCCACACCCACTCGTCCAGCCGCCGCACCTGCACCCGCGGCTCGGTTTTGGGGACCTGTTCGAAATCGCGTTGCTCCACGCCTTGCAAGGCCCAGCCGTCCGGGCCGAAGTGGCCGCGGCTGGCCTTGGTCAGGGTCAGCAGGCGCCCGTCGGCGTTGTCGAACTGAAAGACCTGCACCTGGTTGAGCGTGCCGTCGGCGCTGAGCGCGCCCACGTTCACCGCGTAGTTGCTGCCTTCGCGCCGGTCCTTCAGCCAGGCGCCGGTGCGCCCCACGGTGATGTCGCCCAGAAAACGTGCCTGCAGGTTCTGCACCGCGCGGTTGGCCTCGGGCGCCACGTAGTCGCCGCACACAAAGGTGAGTACCACGAAGCCCAGCGCCAGCGCCATCAGCATGACCAGCGCCCGCAACGGCCCCAGGCCGCTGGTGCGCAGGATGGTGAACTGCGAGCTGGCGGCCAGCTGCGCCATCACGTAGATGGTGCCGATCAGCACCGCGATGGGCAGCAGCTCGTACAGGTGGCTGGGCACCTGCAGCAGCACGTTCAACAGCGCGTGGCCGGCGTGGTAGCCCTGCGCCGCGCCGCGCTCCAGGTCACCCAGCGCGTCGACCAGGTCAAAGAAGAAGAACAGCGCCAGAAAAGCCAGGGCGACGAAACCCACGGCGCGCAGCACCTCGCGATAGATCATGCGGCGGATGGTGTTCACCGGCCACCTCCGGGCAAGCGGTGCCACCAGGCGCTGCCCCAGCCGTGATGGCGCGCCAGCAGCCAGCCGGCCGACAGCAGCAGGATGCCGCCATGCAGCAGCAGCAGGTAGGCCCCGAAGCCAACGCGGCCGCGGGCAATCCAGCTTTCGCCGAGGGTCAGCAGGTTGTAGTAGGTGGTGAAGGCAAACAGCGCGAACACCAGGCCGGCGCTGCGGCCCACGCGCGGGTTCACGCGTGTGGCCGCCAGCGCGAAGATCGCGCAGTTCAGTGCCGCCAGAATCAGGCCGACACGCCACGACAGCTCGCCCAGGTGGCGCGGCGTGGGCTCGGACAGCAGGGCCAGCGTCGGCTTCATGGTGGGCGAATCGTTGTCGGTCGGGCCCACCAGGCGGGTGCCGATGCGGTTGCCGTATTCCACGAACTCGCTCACGCGTGTCTGGCCGCTGGCGCTGTCGAGCTCCAGCCGGTGTCCCCGGCTCAGCACCACGAAGCGCTCGCCCTGGATGACTTGCAGACGTCCGCTTTGCGCGGTGGTCACGGTCTCCTTGCCGTGCTCGTGGGCGGCGATGAAGATGTTGCTGCCGGTATCGGCGTCGGCGCGGTCCTTGTCGATGAAGAACACGCGCTGGCCGCCGGCCGACTCGATGAAGCGCCCCGGCGCCACCCGCTCGACGTCGCCACGCGCCTGATAGCGGTCACGCAACTCGCGGATCTGGTGGTTGGCCCAGGGCCACACGGCCAGCGCCAGCACCGCCACCGCCAGCAGCACCGGCCAGGCAAAGCGCAACACCGGCCGGACAAAGGCCAGCAGCCCCTGGCCGCTGGCAAACCACACCGCCATTTCGCTGGCGGCGTACATGCGCGTCAGCGTGGCGGTGATGGCCACGAACAGGCTCAGCGTCAAAATGGTCGGCAGGTGCCCGAGCACGGTGTAGCCCATCACCAGCAGCACCTCGGAGGGGTTGACCCGGCCGATCGTGGCCTGCCCCAGGGTGCGGATCAGCAGCACCGTCATCACCACCGTGACCAGCACCACCAGGGTGGCGCTGAACGCCCGGCCCAGCTCCTTGCGGATGGAGGAATCGAATAACATCAGTCGAAAGGAAAACGGCGATTATGGACTTCGAACTTCAACCTCTTGGACTGGCCGACGCGGCCGCCGGCAAGGCGCCCGCCCTGGTGGTGCTGGTGGCCGACGGCTTTGTCGCCGGCGACGACGCGCTGTCGGCGCTGATCGCGCGCGCCCTGGGCAGCGGCGACTTCAAGACCGAAGCTGGCGCGCAGCTGTTCGTCTACGGCGCGGCCGACATCGCGCCGCCGCGCGTGGTGCTGGCGGGCATCGGTGATGGCAGCGCCGCCCGGGTGCGCAAGGCGGTCGCTGCTGCCATGGGGGCATTGCGTGGCAGCCCGGCCAAGGCGCTCACCCTGTGTTTCGCGCAGCCCGCCGATGCCGCCGCGCTGCGCGCGGCCGTGCTGACGGTGGCCGACGCCAGCTACGTCTACCGCGCGACCAAGAGCAAACCCAAGGACAAGAAGGAGCCGCCGCGCGTGGCGCGGGTCCTGATCGGCGCGCCCGACGCCGGGGCCTTGCGCGAGCCGATGCAGCAGGCGGTGGGCGTGGCGCGTGGCGTCGAGCTGGCGCGCGAATGGGCCAACCGGCCCGCCAACCACGCCACGCCCGCCATGCTGGCCGACGCCGCGCGTCAGCTGGCCAGACTGCCGCGCATCGCCTGTGACGTTTTGGGTCCGAAGGAAGTGGGGCGCCTGGGCATGGGGGCCTTCCAGGCCGTGGCGCAGGGGTCGCGGCAGGAGCTGCGCTTCATCGTGCTGCGCTACGACGGCGCGCCCAAGTCCGAGGCGCCGGTGGTGCTGGTGGGCAAGGGCATCACCTTCGACACCGGTGGCATCTCGATCAAGCCGGCCCCCGAGATGGACGAAATGAAGTTCGACATGAGCGGCGCCGCCAGCGTGCTGGGGGTGTTCCGCGCGCTGGCCGAGCTCAAGCCGGCGCTGAACGTGGTCGGCCTGGTCCCGGCCTGCGAGAACATGCCCGACGGCGCCGCCGTCAAGCCCGGTGACGTGGTGACCAGCATGAACGGGCAGACCATCGAGATCCTCAACACCGACGCCGAGGGTCGGCTGGTGCTGTGCGACGCGCTGACCTACGCCGAGCGCTACCGGCCGCGCGCCGTGATCGACATCGCCACCCTCACCGGCGCCTGCGTCATCGCCCTGGGCGGCGTGCGCAGTGGCCTGTTCGC
>Ga0208938_1001541_pt1 | contig 13306 bp, 14 predicted proteins | sample AD_UKC125_MetaG_FD_184434 | JGI IMG/M metagenome (GOLD analysis project Ga0208938, IMG submission 184434) | Active sludge microbial communities of municipal wastewater-treating anaerobic digesters from USA - AD_UKC125_MetaG (SPAdes) (version 2) | ecosystem: Engineered > Bioreactor > Anaerobic >... | reverse complement strand
AAACATAGGCAATATACCTGTTCTGCAGATGGCAGGCAGGACGAGCAGAGCTTATTTGGTAATTAGAGGTATTCAACGCGGGAACTTGATGTATTGAGTAGGAGTTTGATATTTATTCCTACAAATTGTTGACGCTATCCCGGGCATCACGCTCTCTTTTCACCCCGTCGAAAGTGTAATATACTATATATTGTAAACTACCAAACCCGGAGACTGTGCATACACAGACCTCAAAGCGTGAGAAAATGGAGCAGACACTTGTTGAAGGCGTCATAGAAGAAATCATATACAAGAACGAGGCTAACGGCTATACGGTCTGCGAGATATCTTCCGGCAGTAAGTTCATCACGGCCGTGGGATACATGCCGTTCATAAACGAAGGGGAAACCATAAAAGCGAACGGCAGGTGGGAAAGGCATCCCGACTACGGCGACCAGTTCAGGGTGGAGATGTATGAAAAGATACTGCCCCACACTGCCGATGCGATCGAGAAATACCTGGCGTCCGGCATAATCAGGGGAGTAGGGCCCGTTACCGCAAGGAAGATAGTCGAGCGGTTCGGTGCATCGGCGCTGGACGTGATAAGCAATGAACCGGGCCGCCTGGCAGAGATCAGGGGCATCAGCTTTGCCAAGGCAATGGATATCGGACGGGTCCTGAACGAGCAAAAGGGCCTGCAGGAGGTGGTGATGTTCCTGCAGGAGTACGGGGTCAGCCCATCGGTCTGCATAAAGATATACAGGGCATATGGGGACAAGTCCGTCGCCATGATCAGGGAGAACCCGTACAGGCTTTGCGAGGATGTATTCGGGATAGGATTCAGAACGGCCGACAGGATCGCGATGAAGCTGGGAGTAGATCCCGCATCGCTGTTTCGTATCAAAAGCGGGATCAGGTATATACTGGCCCATGCTGCATCCAACGGGCATACATACCTTCCTGAGACCATGCTGAGACAATATACGGCCCAACTGCTCGGGATCCCTGATGACGGCATCGAGGATGCCCTGGTGTCCCTCATGTTTGACAGGGCCATATACACGGAGAAGACGGAAGAAGGCTGCAATGTCTACCTGGCTGCGTTCCATACCGCGGAAACCGGGGTGTGCAAAAGGCTGCTGGCCTTGTCACGGACAAGCCATGCAGGCGACCTGGAAGACCTGGAAGAAAAAATAAGGGAATTCGAGCAGAATGAAGGCATACAACTGGATCCCAGGCAAAGGGAAGCGGTACGCGAGGCCATGATGAACGGCGTGATGGTCATAACCGGCGGCCCAGGTACCGGGAAGACGACGATCATAAAATGCATACTGGGCCTGCTGGCACATTACGGGTGCAGGGCAGCCCTTGCGGCGCCCACCGGGCGAGCGGCGAAAAGGATGACCGAGGCCACCGGGCACGAGGCAAAAACCATCCACAGGCTGCTTGAAATCGGGTACACCGACGATGAAAGCGAGCCGGTCTTCCAGAGGAACGAAGCGAACCCGCTGGAGGCCGACGCTGTGATCATAGATGAGACGTCCATGGTGGACATAATGTTGATGTACCACCTGCTGAAAGCTGTACCTTCGGGATCGCGGCTCATCCTCGTCGGGGACGCCGACCAGCTGCCGTCAGTGGGACCGGGCAGCGTGCTCCATGACATCATAAGCTGCAGCGGTATCAGGACCGTCCGCTTTACCGAGATATTCAGGCAGGCGGAGGAAAGCCTTATCATTGTGAATGCACACAGGATAAACAGGGGCGAGGCACCGATATTGAATGCGAAGGACAAGGATTTTTTCTTCCTTCCGAGAAGCGGACAGGAAAGTATCCTGCGGACGGTCATCGACCTGTGTGCCAGGAGGCTGCCGGACACTTACGGTCTTGATCCCATGAAGGACATACAGGTACTTTCTCCGACCAAAAAGGGGCCGGCGGGCGTGGCCAACCTGAACGTGGAACTGCAGAAAGCCCTGAACCCGCAGGACGGCAAAAAGGCGGAGAAAGTTACCAGGGGCCATATCCTCAGAGAAGGCGACAGGGTGATGCAGGTAAGGAACAATTACAGCCTCCGGTGGGAGAAGCCCGGCAATGCCGGGATCGACGGGACCGGGGTTTTCAATGGCGATATGGGGACAGTCGTACAGATAGATGACGAGGAAATGAAAGTAAGCGTCCAGTTCGATGATGACAGGCTGGTCGTATATGACTACAGCATCCTGGACGAACTCGAACCTGCATTCGCCGTTACAGTGCACAAAAGCCAGGGCTCGGAATTTCCTGTTGTCGTCATGCCGATCTTTCCGGGGCCGGAAGTACTGATGACAAGGAATCTGCTCTACACAGCCGTGACAAGGGCAAAGGAGATGGTCGTCCTGGTGGGCGACGAAGATGTCCTCCTTCGGATGGTGGGAAACAAAAGAGAGACCTTGCGCTATTCCGGTCTTGCGGACAAGCTTAAAAATTTCGCGGCATATGCCGATATTATCTGATGAAAGCGGGCTGACGGCTATTGAGGTTTATCGAGACCATCCTGAACCTGATATATCCTCCCAGGTGCATCTTTTGCCAGCAACTGCTGGATCACAGCGCGGGCATCCACATTTGCGCCCAGTGCTGCGGCAGGCTCCCGTTCTCGGAAAACAGGATGATCAGGATCAGCAGGGAAGATGAGATCGGTCACTGCGACGGAGCACTGAGCGTATTCGAATACACGGGCATGGTGAAGGAGTCGCTGATCCGGTTCAAATTCTACAACAAGCCCGGCTATTACACGACCTATGCGAGGCTGATCGCCGACAGACTGGGCAAGCTGACGGATCCCGGGGAATACGACATGGTCATCAGCGTGCCGCTACACAAGCACAAGGAATTCATCAGGGGATACAACCAGGCGTACCTGATATCGAAGGCGCTCAGCAGGATCATTAAGCTGCCGGAATGCTCAAAACTCCTGAGAAGGGAGAGGTATACGGAAGCCCAGAGCCTGTTGGACAGGCAAAAGAGGAACCAGAACGTCAGGGGTGCTTTTTCTGTCATGTCACCCGAAAAGGTCAGGGGAAAGTCGGTGCTGCTGGTCGACGACATACTGACAACAGGGTCCACGCTTGAAGAGTGCAGCAGAGTGCTCAAGCAGGCAGGTGCGGTGAAAGTATTCGCTGTAGTGGTCGCCACAGGCAGAAAGTAGATGAGGGAGGGGTTTTCATGCCAGATGTGAGGAACTGCAGGAAATGCGGGAAAATTTTCAATTACATAGGAGGAGTGCCTATTTGCCCGGCGTGCAGGGAGAAAGAGGAAGAGGATTTCCAGAGGATCAAGAAATATCTCTATGAGAATCCCGGCGCCACGCTGACCCAGGTTTCCACGGAACTGGATGTGAGCGTTGAGACGATCAAAAGGTTCCTGAGGGAAGGCAGGCTGGAAATAGCAAACGATGACGGCAACCTGTTGCTGGAATGCGAGAACTGCGGCAGGTCAATCAAGACCGGCAGGTACTGCCAGGACTGCGAAAGGACCATCGCGTCGGGACTCAGGTCTGCGGCGAGCCAGCTCAGGATGGAACTGGACAGCACGAACACGTCCGACAGGAAGTCGCTGGGGATGAGATACCTGAACAAGGAATATGAAAAAGATAAATGATTTTCGGCAGGAAGAAAACAATTTACCAGTTAATAAACTTTTGCATTGTTCCGATATACTATTTGAACCGAAAAGAAATCAAGTATTTAAGGATGAGTGGTTAGAATGAGGATACCAGGAGATGTGCCAAAGATAACCGGCATATATGGTCCACAAAAGAATACGGGCAGGGTAGGTAGAACCGGAGCCGTGACATCCGGGAAGGATGTATTGTCCATCTCAAGTGAGGCGAAGGATTTTCAGACAGTATTGAAGGCCCTCAGGGAAGTGCCCGATATCCGGCAGGAAAAAGTGGAAGGTATCCTGGGGAAGATCGAAGCGGGCCAGTATGATGTGAAAGGGCGCGATGTAGCCGAAAAGGTCATAAGGAGTGTCTTTGACAGGAAAGCATGATGATCCGGGAGGAGTAAAAAGCTCCTTTATTTTTTCCGGAAGCGGTTTTTCCGGTCATGTCAGGTGGTGATACTTTGGATACCGGAACGGTAAAAAAACTCACAGAGATACTGGAGAAAGAAGCGGAAATATATGAAACGCTGCTCAGGCTGTCACGCGAGAAAACGGACATCATCGTCCAGGGAAAGGTGACGGAACTCGAGAACATCACGAAGGTCGAGCAGTCCCTGGTGCTTAGGCTCGCGAAACTGGAACAGAGCCGCGAGGACCTTGTTGAAAAGCTCTCGAAGGAAATCGGGATGGATGCCGAAAACATCACCGTATCACAACTGGGAAAGGTGCTCCCGGAGGACCAGTCGAAAGAACTGGCCAGGTGCCAGGAGAAGATGACTTCTGTATTTAAGGATCTGAAGGACTCAAATGAACTGAACACGAAGCTCATAAAAAATTCTCTCGAATATATCGATTTTTCGATCAACGTCCTTTCAAATGCCGGGTCCGCAGGAGACACATACGGCAAATCCGGACAGTCGAATGATCCGGGGAAAAGGAATTTCTTCGATGTAAAACTATAGGAGGGCATATGGGAGTAAGTTTCGCCAGTTACGAAATAGCCCGGTCAGGCCTTACGGTCAATGAGCGCGGGCTTTATGTGACCGGTCATAATATAGCCAATGTCAATACGCCCGGATATGTCAGGCAACAGCTCATGATCAAGAACGGGCCTGTCGAGACCGTGCTTACGCGTGCCGGGCTCGTGCAGATGGGGCTCGGAGCGGATATCCAGGAGATCCGGCAGATCAGGCATGCCTTCCTCGACAACATATTCAGGCAGGAGAACTCGACCCTTGGCTACTGGGAAACCCGCCAGAAGACGTTCCTCGACCTTCAGGCCATATTGGCCGAGCCGATGGAATCGGGGCTGCAAAGCGTCCTGAACCGGTTCTGGGACGCGTGGCAGGAACTGGCCAAGGAGCCCGACAGCCTGACTGTAAGGGCGCTTGTCAGGCAGAGGAGCGAGGCCCTGGTACAGTATGTAAACCACCTGGGAGCCCAGCTTGACAGGCTGCAGAACGACCTGAACACCGAGATAATGGTCAGGATAGACGAGATAAACGAGATCACGAGGCAAATCGCCAAACTCAATGTCACGATACTGAAAAACGAGGTCTCGGGCGATACGGCCGCCGATTACAGGGATCAGCGGAATTCGCTCATCGACAGGCTCACGAAGCTGGTCAAGGTGGATGTTATCGAGATGCAGGACGGCCAGGTGGATATCACGCTGGGAGGATATTTCCTTGTCCAGAAAGGCGTCAGCACAGATCTTTACGCTGAAGAACGGAACCCGGGAGAGAATTTCTACGTGGCCAAGCTGGCCGGTACGGACATTGTGGTCCCGATAAAAGGCGGCATACTGAAAGGGCTCATGGAATCAAGGGGCGAAGTATCAGGTACCATCGGCAGCCATGAGAACGGGACGCCGAATGTAAAGACGGACGTGGTGTTCTACGTGGATACCGCCACCATGAGCATAGACGAGGCAAACGACAGGATCGATGCATACGCGGCAGAACTTGCAAAAAGAGGCCTTGATGTGCAGATCACGGTCAGGGATGTGGTCTCGGCGGACGGGTTTGCGGCAGCTGTCGAAGGTACCGCCGGCGACCTTCGAAAGGATTCGAACAGGTATGCCTTCTTCCTGACCAACGGTACACTTTCGGCGGACCAGCTGGATGAGCTGGGGTCAAGGCTTGCGGAACTGGGCATGGATGCGTCTGCCATCACGGACACGCCGGCGGACTGGGCAGAGTTTGCCGAAAAGTTCGACGGCAAGGCATACAGTTTCTCCGATTTCTCGGCGGACACCGATGACGCCGCGTTCGTGTCATTGATAAACGGCATGGCATATGACACGGATATGGACGTCTCGACCAATAATTCGCTGATAGGAGACTCACTGAACATAATCTCTGATATCAAAAAAAGGCTCAATGCGCTTATCAACACGATGCTCAGGGAAATCAACTACCTGCACAGAAGCGGCATGAACATAAAGGATCCGCCCGGGTACGGCGAAGATATCTTCGTGGTCATAAACCCGGCCAGGCCGCTTGAGATGGGCAATATCAGGCTTAATCCCAACCTTTCCGACCTGTCCCTCATAGCAGCGTCAAGAACGGGCGATGCGGGAGACAACACCATAGCGCTGGAAATCGCGAACCTGAGGAATAAAGCGATGATCATGGATAAAATGGGGCTGGTGAGCCTGGACGACTATTACCAGTACATAATACTCACAGTCGGAAACAGGGCTTCCGAAGCTACAAACATCGCGGAAAGCCAGGGCAGGCTGGTGGAAGCCGCCGACGCACAGCGGACGGCAATAGCGGGAGTTTCGATGGATGAAGAGATGACACACATGCTGAAATTCAAATTTGCATACGACGCGGCATCAAGAGTGCTGAACATCATAGATTCGATGATAGAAACCGTAGTGAACAGGCTTGGCCTTGCAGGCAGGTGATAACGGATGGGTGAAGCGTTTTTCGGACTGAATGTTGCGGTGCGCGGACTTTTTTCCGCCCAGCGCAGCCTGGATATCGTAAACCACAACCTGAATAATGTAAACACACCGGGTTATTCGAGACAGCAGGCCATACAGGTGGCTTCGAGGCCCATGGCGCTTGCCGACGGCACCGGCATGCTGGGAACGGGTTCCGAGGTGATCGGAGTAACGAGGATTCGTGACGAATACCTGGATTTCAAGTACTGGAGCGAAGCCATGTCATACGGCGAATGGGGCGTGAAAAGGGAGATACTCTCCGACCTGGAGATCCTTTTCAACGAACCTTCCGACAGCGGGTTCACTGCCATCATGAGCAATTTCTTCGATTCACTGCAGGAACTGGCGAAGGATCCGGGCAGTGCCGCCGTAAGGTCCCTGGTCAGGCAGAACGCCGTCACGCTCACCAGGTTTTTCAACAACCTGGCAACAAAGCTTGAGGAAATGCAGTATGACATAAACCACAGGATACAGACCAAGGTGGAGGAAATCAACTCGCTTGCCTTACAGATACAGCAGCTCAACAGGCAGATCTACATAACCGAGCTCAGCGAGAATACGGCCAATGACATGAGGGACCAGCGCACTGTCCTCGTGGATAAGCTTTCGAAGCTCATCAACATAGAGGCATACGAAGTCGTCGTAGGGTATACTCCTGACGGAAGGGAGGACAAGCATTTTGTCATCACTGTCAGCGGGAAAGCCCTCGTGGACCATTTCACCGTCAGCACGCTGGCGCTCGAGCAAAGGGATGCCGGCAAGAAGGTGAACAGGGAGGACATCCCCGGCCTTTACGAGGTGAAGTGGGCCGATGGCAATAAGCTCAACGTAAAAGGCGGCGAACTGAAAGGCCTGCTGGATATGCGCGACGGCAACGAAGGCAGCGTCAATCCTGACAACGGCCTCGTTTCCCCGAATTACAAGGGGATACCATATTACATAAAGAAGCTTAACGAATTCGTCCGGATCTTTGCCCGCGCGTTCAACGAAGGATATATCGACCTGGACGGCGACAGGGGATTCGATGCCGATGAATTCGGCACGGGCCATGCTTCAGGGTATGGCCATAACTCGGACCTGTCAGGGATACGCTTTTTCACCATGACCGGTGAGAGCAGGCAGCCGCTTTCGACATCCGATTTTCTTGACGGCGCTTCCGAACCTGAAGACATTTACGACGTCTACGAGAAAATCACGGCAAAGAATTTTTCCGTAAGTGCCGATATACTGGATGACTACAACCTGATCGCCGCGTCAGACGAGGCGGGACAGGCATCGAATATCAATGTGCTCAATGCACTGCTCGCACTGAGAAGGAATGCGGACATGTTTTCCGAGGGAGCCCCGGAAGACTTCATGAAATCCCTCGTGACGACGATGGGGATAGATTCGCAGCAGGCGGGCAATTACAGCGACAACCAGAAGATAGTCATCGACCAGATCGTGAACAGGCGGCTTTCTTATTCGGGCGTTTCCATCGATGAAGAGATGGCAAACCTAGTAAAATTCCAGCACGCGTATAATGCTGCTGCAAAGATGATACAGACGATCTCTGAAATATATGAAACGCTGATAAACGAACTGTTTGTGTGATACATTGATATGAGTCCGGGGAGGTCAGCATCATGCGGATAACCAACAACATGCTTATAAATAACATGATCAAATATATCGGGAACAACCTGACAAGGATGGATAAGCTGCAGGCGCAGCTTGCCACGGGGAAAAAGATACAGGTGCCTTCCGATGACCCGGTAGTTGCTGCAAGGGCACTGAAGCTCCGCACCGATGTGGCGGAGATACAGCAGTACCAGCGGAACCTGAAGGATGCGCGGTCATGGCTTGAAATAACGGAAACGACACTGAGCGACATAGGGGACATATTCCAGAGGGTCAGGGAACTCATCGTCGGCAGTGATTCCATCGAGAGCCCGGAGGACCTTCAGGCAACCAAAAACGAGCTGATACAGCTGAGGACACAGCTGATAAACCTTGGCAACGCGGCCTATGCCGGGCGCTACATATTCACAGGATTCAAGACTGACCAGAAGCTGCTTGATGAAAACGGGAATTTCCTCGTGGAAGTATACAATTCGGAACAGATATCCTACCAGATCGGGCTTGCGGACAGCATCAATGTTAACGTCCTCGGCGGCGATCTTTTCAATAACGGCGCGGATATCACGGATGCCGAGGTCGGCAATCCCGGCAAATTCATACAGGACATGAACGACCTGATAGAGGCCTTCGACAATGCCGACTACGAAGCGATCAGGAACATGACGCAGAATTTCTCGGACAACCTTGACACCGTCCTCCGGGTCAGGGCAGACGTCGGCGCCCGCATAAACAGGCTGGAACTCACGATGAACAGGATGCTCAATGACATCACCAATTTCACCAGGCTGATGAGCGAGAACGAAGACGTGGATATGACCGAGACTATAATGAACCTCAAAAACGAGGAAAATGTATACAGGGCGTCGCTTGCAGGCGGAGCGAGGATAATCATGCCGTCGCTTGTGGATTTCCTGAGGTGACGGTACGACAGGATGATCGTATCGGGATGGTTCCTGTGATATGACGGTCTGCCGGCGCATGTAACCCAGGGACGGACCTTGTTGCCACGGATGGTGACTGTATGGGACTAGAGATAAGCAGGATACCTGCAAAACTTAATATAACGACTACGCCGTCCCGCATGGACATACGGACCAGGAAGGCAAGGCTGGAATTCAGCACCGAGCGGGCAAAGGTGGAAGTCCATACGGAACTGCCACGGGTCGTAATCGACCAGTATGAATGTTTCAAATCGATGGGGCTGATGGGGCCCGTCGACCTCACCAGGCAGGAAGGCCAGTATGCGATGCGGCAGGCCGTGACTTACACTGAAAAGGTTTCTGCGGACGGGGACGCCATCGCGGCGATCGAGAACCCTGAGGATCCCATACCGGCTATCGTCGAGAGAGATGCATTCCCTGAAAAGGAATTCGTTATCGATTGCATACCTAAGGCAAGACCGCAGATAACGGTGACCGGCGGTGTCAAGGTAAACGTCACAGGAGACATGCCGGGGGCGTCGAATGGAGTGCAGGCCACGTATACGCCGCCGGACATCAGGATCAGTTTTACGCCGGCCCGGGTACGGATCAGCATGGCGCAGTACCCTTCGATCAGTATGAGGTATGTACCGAACAGGTTTGATAGATACGTCTGACAAAATATGCATGGAGGAGTCATAATGGTACTGAAGACCAGGTATTTCGGAGAACTCGAGATCAGCGAAGAACAGGTCATCAATTTCAAACACGGCATACCGGGTTTTGAAAATGTGAAGAGGTTCGTGCTTATAGACAGCGACGTGGAAGATTCCCCGTTCAAATGGATGCAGGGCGTAGATGAACCCAGGCCTGCATTCGTCATAGTCGATCCGTTCGTCATCAGGAAAGACTACGAGATCAGGCTCGACGATGAAGTCCTCAATGAACTCGAAATAAAGTCGCCCTCAGATGTTTCGGTATTCTGCATAGTGGTCGTGCCGGACGATATCAGCAAGATGACCGTGAACCTGCAGGCTCCGGTGGTCATCAACTGCGCAAACCGCAGGGGAAGGCAGCTTATCCTTGACACGGACAGATACGGTGTGCGACACTATATACTGGATGAACTCCGGAGACAGGAGGACAAGGCTGATGCTGGTGCTGACGAGGAAAAAGGACCAGTCCATAATCATAAATGAAAATATCGAAATAACCGTACTTGACATACAGGGCGACCAGGTGCGTATCGGCATCAAGGCTCCCAGGGAGGTCTCGGTACACCGGAAGGAAATATTCCTGCAGATCTCCGAGGAGAACAAAAAGGCGGCATCAACCAATGTGAAGGCCGACCTGGACAATTTGCTGAAAAACAGCCAGTTTGCCGCGCTCAAAAAGGCGGATGGGTACCAGGGGGCCAAATGACCCCGGGATCCTGGTCGAAAAAACGCTAAACCGATCCTCCGGTATAGCCGATATTATATATACCGGGGGATTTCTTTTCCGAAGTTGTAAACGCGCGCCGACGGAAGAAAGGAAAAACCCTGGGTGAGCCGGCACATCCGGCAGCAGCCGGGAATGGATTCCCGGTAATAAATTCAAGGAGGAGGATGATGATTTTATGATCATCAACAACAACATTTCTGCGATCAACACCAGGAACCAGCTCTTCGTTACCAACACGGCAGCAGGCAAATCCATGGAAAAACTCTCATCCGGAAAGAGGATAAACCGCGCTGCAGATGACGCGGCAGGTCTGTCTATTTCCGAGAAGATGAGGGCACAGATCAGGGGACTTCAGCAGGCGGCGAGGAACGCCCAGGACGGGATCTCGCTGATACAGACCGCTGAAGGTGCGCTGGACGAAGTCAGCAACATGCTTGTCAGGCTGAAGGAACTGGCAGTCCAGAAGGCAAACGGGACATACAACGAAGATGACGTAGAGAACCTGGAACTGGAAATGGAATCCCTTGGTGACGAGATCGACAACATCTTTGAAAACACCAAGTTCAACGGAAAAGTGATCCTGACGACAAGCGTTACCATCGTCATTTCCGATGACGGGAAGACGGCCCTGACGATCAGTGCTACTAATACCAGCGGTATATTGAACCTCGGCAGTGATGCAACGGTCTCCAACATAGAAGATGCCATCAAGGCGGTCAACAAGGCGAGGGCAACATACGGAGCGAAGCAGAACAGGCTCGAATCGACGGTCAGGAACCTGAAGACGACCGCAGAGAACCTGCAGGCTGCGGAATCGCGAATCAGGGACACCGACATGGCCGAGGAGATGTCGAACTTCACGAAGTACAGCATCCTGATCCAGGCGGGCACAGCCATGCTGGCACAGGCCAATATGGCACCGCAGAGCGTGCTGGCACTGTTGAGGTAATATGCACCAAAGATTTTGGAAGGGACTTCGGGGACTCGGAGTCCCTTCCTGTATTTTCATATTAGTGATATAATCGACTTGTTGAACAGATAGCGAAGGAGATGGGTTGCATGGACAGGAAACTGGCAGAACTGAAAGATACCGTCAGGGAGCTGCTGCAAAACTTAAGCAAAAGGATCGATGATTTGGCCGGCGTGTGTGATGATACCGGGGATATTGATGCGGAAAGGCTTGTAAATCTCTTTGAGGATCTGCATTCACTTGCAGAAGGAATCAACATATTGAAAAATTACTACTCCTCGATCGACATGACTGAATTCCGGGAGAAAATCGACATGATGGAAAAGGCAATGGAAGAGCAGGACATGATACTGCTTTCAGATATCATGAAATACGAACTCAGGGATTTGCTGGGATTCTGGGAAAAATGCCTGGCTTCATGATCAAAAAAATATAAAGTTTGATCCTGAAACTACCGATATAGATATCAGAGTGGTAATAAAGTGCGCACGGATATTATCACGGCAATTATAAGTTATGATGGCATGCCGGGCTGTCCGGCAAAAAATCGGGAATGGATGCCCGTGACAAAATCAAGGAGGATGATTACATGATTATCAACAACAACATCTCAGCTCTCAACACCAGGAACCAGCTTTTCATCACAAACACGGCTGCAGGCAAATCGATGGAAAAGCTCTCATCCGGAAAGAGGATAAACCGTGCTGCAGATGACGCGGCAGGTCTGTCTATTTCCGAGAAGATGAGGGCACAGATCAGGGGACTTCAGCAGGCGGCGAGGAACGCCCAGGACGGGATCTCGCTGATACAGACCGCTGAAGGTGCGCTGGACGAAGTCAGCAACATGCTTGTCAGGCTGAAGGAACTGGCAGTCCAGAAGGCAAACGGGACATACAACGAAGATGACGTAGAGAACCTGGAACTGGAAATGGAATCCCTTGGTGACGAGATCGACAACATCTTTGAAAACACCAAGTTCAACGGAAAAGTGATCCTGACGACAAGCGTTACCATCGTCATTTCCGATGACGGGAAGACGGCCCTGACGATCAGTGCTACTAATACCAGCGGTATATTGAACCTCGGCAGTGATGCAACGGTCTCCAACATAGAAGATGCCATCAAGGCGGTCAACAAGGCGAGGGCAACATACGGAGCGAAGCAGAACAGGCTCGAATCGACGGTCAGGAACCTGAAGACGACCGCAGAGAACCTGCAGGCTGCGGAATCGCGAATCAGGGACACCGACATGGCCGAGGAGATGTCGAACTTCACGAAGTACAGCATCCTGATCCAGGCGGGCACAGCCATGCTGGCACAGGCCAATATGGCACCGCAGAGCGTACTGTCATTGCTCAGATAACAGTTGTGAAGGAGTCCATCAAAGAGGCTCATGCTGCATGAGTCTCTTTGATGTTATTTTGTTTATGTATATCACCCTTCATACACTGGAGCGCGCGCTGGTATATGCAGGGTGAAAAAGCCGGGAATGGATTCCCGGTAATAAATTCAAGGAGGAGGGTGATGATTCTATGATCATCAACAACAACATTTCTGCGATCAACACCAGGAACCAGCTCTTCGTTACCAACACGGCAGCAGGCAAATCCATGGAAAAACTCTCATCCGGAAAGAGGATAAACCGCGCTGCAGATGACGCGGCAGGTCTGTCTATTTCCGAGAAGATGAGGGCACAGATCAGGGGACTTCAGCAGGCGGCGAGGAACGCCCAGGACGGGATCTCGCTGATACAGACCGCTGAAGGTGCGCTGG
>Ga0208938_1001538_pt1 | contig 13322 bp, 14 predicted proteins | sample AD_UKC125_MetaG_FD_184434 | JGI IMG/M metagenome (GOLD analysis project Ga0208938, IMG submission 184434) | Active sludge microbial communities of municipal wastewater-treating anaerobic digesters from USA - AD_UKC125_MetaG (SPAdes) (version 2) | ecosystem: Engineered > Bioreactor > Anaerobic >... | reverse complement strand
AGCTTGTAACCTGCCGGCAGGGAAAAGGCCAACTCCGCGAATTCCCGGTTCAGGAAGGGCAGGCGAAGCTCGAGGCCGAAGGCCATGCTGTTGCGGTCGGCATATCGCAGCAGCTCGGGCAGCCGGTCATGGTCGACAACAAACCCGGCGGCGCCGGACTGATCGGTCTGCAGGAAGTGCTCAAGGCGCCGCGGGACGGCCACACGGTACTGGTCTCGGTCAACGGCATCATCTCGGAAATCCCGCACGCGATGAAGCTGCCGGTGGACCCGATGAAGGAGCTGCGTCCGGTGGCCGAGATCGCGCGCACCGGCCTGCTGTTCGTCGGCGGACCGAACGTGCCGGCCAGCAACGTCAAGGAAGTAGTCGCCTATATCAAGGCCAATCCGGGCAAGGTCAACTACGCCTCCTACAGCCCGGGCACCTTGTCGCACACACTGGGCCTGGAGTTCAACAAGCTGGCTGGCACGGACATGGTGCACGTCGGCTACAAAGGCTCGCCGCCCGCGCTGACCGACCTGATCGGCGGCCACGTGTCCTTCATGTTCGACGGCCCCGCCACGTCCATCCCGATGATCAAGGGCGGCAAGATCAAGGTGTTCGCCACCACCGCGCCGGCGCGCCTGTCGATGCTGCCCGACGTTCCGACCTTTGCCGAACTGGGCTACAAGGACCTGACCGAAACCGCGTGGATGGGTATGTTCGTTTCACCCGACGTGCCCGCCGCCGCGCAGACGCGCCTGCGGGACGCCGTGCTCAAGGTGCTGGAGCAGCCCGCGGTGCGCCAGCGTTTTGCCGGCATGGGGCTGGACATGGCGCCCCCGGCTTCAGCCGATGAGCTGGCCCGCTCGCTGCGTGCCGCCTCCGACCGCCAGGCCGCCACTCTGAAGGCTGTCGGCTTCAAGCCGGAATGAGGCTTCGCATGGCTTGAAATCACCAGCGTGCGAAATCAAACAGCGATCTCAAACCCCGTCGCCGTGGTTACCGGCGCGGGCCCGGGCCTGGGTGGCGCCCTGGCCATCGCGCTTGCCGCGGCCGGCGCCCGGCTGGTGATCTGTGATATCGACCCAGACCGGCTCAATGGCACGGCAGAAAAGATCCGCTCGATGGGTGGCGAGGTCCTGAGCCTGCCATGCGACGTGTCTGACAGCGCCGCCGTGGACGCGATGTTCACCCAGGCCGCGCAGCACTTTGGCACGGTGCACGTGCTGGTGAACAACGCCGCCCTGGTCCCCGCGCGCCCGGTCGACCAGCAGCGCCGCAGCGAACACTACGCCTACCTCACGACGCCCGAGCCGCGCCGCTCGCTGGGCTTCACCAGCGCCATGAGCGACGAAGAATGGCTGCGCTTCTGGAACGTCAACGTGCATGGCGTCTTCTACTGCACCCGGGCGGCCCTGCGCATGATGGAGCCGCAGCGCTACGGCCGCATCGTCAACATCGCCTCGGTGGCGGGCATTTCCGCGATGAGCGTGCACAGCCCGCACTACAGCGCGACCAAGGGCGCCGTCGTGGCTTTCACCAAAGCCATGGCGGCCGAGGTGGCCGGCGCCAACATCCAGGTGAACGCCATCGCGCCGGGCGGCGTGTTTACGCCGGACTTCGAGGCCTACCTGCAGACCCTGGACGAGGCGGGACGCAACCGGTTCTGGCAATTGATCCCCGCCGGGCGCCTGGGCACGATGGACGAGTACGCCGCCACGGTGGTGCACCTGGCCTGCGACCCGCACTACCTGGTGGGCCAGATCATCAGCCCCAATGGCGGCTGCGTGATTTGAGGGTGCGTGCGATGAGCGATTCATGGAGACCGGTGGCGGGGCTGTCGGATCTGCCCCCCGGCAGCCGCAAGCTCGTGCGGATCGACGGTCACAGCCTGCTGCTGTTCAACGTGGACGTTGGCCTCCACGCCGCTGCCGACAGCTGCCCGCATGCCGGCGCCTGGCTGGGTGGCGGCACACTCAGCGGCACCGTCCTGCGCTGTCCGGCGCACGGGTTGCATGCGCGGGGAAGCAGGCCTGACGGTTCGCGTTTACCCGGTGCGGGTCGAGGGCGAGGCGGTCTCGGTGAACCTGGCGCTTGAGTCTGGCGATGCCGCGCAGGCCGCTGGAATTCAAGCGGGATAGCTACTGTTTCCATAGCTGACTATGACCGTCCCGCGCTGGGGAAAGGCCAAAAAAGCTTGAAAGCATCAAAAACACGGCGTCCTGGTACAGACGCAGCCTGTGCAGGCCGCAGGCGATCAGCCCACGGCCTGCACCGCGTGTCAGGTCGCTGGTGTGGACGCTGCAGCCGGCGCCAGCCGCGCATACCAGTCGATGCGCCGGGTCAGCACCATCACCGCCGCCAACACGACGAACAAGGCCACGGCGCCGATGACCAGCGCGGTCTGCTCCAGCTGCAGCAGCAGGTACAGCGTGCCGTACAGCGCGGCGATGCCCAGCCCGAAGGGGATTCCGCGGCGCACGCTGCCCAGCATGTGGCTTGCGTAGAAGGCCAGCAGGGTGACGCACGCGGTGGCCGCGATGCCGTAGGCCAGACCAAACGGCAGGTGTTCGCCCAGGCTCACCAGCAGCAGGAAGAAGATGCACAGCGCGCTGCCCACCAGGAGGTATTGCACCGGGTGGACCCGCAGGTTTTTCATGAACTCGAACAGCCCGACTGCGACGAAGGTCAGGGCGACGAAGAGCAGGCCGTACTTGGTGGCGCGGTCGCTCAGCGTGTAGGGATTCACCGGGTCGATGAAGCTGACGCCGAAGGCGTCGGTGCAGCCTTTCTGGGCGGGGCTGTCTTCCGCCGCAGCCCCGAGGCAGACCGGCTTGCCGGCGGCGATGTCCTGCGGCGCGGTGGTGGCCAGCGCGGACAGGCGCCAGACCGCGTCGAAGCCCTGATCACCCACGGTGCGCTCGGTGGGCAGGAAGCGCCCGTCAAACGACGGGTGCGGCCAGCCGCTGGTGAAGCGCGCGGCAGTGGTGCCGGCCAGGGGCACCACCGAGAAGCGCTCGGTGCCCGCCAGTTCCAGCGCCACCTCGGCCGTGAAGGGCTCGCCGCTCTGGAGCGTCGCTTCGGGCAGCGTGGCGTGCACCCCGCGGGGGTAGGCGCGGTGCAGGGTGCCGGGCTTGAGCGCTCGGTCCTGAGCGTCCAGGCGCAGCCGGGCGGTGCGGATGCCGCGCGCGTCGCCCACCGCCACCATCAGCACGGGTGGGTCGCACTGCAGGCGCGAGTTCTTGACCGTGGCCTGGGGCTGCAGGCTGGCCAGGTCGGCCCAGCGGGCCGTCAGGTGGGCCTTCAGCGCGAAGGTGTTGACCTTGTGCAGCCCCCGGGCGCGCGGCTCCATGGCGGCGCCGGTGGTCACGTTCAGGTCGTCGGGCAGGGCCGTCAGAGCGAACTCGCGGCGCTGTTCGGTGCGAGTCTGGCTGGCGTCACTTCCCGTTGTCACGTCCCAGGTTTCGACGCAGCTTCGGTGGAGCAGTGGGCCGATCAGCGTCTGGCTGCCGGCCAGGCTCTGCGCCACGCTGCTGGTTGCCGCTTCACGGTGAACCTGGCGGTCTCGGACGATGCCGCCGATCAGGGCCAGGCCGAAGATGAGCATCAGCAGCACACCGCCGACCGCCATCATTTTGAGGAATACCGGGTGTTTCAAGAGAGCCTCCGTGATGAATGGAAGGCCAGTTTCCGGTCCGTGCGTGAGGGCTTGATGAACTGTGTGAAGCCGGTGTGAAGTCTCAGATCGCGAAGTTCAATTCAGCACGAAGCCCCGGCCCGGCCGCCGGGTCGAGGTTGACGATATTCAGGTTGCCGTGGTGCAGCGCCATGATCTGGCGCACGATGGCCAGGCCCAGGCCCGAGCCGGTGCGCTCGCCGTTGGGGCGCGGGGTTGAGAAGAAACGCTCGCCCAGGCGGGGCAGGGCATAGTCGGGCACGCCGGGGCCGGCGTCGGTCACGCTGATGCGCCCGCCCGCCAGGTCCACCCGCACGCTGCCGCCGACGGGCGAGAAGTCGATGGCGTTGTCCAGCAGGTTGCTGACGGCCAGCGCCACCAGCGCGGCCTCGAAAGGCCCGCTGCCACCGTCGCCCTGCAGGGTGATAGCGACGTTTTTCTGGCGGGCGCGGGCCTGCGCCTCGGCAATGGCCGCCTCGGCGCAGTCGCGCAGGGACGTCGGCGCATCCACCAGCAGGCTCTGGCGCTGCTCCAGCTTGCTGAGTTCCAGCAGGCGGTCGATCAGGCGCTGGATGCGCTGCACCTGCTGCTCGATCTGCCCGGCGAACACGGCGCGGTCCGCTTCCGGCAGGTCGTCCTGCAGCAGTTCGGCTGCGCCGCGGATCGCCGCCACCGGGCTCTTGAGCTCATGCGTCAGGGCGCGCACATAGCCTTCGATGTAGTCACGCCCTTCGAGGCGGGCGCGCATGGCCTCCATGGCCTGCGCCAGCTCGCCCAGCTCGCCCGGCACAAGGGGGACGTCCATCTTTTGGCCCGCCTGCACGTTCAGTGCGTAGCGGCGCAGCTTGCGGATGCTCCAGACCACCCACAGCGTGACGGCCACACCCACCCCGGCCGACAGCGCCAGCAGCAGCAGGCCGCCCAGCAGCACCTTGCGCTCCGCGCGGTCCACGAAGCGCTGCACGGTGCTCTGGGGCTTGGCCACCGTCAGCACGCCCAGGATGGCGCCGTCGCGCAGCACCGGCGCGGCCACGTACATGACCGAGGTGCGCTCGTCCGTCTGCACCGTGCGGGTCGCCCGCGCGCCGTATTCGCCGCGCAGCGTGCGGGCCACGTCGCGCCAGCCGGAATAGTCCTGCCCCTGCGCGGTGTTCTCCGAATCGAACAGCACCAGGCCCCGGGCATCGGTGACATAGACACGGAAGTCCAGCGACTGCTTGTCCAGCCCCCAGATCCGGGCATCGACCGGGCGGCTGGCGTAGTTGCGCACATGGGCGGCAAACCGGCCCTCGGTGAGGCGGCCGGCGGCCAGGTCGTCGCTGGCGAGTTCGGCCAGGATGTTGGCGGTGTCCACCATCATGTCTTCCATGACCTCGCGCACGCTGGGCCGGATCTCCACCACGAACACCCGCAGCACGAAGAACGCCGCCAGCCCGTTGAGCAGGAAGAAGACGAACAGGAGGCGGATGCCGAGCTTCATGGCTCAGATGGGATGCAGCTCAAGGCTGTAACCCATGCCCCGATGGGTGACGATGTATTCGCGCGCCGGGTCGACCTGCCGCAGCTTGGCGCGCAGCGTCTTGATGTGGGTGTCCACGGTGCGGTCGGTGCTGTCGCTGTCGTCGCCCCAGGCGGCCTCCAGCAGTTGCTCGCGCGAGTGGATGCGGCCGGGGCCGCGCAGCAGCGCGCCCAGCAGGCGGTATTCGCGCCGGGTCAGCGTCAGCGGCACGCCGTGCAGCAGGATGCGCTGGCCTGCAAGGTCCACCTCGAACCCACCCGGTGCGCTGTTGCTCAAGGCCGGCGCCATCGCGCTGCGCCGCAGCAGCGCCTTGACGCGCGCCACCAGCTCGCGCGGGCTGAAAGGCTTGCTCACATAGTCGTCGGCGCCCAGTTCCAGGCCCAGCACACGGTCGATCTCCTCGTTGCGGGCGCTCAGCATCAGGATGGGGGTCGGGCGCTGCGCGCGGACCTCGCGGCACAGGTCCAGCCCGCTGCCATCGGGCAGGCCCACGTCCAGCATCAGCAGGTCAAAGGTGCGGGCCTGCAGGGCGCGGCGGGCGTCGCCCAGCAGCAGGCAATGCAGCACGGTGAAGCCATCGCGCTCCAGCGCGTAAATGACGGTCCGGGCAATGGCCGGGTCGTCTTCCAGCAACAACAGCTTGGCCATGCTCGCCCCGGGGTATGGTCTCTCAGCGCCCCAGCACCGGGAACAGCTTGTGCAGCCCCTCGGCCATCACCTCCACGGCCAGCGCGGCCAGGATCAGGCCCATCAGGCGGGTCATGACGTTGATGCCGGTCTTGCCGAGCACGCGGGCAATCGGGCCGGCCAGCGCGAAACTCAGAGCGGTCGCCAGCGCGATCACCGCGCCGTAGCCCACCAGCGTGGCGAGTTGCCAGAAGGTCTTGGCACGGTCGGCATAGATCACCACGGTGGACATGGTGGCCGGGCCGGTCAGCAGCGGAATGGTCAGCGGCACCACGGCGATGCTCGCGCCCATGGCGGCCTTGGCCACGCCGTCTTCCAGCTCGTGGCTGGCCGGCTTGGATTCAGCGGGCTGCGCGTTGAGCATGTTCAGCGAACTGATCAGCAGCAGCATGCCGCCGCCCACCTGAAAGCTCGCCAGCGAGATACTGAAAAATTCGAGGATCTTCAGGCCCGCCAGCGCGCTGGTGGCGATCACGGCAAAGGCGCTGAAGGACGAGATCCAGATGGTCTTGATGCGCTGCTCGCGCGAGAAGCCCTGGGTGTAATGGATGAAGAACGGCACGATCGCCAGCGGATTGACGATGGCCAGCAGGGTGATGAGGGGCTTGAAGTCCATGCGCCTATTGTGGCGCCCCAGGCGTTCGTCGCCTGAACATTCCATAGCCTTCCATGTGCAGCACCTGCTCGCCACGCTGGTTGAACATCGCCCAGACCGTGCGGACCAGGCCCACGTCCAGGCGCTTCGTCATGGGCCGGGATTCGACCACGGTGTGCTGCAGGCGCAGCGTGTCGCCGGGGAAGACGGGCTTGAGCCACTTGATGTTCTCCAGCCCCGGCGAACCCTGGCTGGAGGATTCGACCAGGAAGTTGGTCACCATCAGCCGCATCGCCATGGAACAGGTGTGCCAGCCGCTGGCGCACAGGCCGCCAAACACGGATTGCTTCGCGGCCTCTTCGTCGAGGTGAAAGGGCTGCGGATCGAACTGGGTGGCGAAGGCCACGATTTCTTCGGCGGTGGGCGTGATGGTGCCGAGGTCGCGCGTGGAGCCGACGGGCATGTCTTCCCAGTAGTACTTGATGGATGTTTCGGTCATGGGGTGCTCGGGCGGCGCGTGGGCCGCATGAAGGCGTAGGAAAGGATCAGCGTCCGCCGGAGACGTCCAGCAGGCTCATGGTGGTGTAGCTTGCCGCATCCGAGAGCAGCCAGACGATCGCCTGCGCGACTTCAAGGGCCGTACCCCCGCGCTGCATCGGCACCAGATGTTGCAGGTCGCGCACCCGGTCGGGCAGGCCGCCCGAGGCGTGGATCTCGGTCTCGATCAGCCCCGGACGCACGGCGTTGACGCGAATGCCCTCGGCAGCCACCTCCTTGGCCAGGCCGATGGTGAAAGCGTCGATCGCGCCCTTGGCCGCGGCGTAGTCCAGGTACTGGCCCGGTGAGCCCAGGCGCGAGGCCGCGCTCGACACATTGACGATGGCTCCACCGGTGCCGCCGTGGCGGGGACTCATGCGCCGCACCGCCTCGCGGGCGCACAGCAGGCTGCCGATCACGTTGATGTCGAACATGCGGCGCCAGCGCGCCACACTCATTTCGTCCAGCCGCGCGGTCACGTCGACCACGCCGGCGTTGTTGACCAGGCCGGTGAGCCGGCCCAGCTTGGCGTCGAGGGTCTCGAACATGCGCAGTACCTGCGCCTCGTCGGCCACGTCGGCCTGCACCGTGATGGCATTGCCGCCAGTGGCGCGGATGGTGCGCACCACCTCGTCGGCGGCGAGCGAGTTGGCGGTGTAGTTCACCGCCACCGCCCAGCCGTCTTGCGCCGCCAGCCGCGCGGTGGCGGCGCCGATGCCACGGCTGGCGCCGGTCACCAAGAGCACCTTGTCCATGTCCTGTCTCCTGCAAAATATCGGCGACCCGGTTACAACACGGGTCCCGTGCCTGCCAAAACAACAACCGTTCGAGGAGAACGCCGTGAGCCGCTCTGTGGATTATTACTTTGCCCCGCAAAGCCCGTGGACCTACCTGGGCCACCAGCGCTTCTGCGACATCGCCCGCGCCAGCGGCGCCGCCGTGCGGGTGTTGCCGATCGATCTGGGCGGCAAGGTGTTTCCCATCTCGGGGGGCCTGCCCGTGGGCAAGCGTGCGCCCCAGCGCCAGGCCTACCGGCTGGTGGAATTGCAGCGCTACAGCGAGTTTCTACATGCGCCGCTGAACCTCAAGCCGAAATACTTCCCGGTCAACGGCGACGATGCGGCGCGCCTGATCGTCGCGGTGGACCTGCACGACGGTACCGAGGCCGCGCTGAAGATCACCGGTGCGATTCTGGCGGCGGTCTGGGCGCAGGAGCGCCACATCGACGACGAGAAGGTGCTGGCCGAGCTGCTGGCCGAGCAGGGCCTGAACCCCGCGCGGCTGGAGCAGTCGCACAGCCAGGCGGCGCACGAACGCTACGACGCCAACACCCAGCAAGCCATCGACGCCGGCGTGTTCGGCGCGCCCAGCTATGTGATCGACGGTGAGATCTTCTGGGGCCAGGACCGCCTGGGCTTTGTGGAGCGCAAGCTGGGTCGCGCCTGAACCGCGCCGTCGAGCCCTCCTTTTTTCATCCACCTCGCACACTTCAAGGAGCATCCCATGGGTTCTTTCACCACGCTCACGGCCGCAGACGGCTTTGCTTTTCCTGCCTACGTGGCCCAACCCGCCGGCGCGCCCAAAGGCGCGATCGTCGTGGTGCAGGAGATCTTTGGCGTCAACGCGCACATCCGCGCCGTGGCCGATGGCTATGCCGCCGCCGGCTACCTGGCCGTGGCGCCCGCCACCTTTGCCCGCATCGGCAAGGGCGATGTGCAACTGGGCTACGCCGAGGCCGACATGAACGAAGGCTTCGGCTACAAGACCGCGGTGGAAGCCTTGCCCGCGCCCGGCGTGATGGCCGACCTGCAGGCCGCCATCGACCATGCCGCCAAAACGAGCGGCGGCAAGGTCGGCATCGTCGGCTACTGCTGGGGCGGCTTGCTCACCTGGCGCGCCGCGTGCACGCTGTCGGGACTGAGCGCCGCGGCGCCCTATTACGGGGGTGGCATGACCGCCCCGGCCGAGGCGGCCCGCCAGCCGAAGGTGCCCGTGCTGGCGCACTTCGGCGACCAGGACGGCTGGATCCCGCTGGACACCGTGCAGGCCTTCGAGAAAGCACAGCCGGGCGTGCAGGTGAAGGTCTATGCGGCCAACCACGGATTCAACTGCGACCACCGGGCCTCGTACAACGCCGAAGCCGCGAAGTTGGCGCTGGAGCGCACGCTGGCCTTCTTTGCGCAACACGTCGGCTGAGGGGCGTCGGGTGGCGTGGCGATAGCCGCGCCGCACGGCACGTCGCCAGAAACGGCGGGTTTGATTTGTTGAAAGGCCGGATCATGCATTTCACTGAATTTTTTAAGCCTTTTTGGCGGTATCCCAGCGTCGGACGGTCGTTGGCAGCTATTTTTTTTGTAGCTTCCGGTGCGACGGCCATGGCCGCCGACTACACCGGCCCGCTGTTCGACGCGCACCTGCACTACAACGAGGAAGCCTGGAACGGCCGCTCCGGCCCGCATCCGCTGGCGGATGTGCTCTCGCGCATGCAGCGCAGCGGCGTCAAGGCCATCGTGGCCAACTCACGGCCCAACGACGGTACCCGTGCGCTGGCCGAGGCGCGTGCCGAGACCCGCGCCGCCGGCGTGACCGTCGTGCCCTTCATCCGCCTGTACCGCAACCGCGCCGACTACGACAGCTGGTTCCGCGACGAGACCATCTACGAAATGGTCCAGTCCGAGCTGGCACGCGGCACGCCCGCCGGGCCGTACCGCGGCATTGGTGAATTCCACCTCTACGACAGTGCCAACGCGAATGGCCCGGTCGCGAAAAAGCTGATGGCGCTGGCAGAGGAGAAACAACTGGTGGTGCTGGCCCATGTGGACGACACGGCGATCGACCTGCTGATGGCATCCACCCCCTCCAAAGGGCAGAAAGCGCGCCTGATCTGGGCCCATACCGGCATCGGCGGCGCGCCGGTGGAGCGGGTGGACGCGCTGCTGGCGAAATACCCGGGCCTGATGGGCGAGCTCTCCTACCGGCCGGGGCTGACCTGCGAAAGCGGCAAGCTCTGCCCCGAGTGGCGCGCGCTGATGCTCAAGTACCCGGGGCGCTTCATGGTCGGCTCCGACACCTGGGTCAACCAGCGCTGGATGTACTACGAAGACACCATGAAGGGCTATCGCACCTGGCTGGGCGACCTGCCGCCCGACGTGGCGAAGAAGGTGGCCTGGGACAACGGCGCGGGGCTGTTCGGGGTGAAATGAGCGGCCCGTCGCGGCTTTTCTCGAGAGATCAACCTTCATCAACCATGCTTCACCTCCACTACTACCCCAGCACGGCCAGCATGGTGCCGCACATCGTGCTCGAAGAACTCGCAGTGCCTTACCAGCGCGTGCTGGTGGACCGGGCGGTCAATGCGCACAAGTCGCCGGAGTACCTGAAGCTCAACCCCAACGGCCTGATCGCGGTGCTGGTGCAGGACGGCATGGCGGGCGGGGCGGGCGCGCCGCTGGTGCTGTATGAGACGGCAGCCATCGTGCTGCACCTGTGCGACACGCACCTTGGGGCAGGGCTGGCGCCGCCGGTGGGCAGCGCAGAGCGGGCGCATTTCTACAAATGGCTGATGTGGCTGACCAACACGCTGCAGGCCACGCTGATCGTCTATTTCTACCCGGAGCGCTGGGTCGCGCAGGGAAACGCGGCCGGTGCGGCCGAGGTCAAGGCGGCGGCCGAAGCGAAGATCGCCGGCCTGCTGGACCAGCTCGATGGCGAACTGGCCCGCCACGGCCAGGTCTGGTTCATGGGCGCCGCCTACAGCGCGCTGGACCCGTACGTCTTCACCTTGTGCCGCTGGACGCGCAACTTCGCCTCGGTGCCGGCGCGTGGGCGGGCGCACCTGGGCCCATACCTTCAGCGCATGCTGGCCCGCCCGGCGGTGCAACGCGTGCTGGCGGCCGAGCAGCTGGCGCCGCCCTTCGTCTGACCGTTGCGCGCGGCGGCCGGATCACGCATTACGCCAGCGCGTCTCCAGGAACGCCAGCAGGGCCTTGAGTGCGGCGCTGTTGTGGCGCCGCTGCACGTAGGCGGCGTACAGCCACACGTCGCGCGGCGAGAAGTCCTGCAGCACCGGCTGCAGCGCGCCGCTGTCGATGTGCGGCTGCAGCAGCAGGCGCGGCAGCCAGACCATGCCCAGCCCCTGCAGCGCCACGCTGACCAGCGGCGCGGCATCGCTGGCATCCATGCGGCTGCTCACGGGCACTGACAGGGGTTCGCCGCCCACTTCAAAACGCCATTCGGGATTCGGGCCGAGCACGGAATAGGTCAACGCGTAGTGGCCGGCCAGATCGTCGGGGTGGCCGGGCAGGCCGCGTTCGGCCCAATACCCGGGTGACGCCGCCACCACGAAGGGCACGGCCTGCAGTTTTCGCACGATCAGGTTGTCGTCGCCGATGCGGCCCACGCGCAGCGCGATGTCGATGCCTTCGTCGACCATGTCGGTGACCCGGTTGTCCAGGTGCAGGCTCAGGGTGACCGCCGGGTATTCGCGCATGAACTCGCCCAGCAGCCCCGGCAGCCCGGTCTGAGCCAGGCCGTGCGGGGCGGTCAGCCGCAGGCGCCCGCTGGGCACCAGGGCGCGGCCTTGCAGCTCGGCGCGGGTGAGGTCGATCATTTCCATCAGCGGCGTGCTGCGCTCCAGCAGCAGGCTGCCGGCGTCGGTCAGGCTCACGTTGCGGGTGGTGCGGTTGAGCAGACGCACGCCCACGCGGGTTTCCAGCTCGGCCACGTATTTGCTGACGTTGGGCCGGGACAGGTCCAGCGTGCGCGCCGCCGCCGAGAAACTGCCGCGTTGCGCGACTTCACGGAAAGTTCGTATCAGTTCAAGGGTGTCCATTGTTTCCGTTGCGGCAACGCTGTGGTGCGTTTGTGACCTGTTTTAAAGGGCCCGGCCGGACCGATCTGCTTCTCACAGGCAAGCAGCCCTGCAAGCCTGAGAGGGAAAGGCACCGGCGCCTTTCACAGATAGAGCCTGTTTTTACTTTTGAAAGAAACCATCATGAAATCATCCAAGTTTTTCGCTGTTGCCGTCCTGACCGCCCTTGCAGCTTTCGCTTCCATGGCGCAGGCCGATGAGGCCGACGGTTCCCAGTTTGCCGCGCAGGTCACCAGCCAGCGCACCCGCGCCGAAGTGCAGGCCGAAGCGTCGACAGTGTCATCCACCCGCAATTTCCATCCGGCGGGCTCTGATGTCTTGCCGCCGATGGCCTCGACAGTGGACCGTTCCACGGTTCACGCCCAAGCTGTCGAGCGCGCTCGCTCGGGGGATGCACACCGCGGCGAAGCCACAATGATGTGATCCTTCACGGGTCATGCGTGACAAAAAAGCCCGGCGCCGCCGGGCTTTTTTGTGGGTGCCTTCCGCTTTCAGCGCCCGGTGCGCGCCAGGTAACGCTTGCGCCAGAACAGCAGGCCCATCGTCGCGGCGATGCAGACCATGGCGCCGAGCGTCCACCACAGTCCATTGCTGCTGTGGATGAAGGGGAAGGTCTCGAAGTTCATGCCGAAGAAGCCGGTGATCAGGTTCAGGGGCAGGAAGATCGCAGTGAGCGCGGTAAGGGTGCGCATGATGTTGTTGGTGCGGTTGCCCTGTGCCGAGAAGTGCATCTGCACGGCGGTCTCAGCGTTGTGTTCCAGCCGGGTTACGTGGCGTACCACGCGTTCAATGTGCTCCAGCACGTCGCGGCTGCGCACCATCAGCAGTTCGTGCTCGTGCCGCGCATCGGCGTTGTCGGGCACGGGCCAGCCCTTGACGGCTTCGGTCCAGTCCAGCACGGCGGTGCGTTGGTCCTCGCAGATGTCGTCGAGCTGGTGCAGCGCCATGCGGGCCTCAAGAAGGGCCGACCAGTTGGAGAAGCGCGTGCGAGGGTCCAGCAGTTCGGCCTGCCAGTGGTCGAGCTGGCGCGACAGGTCGCGACGCAGCGCCAGGTAGCCGTCGACGATCTGGTTGACGATGCGCAGCATCAGGTCCGACGGGCTGGCGGGAAGCCGGGCGCCGCCCAGACGGGGGTCGACGTTGGCGGCCCGCGTCTCGGCCGAGGCGCTGGCCGCCGCGAGCAGTCGCGTGGCGTAGGCATCGCGCGCGGCGCAGTCGGGTGGGTGCACCGTCAGCAGCACCTGGTCGAATACGGCGAAACCGATCGGGCTGGTGTCAATGCGCCGCAGCACCGGCGGACCGCCGCGCCTGCGGGGTGCCAACGGGGGCTCACCGGTCGGAGCCGGCGCGGGCGCTGGTTCTCCGTCGCCGCTGCTCAGCCGGCGGAAGACCAGCAAGTCGTACATCGAGGTGTAGTCGAAACGCGAGGGCAGCTGCTTGTTCAGCAGGTCGGAGA
>Ga0208938_1001534_pt1 | contig 13336 bp, 13 predicted proteins | sample AD_UKC125_MetaG_FD_184434 | JGI IMG/M metagenome (GOLD analysis project Ga0208938, IMG submission 184434) | Active sludge microbial communities of municipal wastewater-treating anaerobic digesters from USA - AD_UKC125_MetaG (SPAdes) (version 2) | ecosystem: Engineered > Bioreactor > Anaerobic >... | reverse complement strand
TTGTGGACGGTCATGGTCACACCCCCTAAAGCGAAAAATGCCGACCCAAGGGTCAGTCGTTGAGCGATCAACAACCGCGAATGCATGAGGTGTGTGGGGCAGTGGGAATCCGAAAAGTGGGGGTCGGGCTGCTCGGAAGGGGCGCTGGGGCATGGGGGAGGGGACGTGCTCGGTCGGGCCTGATGTCGGCGGCGGTCAGAGGGAACTTGGCGCGGTGGTGATCACGGGGGCCGTCGAGGTCGCTTTAGGTGGTGGAACAACGTCGAGTGGAAGGAGTTCCGGGATGCCGAATCAGACGACGAGGCAGCAGGCGCGGCGGGTGGCGCTGGATGCGCAGACGAGGATGCGTCAGGCCAGGGCGGAGAAGGAGCGTCGGCGCAGCGCGTTGGCCGTGAGCGTGGTGACCGCGCTGGCTGAGCGGGATGCGCTGGTGCAAGCGTGTGAGGCTCGCGCCGGGGCGGCGCTGCGGGCGCTGACCGGGGCAGAGGGGTTGACGCTGCGGGAGGCTGTCGAGTGGTGCGGGGGTGAAGAGCAGTTGAGTGTGCGCGAGGCGACGCGGCTGCGGCGGGTCGAGCCCTCGGACCCGACCTCGGGCGATGGCTCGTGGGCGGACACGGAGGAGGCCGGCGAGGGTGTCGAGCCGGCTGCATCGGTCGATGTGAGCGAGTCAGGGGCGAGCGGGGCGCGCGACGGGTCTGGCCGTGGCGCGGCTGGATGAGGTCGGGCTCGCCGCCCTGGCTCAGGCGTGCGCGTCTCCGGAGGTGGTGGCGCGCTGGCACGCCAAGATCGTCCAGGTGGAGGGCTCGGAGTGCGCGTGGTGGACGGGGGCGGTCAGTGGCCGAGGTCATGGGCGCTTTTGGCTGGCCTCGGGCCGCGTGGTGGTCGCCCACCGGTTCGGCTTCGCGTTGGCCTACGGGGTCGAGGAGACGGCGCGTGTGCCGGTGCTCGGGCACCGCTGCGATAACCCGCTGTGCCAACGGGTGGGGGAGGGCCACGTTGTGGCCTCGTCCTACGCCGAGAACCGGCGTGAGTGGGCCATCCGGCGCGAGCACGCGGGGTCCCCGTTGGCCGATCCGCGCGGGGCGCGGCAGCGGGCGCGGGAGCTGCGCGACTTGGCTCGGCGTGATCCGGCGCTGGTAGCCGCCGACCTGGCGCGTCTGCGTCGGCTGTTCGGGCAGCAGCTGACGTTGTGGTGAGCCACAGCGCAACGCCCGGCACGGAGTCGATGTCGCGTGCCGGGCGCTGGGGTCTGTTGGGTGGCGGTCAGGGGTCGGTGACCTCGGGGGGCAGGTAGGCCGTGTGGCCCTCGGCGTAGTCGGCGAACCGCTCGAGGGCGATGGCAAGGTCACGGGCCAGAGCGGGAGACAGGCGGGCTCCCTGCCCGGCCCAAGCCTCCAAGGCGGTGCCGACGTCGATGAAGGTGAAGTCTCGGCCCCGCTCGTCCATGAAGACGATGCCGATTCCGGCGCGGTCATAGACAACGCCCGGGCCCGGCTTCACGACCCCTTCGGCGTCCTTGTCGATGAGCCACAGGTCGAGGTCGTGGGCGGTGGGTTGAGTGCTCATGGGGTGGTGCTCCTTTCGGGATGTGGTCCTGATCAGGCCGGGGCGAGAGCGCTCCACGCAGCTGACTTCACCCGCGCGGGCTCGTCGGTGGTGAGCAGGCGGACCGCGCGGGCGGCGGCGGCGTTGTCCTTGTCGCGCACGGGGGCGTAGTGGTCGACGTACTCCACGACGCTCTGGTAGGCAGCCCACGCGGTGCCCGCGATCCCGGACTGGGTGGCGGCGTCGTGCCACAGGTGCGATAGGGCCGAGGTGCGACGACGGGCCGCGTTGCGGGTGCGCGCAGGTGCGTCCGGGTCCGGGGTGCCGTACAGGGCATCGACGAGGGCGAAGAAGCGCGCATCGGCAACGGTGGTGTTGATCATCCGCTCGGCCTCGGCCTCGAAGGCGTCGACGTAGGCGAACGTCAGGCCGAGGGTGTCCCGCGCCGCCTGTACGGCGGCCTTGGCGTTGCGGGTGTGCCGGATCGACCACGAGGAGACGTGGTCGCGCAGGGCGGCGTGCTGGGTGTTGGCGCAGACCACGCGGACGGGAGTGACGAGCAGGCGGAAGGCACTGTTGCCGTCGTGGCTGTTCAGGGCAGCGATATTCAGGTCGACGCGGTCCGTGCCGCCGACGGTGAGGTGTTGAGGAAGTCGCATCGTGACGAAGACCTGACGGCCGCCACGCAGGCTGCCAGCGGTGTCGAAGATGGCCCCGGATGCGTCGGCCAGGTGGTTCAAGAACTCTGCGTGCTCCTCGTTCTGCAGTGGGTGGTAGCCCGCACCGACGACCGCGAGGGGTTCGGTGGCTCCGGTGAATGGGTTGGTGCGCACGGTCGCGTAGGCGCCCGGAACCTCCATGGTGGTGACGCCGTCCTCGTGGATCTCGGTGGCGCTGACGGGGGCCTTGCGCACGTTCCATCCGCCGAGGTGTCCCAGGGTCATGGCGTCCTCGGCGGTGAACGCCTCTCCGGCGACGGTGGTGCCCAGGCGGTGCCACGGGTCGGTGCGGGCGAAGAGGGCGGCGGCGCGGGTGCCATGGGTCTCGATCTGGTGGGCCATGGTGATCGGTTCCTTCCGTGTGGTGTCTGGCTGTCGAGACAAAACTATTCGATCTATTCGATTGGTGGGAGTTGTCCACAGCGGGGCAACTCCCACCAGTGCGGGTGTGGATCAGTTGTTGTGCGCCGTGGTGTCGTCGGGGATGAGCAGTTGCTCGACGTCGCTGGCCGGGTAGCCCCATCCGGCGAGGGTGGTCATCACGACCGCGTCCCAGCCGCTGGGGTTGCGCCAGGTGTGGGTTCCGCTGCGCTCCTCCCATGCCGCCAAGACAGCGGCGAGGGTGCGCATCGTGGCGGCCTTGGGCGTGGTCGCCGTCTCGATGATGCGGGCCGTCCGCGTCCGAGCGCTGGTGTAGCCCTCGCTGTCGCCCTCGGCGGCCTTGATCCCGAGCAGGTCCGGCAGGAGCGTGTGGCCGTGCTGCAGCGCGTGGCTGAGGCTGTGCTCACATCCCAGCACCGCGCGTGCGATGAGCGCCTCGGCCCCGCTGGGAACGGTGCGTCGGGCGAGCAGACCGGTGAGCCACTCGCGTCGCACGACCTCGGCTGCCTTCCATGCCTTGTTGTTGGCGATGACACGGCGGCGCTCCGCGCTCTCGGCTGCTCGCCGCGCCTCGGCCTCGGCCTCGGCCTCCTGCTCGGTCGCGTCCCCGGTCGCCGCCGAGTCGCGCCCGGTCGCCCGGTTGCGAGGGTCGTAGGCGTAGTGCAGGCCTGCGGTGTCCGGATCGAGGCACACCCACACCGGCACATAGACCTGTTCGGCGTCGGGCTCGTCCTCTTCGTCCTCGTCCCAGTCTTCCGGCTCGGCCCATTCGATTGTCACCACGACGGCTGCGCCGACGATCTGCGGCCATGTCTCCTCGGGGATGGGCTGGTCGTCGGTGGTGCGGAGGTTGGCGAGGGTGTGTCGGTGCAGGTCGGTGGGGACCTGCTCGGGGTTGAGCACCGGCAGCCCCTCGGACCGCAGGCGCTCGACCTCACCCTGTAGGGCGAGGGCTTCGGCGCGCTCGTTGCGCAGTCGCTGCACGATGTGGGGAAGCTGACGGCGTCGCCACGCGTCATCCCACGCGGCAGTGAGTGTGTCGATCGCGGCGGGGTCGTCCTCGAACTCGGCGAACAGGGCCGCGTCCTCCAAGGTCATCCCGGCGGCGTCCATGCGCTCCTTGGTGGCGCTGTTGCGGGTCACCGCGAGGGCGGTATCGACGGTGGCGCGGGGGAGTGCCACGCGCTTGGCGATCTGCGCGGCTGACACGCCGAGCATGGCCAACTGCTCGACCGCGTCGCGGGTCTCGCGGGTGTGCATGGCCTGACGATGCAGGTTCTCGGTGGCTTGGTCGATGATGCGGTCGACTTCCTCGGGGGCCGCCACGACGCGCACCGGGACGGTGCCCGAGGGGGTGCCGACCTTGGCGGCGACGACGGTGCGACGCTGGCCGCGCAGGACCGTCAGCCCGGCGTCGGGGTCAAGGTAGGCGCTGATGACCTCCAGCACGCCTCGGGACTTGATGGAGGCCGCGAACTCCTTGGCGTCGGGGTGGATGTCGGTGCGGATGTTTGCGCCGATCCTCAGCGCTGCGGGGTCGACCTCGTAGAGGTGGCCGACCTCGTAGGCGGTGGCGGTGTTGCTCATGGCTTCGACTCCTTGTCGAATAGATGGAACGGACACTTGCTATCCTCGTCGGGTGACGAATCCCGCGCTGAGGCCAAGGTGGGACTGTGGACAGTCGTGTCGGTGTGCGACGGCTGTGGATGGACGTGCGCGGATTGCCTTGTCCCAGGCCGGGATTGGCTGCGGGACCCTCCGTCGATGCATCCGGCTGGGTGTTAGGGGAGGGGAAGCGGGTGCCAGCTGAGTCCCGGGAGTCGATCGGGGCCTGGTGGGATCCCGAGGTTTGGCAGCGAGCTCGCGCGGCCTACATGTACGACCTGCGCCATCACCCGGATGCCCCGGCCGGGTTCATCCAGTGGCTGCACTGGGTGATCGAGGCGCACGTCGCCCGGGGCGTCCGAGGCCGCGGCCTGCTCGAGCTGCCGGCGCGGCGAGAACTGTCCGGCAAACCTGATCCCGAGCACCCGGAGAAGGTGGTCGGCCTGACCCGTCACCATCCGTTGCGTGCCGACTTGGTCGAGCAGATGGACCAAGCCATCCGTGCTGACGAGCGAGCCAAGCGTTACCTCACGCGGTCGGCCTGGATCCAGGACGCGGTCCGGGCCGCAGTCGCTGATGCTGACCAGCGCGCGGGACGCCGTCTGCCCAAGCTTCCGGCCGGCACCCGCCTGCCGAACCAGCCACGCAAGACAGGGCAGTGACATGTGCCGCGCGATCTTCGCCCCAGGCTGCTGATGTCCGCCACCACTCGGCAGATCCGCGCGGCTCTGCGGCGGCAGGGCATTGAGCCCCGCGGGCGACTGCGATTCCTCAAGGGCGAGCGGATCGTCACCGACGCCGGGTCGCTCGTGGTCAAGCTGTCCTACGCGCCCCACGCCATTCACGCCTACATCGCCGACCTGCGGACCTACGCCAGTGCGAACGTGCCGGCGGAGCAGCTGCTCGTCGACGAGCCGATCCAGATCGGGGAACAGTGGGCAATGGTCGTCGCGCACGTCCAAGCAGCCGAGCCCACGTGCGCCTTCCACGCTGAGGCGGTAGGCAGGCTCCTGCGGCTCACGCATGACCGGGTGTGGCCCTACGAGAGGTCCCGGCGAGGGGACGAGGCGTATTGCCCCGATGACTGGCGGCCGGAGAACATCATCATCACCGCTGAAGGCCCGGTGATGATCGACCTCGACTTCGCCGGCATCCATCCCCGGTCACGAGCAGTCGAAATGGCGATCGACGACTTCAGCCGGCCCTTCGCCTCGCGCACCGCGATCGCGACCGAGCTCAAGCGCGGTTATGGGCACCATCCAGATCTGACGCCTCCCGACGAGTAGGGGCGTGTTCTAGGTGCGGTGGGTGGACCAGGGGTGGTTGGCCAGGGCTTGGAGGCGGGTGGCGAGGCTGTCGCGCTGGGTGTCGAGGTCAGCCAGGCGTCCGGCTCGGTCGAAGAGGGCCTTGAGGTCGACGGTGTCGGCGCCGGGGATGCTGGTGCCGATCCGGCCGTAGGGGCGGCCGTGGTCGTCGTATCCGAAGGTCGGGGCGACCTTGGCCGGCTGGTCGCCGGCGAGGCCCCCGATGAGCAGCCAGGTCAGCCCGATCATCCGGTAGGAGCCGTCGACGATGGTCTGGGTGGAGTCCACGATGGCGGGGAAGGTGGCCGTGCGGAGCCGGTCACGAGTCTCTTCGGCGGCGGCGAGGTTGGCCTTGCAGTCGTCGAGGAGGTCGTCGTGGTCGGCCAGGCGGGTGTCGAGTTGGTCGACCAGGTCATCACGCTCTCTGGAGACCTTGCTGCCGTCGGTGGCGATCGCGAGGTAGCCGAGGGTGGGCATGACGTAGCCGGCAACTACGGCGATGAAGACCATGAATGCCGTGGTGCCCAGGCTGGCCTCGCCCAGGGTCATCAGGCCGCGCAAGACCATTCCGGCGGTGACAGCGGCGGTGACGGTGATGGCGGCGGCGATGATGAAGGCGTTGCGGCGGCGGTAGGCCTTCTCGCCCTCGTGGCGGTTGTTCTCGGCGAACGCCTCGCGGCCGTGGTTGTGCGCCCGGCCGGCGTGGTGGACGAACCATGTCTGGCCGATGATGATCGAGGCGACCAGCGCCACTGACAGGGTCCACGCGCCGAAGTCGAGCCAGGGCTGCAGGATCGGCACGTTCAGCCACACCGCGCAGAACCAGAGGAAGCCGAGGAACTCGGCCCAGGGCAGCCAGGGGGAGATCTTCTTGAGCCAGTACGGCGCGCGACGGTGGTGTCCCTTGCTGTCGTGCTCGTCGGTCTCGACCTTCTCGTCGAGCTCGTGCACGTGCAGGACCGCGTCGGCGGGGGAGTAGGCCACACCGGACTCGGGGGTCAGCAGCGGGTCAGTGCGGCCCTCCAACTCGTTCAGGGCCGACTTGGTGTCCTCGATGCTGTCCTGGGACAGCTCCAGCTGTGGGTCGACCTCGCTCTCGAGGCGAGCGGTGAGGTCGGCGGCCGCGTCGTCGATGAACGGCTCGGCGATGCCGCGGCCGACCTGCTGCGGTGGGTACCACGCGTGCCGCGCGGTCCCGCCCGTCATGTGGTGTTCGACGGTCATCCGGCGCCAGTTGGCGGCCTGCCGGAACTCGTCCTTGCTGTAGCCGAGCCGGCGGGCTTCGGCCTCGGTCAGGGCCGGGTTGCCCGGGTTCGACCCGGCCGGCTGGTTCTTGCTGGTGGTGATCGTCATTGCGGGTGCCTTCCCTTGGTGCGCCTTCCGGACCCTCCGGAGCTGCACCACCAGTACGCACCCCCAGGCATGCACCCCGATTGCCCCGAACAACCACCCACATTGCATTTGGCTCTGGTGCACGCGCCGATGCCCCCACCTCCACAAGGAAGGTGGGGGCTGCAGACACCGCCGACAGGAACCGATCAGGCGACTGCTCGCCGCGTCCCGTGTGGAACGTCGACAGTGAGGTGCCGTGAGGCGGCGACGTACATCCGCCAGTGGGGTGCTTGTTGGGCGTTGCTGACGATGGTCACCTTGAGACCAGCGGCCCTTGCTCGCAGGACCAGAGCGAGAAAGCCGGCGTCCGCGGAGGCCAGGATCAGCTCGTCGTACGTCTGCAGGGCCGGAAGTGCGGGTTCAGCGTCAAGGATTGCCAGATCCGCTGACTGGGCACCCTCCGGGCCCACCACTCGCCGCCAGCCGTTCGGGAGCGTGAAGGTGTTGGCCAGGTTCTCTGGGGAAACGCCCACGATGACATGGTCGGCATGCCCGATCAGTCCGAGCGAGCGGTAGGAGGAGAGGAAGTCACGACACGTTGCGGGAGTGACACGCCCGCAAACCTGGTTCTCGATGTCGATCAGATGCAGGGCTCGCGGCGAAACGGTCTGTGCCGTCCCTTGGGCCTTCTTCACGTCGCTCCTCCCTGGCCGGGACCGTCCCGGACCGCAGATGGGAAGAGTCCACCGAGTCGTGCTTGCGGTGGACTTGCCGCCCGCCGCTGGTTCGGTTGCAACCTTGCTGCGCCGGAGCCCTCGCCGACCTGGGGGTCGACGAGGGCACCGGGCTTGTCGCGCCCGTGCAGTCAGGGCGTGGGAGTCGTCCCCGGCAGGATGTAGGTGATCCGGACCGTCCGGTTCTTCTCGCTGCGCGGGTCGCTCGGGTAGGGCTGGTCGGTGTTGCCGTGCGAGACCTTCGCGGTGATCGCCTGTTCCTTGACCCCGAACTTGGTCGTGAGCAGGGTGGTGATCGCGTCGACTCGCTGCTGGCTCAGGGTCCTGTTGGAGGGGCTGTCCACGGCCGGCTTGCCGTCCGAGGTGAGGGGGCCTTCGTAGGAGGTCCAGCCGTCGAGGGTGAAGGTCGCTCCTGCGGTGAGGGCCTTGGTGACGCAGTCGTTGAGGTCCTTGACCGTCTGGTCGGGGTTGAGCAGCGTTGGGGTGTTGACGACGAAGTAGGACCCCGGGATCGTGCAAGTGACCGTCTTGGGGTCGTGCGGGGGGGTGACCGGCTTGATAGGCGTGCCCGGCATTCCCAGGGTGGCTACCGGCGCGGCGGCGGGGCCTGCCACCGCGGTGGTCGTGGAGTCCGGGTCGATGAAGCTCACACTCGTCGCGCCCGCTGCCAGCAGCAGGTCTCGCCAGGTGTTGTTGCGGTAGTCCTTCTCAGCTTGGCCGAGCTGGGGCTGGCTGCCCGCGGTGGGGACCGTGACGAACGTGACCGGGCCGTGCAGGGCCGGCTGGATGCCGGCCTTCTTCACTCGGTCCACAATTTCGGCGGCCGGGACCGACCAGGCGAGGCTGCGGAAGTCGACCGGGGCCGCGAGGTCCAGGCCGGTGGAGATGATGATGGTGGGCACGCTGGTGAAGTCGGTCCGGGTCAGCCCGGTGTAGAGCGACTGTGAGCCGTTGGTGGCAGGGGTGTTGAGGCTCGTCTCGATCCCGGCGATCTTGTCGTTGATCTTGGGCAGGGCCCTGGTGTCGACGGTGATCGGGGGGTCCGAGGGGGAGTCGCCGGTGCGGGCGGTCAGGTCGACGATCGTGGTGGATGAGGACCCGTCGCCCTCGATACGGGTGATGGCCACCTTCTCGTGGGCCAGGCCGATCTTCTGGAGGTCGGCCTTCACCGAGCTGGGCAGGGAAAGCCCCGATGCGTTGCCGGTGGGGGCGGTGTAGACGATGTGGCGGACGACGTCGACGACGTCGTTAACGCCCTTGAAGATCCCGGCTGCGTATCCCACGCCGGCCAGAATCGCCAGAACTGCGGCGGTGGCGGCGATCATTGTCGGGGTCGAGAATCGCGAGCCGGTCTGGCCGCGACGAACGGGACGGCCCCCACGAACCCGGCGCGGCTCGGGGCGACGCGACGTGGTCCGCGCGCGGCGCTGCGGGGCTCGGCCCCGGCCGCGGCTCTTGGTGGTGCGAGTGGTCATGGCGTGTGCCTTCCGTGGTGACCTGAGGCTTCTCAGGAGGTCGGCTTCTCCGACGAGTTCGACACTCCCGGAGCGTGCGTGCGTGCGGGTTGCCGATATCCGGAGCTCCCGTTGCAATCGCCTTGCGAGGTGCGGAAGAGGCGGAAGTGAGGCTCAAATGGGTAGAGGGACTTGGCCAGCGGCCAAGCCCCTCTACGGAGTTGCGCGGTCAGGCGACCGTGCTGCGGCGGAACCAGGACGTGTCCATGTGGAAGTCCCACCAGCCGAGGTGACACCAGAACATCTCGTACACCTCCTTTCGCTTCTCTGTTCGGGATGGACGGACCCGGTCGGTCTGTCCATGGGATCAGTTCAGCCCGCCGGGCTTGCGAGGGTGTTGTCGTGGACGATGCGTGAGGTTGCGCCTTCGTTGCGCGCCCACGTGGTTCTGACAGCCTGAGTTGGCCCCACCATGACGGCTTGGGGTGGCTCCACCTGGTCGGCGTGTCGGGTGGTGTGACGGTCTGATTTGGCCCCACCCCGCGCCAGCGTGAGCGTCATGGCGACGAACGCATCGGTGGTGGTGTCCGGGACGGGGTCTCGGGTGGAGTTGTTCGCGGCGATCCGTCGGGATGCCCGGGTTGAGGAGTTCTCGATCCGGGAGCTCGCGCGCCGTCATGGGGTGCACCGACGAACGGTGCGGCAGGCGTTGGCGTCGGCGGAACCGCCAGGTCGGAAGACCCCGACGCGGGTCGCGCCGAAGCTCGGCCCGTACGTCGACGCTGTGGACGCGATGCTCGTCGCCGATCTGGACGCGCCGAGGAAGCAGCGACACACGGCCCGCCGGGTCCACGCCCGTCTGGTCGATGAGCACGACGCCGTGGTGTCGTATTCGACGGTGCGGGACTACGTCCGCCGGCGTCGGCCGGAGATCGCGGTCGAGCACGGCAAGGTCGCGGTGGTCGCGATGGTCCCGCAAGACCACGCCCCGGGTGTGGAGGCGGAGGTCGACTTCGGCGAGGTGTGGGTTGTCTTGGATGGGGTGAAGACCAAGTGCCACCTGTTCGTGTACCGCCTGTCCCACTCCGGCGCCGCGGTCCACCGGGTGTACCCGACGTGCGGTCAAGAGGCGTTCCTCCAAGGGCACATCGAAGCGTTCGAGGCTCTCGGTGGGGTCCCGACCGGACACATCCGCTACGACAACCTGACTTCCGCGGTGTCCCAGGTGTTGTACGGCTCGGGTCGGCGCCGGACCGAGAACCCGCGGTGGGTGCTGTTCCGGTCCCACTACGGCTTCGACGCGTTCTACTGCCACCCCGGCATCGAAGGGGCGCACGAGAAGGGCGGCGTCGAGGGCGAGGTCGGCCGGTTCCGACGCGCCTGGCTCACCCCAATGCCCGAGGTGAAGACCCTCGATGAACTGAACGAGAAGATCACCGGCTGGGAGGCCCGCGACCTGCATCGGCGGATCGAGGGCCACCTGCACTCTGTCGGGCATGACCTCAACATCGAGCAGCCGCTCCTGAACTCGCTGCCTGCGGACGGGTTCGACCCCGGCCTGGTCCTGAACCCGCGGGTCGACAGGTCGGCGCTAGTAACGGTGCGGATGGTGAAGTACTCCGTCCCCGCCCGCCTCATCGGCCGCCGCGTCCGCGTCTCCCTGCAAGCCTCTCGGGTGAAGGTGTTCGACGGCCGAACGTTGGTCGCCGACCACCCGCGGCGGATCGCCCGGACCGGCTCGGTCGTCGACCTCGACCACTACCTCGAAGTGCTCGCGTTCAAGCCCGGTGCCCTGCCCGGGTCGACCGCCCTGGCCCAAGCGAGAGCAGCCGGCGTGTTCACGACCTCGCACGAGGACTTCTGGATCGCCGCCCGCCGCGTCAACGGCGACGCTGACGGCACCCGGCAGCTGATCGACGTCCTGCTCCTGCACCGGGCACACCGCGCCGGAGACGTCGTCGCGGGGATCCGGGCCGCCCTGCACGTGGGCGCGGTCACCGCGGAGGTCGTCGCTGTCGAGACCCGTCGCCACGCCGCGGCCGCCGCTGTGGGTGGGGCCAGTGGTGACCGTCACCTCCTTCGTCACGGTCATGACGTCGAGCAAGGTGCAGGGCAACCCGAGCGGGTGGTGTCGCTGACGATGCGTCGCCTCCTCGACCCGACCGCGGTCATCGCCGGCCTCCCGCCGGACACCCGGCCGCTGCCCGACCTGGCCATCTATGACCGGCAGCTCCTTGGCCGGGCGACCGGCACCGACCACCCGATCCCCGCACCCGATCCCGGAGGACAACCATGACCGCTTCCGTATCCACGACGACCACGCTGCGCCGACGCCGTGGCCTGACCGAGGAAGCCGCCACTGCCGCCGTCGACACCGCCTGCCGACGCCTTCGGCTACCGACAATCCGCGCGGTGGTCGAGGAGGCCGTCGCGGCCGCGACCAAGGACCAGCTCACCTACTCCGGATTCCTCGCCGAACTCCTGTTGGCCGAGGTCGACGACCGCGACCGCCGCTCCACCGCCCGCCGCGTCAAGATCGCCGGGTTCCCTCGCGAGAAGTACCTCGAGGACTTCGACCACGACGCCAACCCCAACATCAACCCCGCCCTGGTGCACACCCTCGCTGCCGGGGACTGGATCCGCCGCGGTGAGCCCTTGTGCCTGATCGGGGACTCCGGTACCGGCAAGAGCCACCTGCTCATCGCGCTCGGGACCGCCGCGGCGATGAAGGGATACCGGGTCAAGTACACCCTCGCCACGAGGCTGGTGAACGAGCTCGTCGAAGCCGCCGACGACAAGACCCTCACCAAGACGATCAACCGGTACGGCCGGGTCGACCTGCTCATCATCGACGAACTCGGCTACATGAGCCTGGACACCCGCGGCGCCGAGCTCCTCTTCCAGGTCCTGACTGAACGCGAAGAGAAGAACAGCATCGCGATCGCCTCCAACGAGTCGTTCGCCGGGTGGACCAAGACCTTCACCGACCCCCGCCTGTGCGCCGCGATCGTCGACCGCCTCACCTACGGCGGCACCATCATCGAAACCGGCACCAGCAGCTACCGCCTCAACCACACGCGCGCTGCTCGCTGACCTCAAGGATCGGTCATTATCTGGGCATGACCGAACGAGCTGGCCCGACCGAGGCGCAGGTCGCCGCGCTCGACGGCGCTGTCGCCGAACTGCTCGACCAGGGCATTATCGCGGGCTGGGTGGCCATTCAGACCGAACACTTCCGCAACCTGTTCCTCAGCAAGCAGCTGGGCTGCTGGCTCCTGTTCACATGGGCCGACGGATCGATCGAGATCGAAGAGGACTACCCGCCCTACGCGCTCGTGCCCGAGCTCTTGGCAGGCACCTTCACCGACGAGGACCGAAGCGCCAACTATCAAGTCGTGTGGGTCGCCGACGACCGCCGTGGCGACGCCTGGCAACGCTACGGAATCCACGAGTCACCAGGCCACTACATGGGTCTCGCTGCCAAGCAGCGCAAGCCGCGATAGCCGGCTCTCGACTTTCCGCGGGGTGGGGCCGAATCAAGCCGTCACCCCGGGGCCGGCCCGGGTTGACATAGACAGCAACTGCACCGTTCGCGTCACGACAGCTGACGTCACTGGATGGCCGCAGCGAGAACCACATCGTGCTGCGGCCATCCAGGCTTCTGCTGCTTGGCGGGTGCAGGGGGCCCCGCGAGTCGGTCAACGTGGATTTGACGCCGGCGCCGGATTGCTGACGACAGGTTTCTGAGCCGGGAATCGGGGCCGCGCGCGCCCTGCATGAGTGGCTTCCCATGGCGGCATCTCAGGTGCATCCCATTGATGCTTCCCAGGGTGGCTTCTCATTGTCTGGTACGAAACGCTGACTGATCGCGAACTGCTTGGAAAGCGTCCATTCCCGGACGAGCTCTAGGATCCAGCCATGAGATCGATCGACCCGAACACCGTCGCCACCCCGTCCGAGAGCCGCGCCGAGGTCCTGCGGCTCACCGGCCGCAACTACGGCGTCGTCCGCCACGTCCTCGTCCAGCACCCTCGAGGCTCGAGCGTGCGTCCGAGCACCCTCGGCACGCTTGTCCACACGCGCAAACACCGCGCCCTCCTGCTGTACCTGCTCTTGCTCACGATCTGGCCGATGCTCGCCAAACGACGGGAGCCCTTCGAGGGCGCCTTCTGGGCGCGCCTTCTCACCACCGAAGGAGGCCCTGCCTGGAGCACCACTGACATATCCAAAGCCTGGACCGACCTGGAGAAGGCCCACCTCAT
>Ga0208938_1001525_pt1 | contig 13383 bp, 9 predicted proteins | sample AD_UKC125_MetaG_FD_184434 | JGI IMG/M metagenome (GOLD analysis project Ga0208938, IMG submission 184434) | Active sludge microbial communities of municipal wastewater-treating anaerobic digesters from USA - AD_UKC125_MetaG (SPAdes) (version 2) | ecosystem: Engineered > Bioreactor > Anaerobic >... | reverse complement strand
TAGGTACGGTGACACTCCTCAGCAAGAGGCATTCCTCTATAGTTGAGGAGTGTCACGCGTTCAGTCGAGGAGTGTCACACGTTCAATCAATGGACTTGTCTATGGCAAAGCGTATTATTTTCCTCGATGTGTTTTTCGGGAATTCCACATCGCGGATCTTTACCTTCTTGACTGCCTTGTATGAAACCATCCTGCTGTTAATCTTCTTGATCTCTTCTTCGAAATATCCCTGCACGTCGCTGATGCCCTTTGCCTCCAGAGCTTCGAAATCGGGGAAGATCTCAGCGACTATGACTTCCTTGCCGCCCTGGGAGCTGCTCTCGCCGGCGTATACGACGCATTCGTTCACTCCGAACACCTTTGATATCTCCGCTTCGATCTCTTCCGGGTACACGTTCTTGCCGTTGCTGAGCACGATCAGGTTCTTCAGCCTGCCAGTTATGTACAGCCATCCGTCTTCGTCAAGCCTGCCGTAATCCCCGGTCCTGAAAAAGCCTTCCTCGTCGAAGACCGCCGCCGTCGCCTCCGGGTTCTTGTAATACCCGAGCATGACATGCGGCCCTTTAACACATATCTCCCCTTCCCCGTTTTCATCGGGATTCCTGATTTTTATCTCGGATCCAAGGATCGGCACGCCGACGCTGCCCTTTTTCTGATACTTGTTCCTGTTGCAGGATATCAGCGGCGAACACTCGGTAATGCCGTACCCGTTCAGCACGGTGATGCCGATGGATTCAAACGTGTCGATTATCTCCTGGTCCAGGTAGGCGCCGCCGCAAATGATGAGTTCAAGTTTCCCTCCGAACGCGTCCAGCACGCTCCTGAACAGTTTCCGCCTCAGATCGATCCCCAGTTTACGCAGGAAGTTGCTCAACTTTATCATCCTGCGCAGCAGCTTAGCACGTCCGCTTTTTTCTGCCGCCTGCCACATCTTCTTGTAAAGGGTTTCTACGAACAGCGGCACAAGCACCAGGTGCGTCGGCTGCTGCTCCTTTATTTCATCCGCTATATACTTGAGGCCGCTGGAAATATACACTTCACAGCCCTGGGAATAGTGGCCCACGAAGTTCACTGTCGATCCGAACGTATGGTGCGGAGGCAGTACATTCATCGTTTTGTTTGTGATCGCGAACAGGTACATCCCCTGGGTCATGTTGGACACAATGTTTTTCTGCGACAGCATCACGCCCTTGCCCTTGCCCGTTGTGCCTGAAGTGAACACGATGGTGGCAAGCCGTTCCCGGTCGATCTCGTATTCATAGTAGGAATTGTCTCCGCTGCTGAAACGCTCCCTGCCTCTTTCCACGATATCCGAAAGCCTGACGGCTCCTTCGATCCCGGGTTCTCCCATGCATATCAGGGTTTTGACGCCGGGTATCCGGTCCCTTATCTCCCGGATCTTGTCCTCGATGGCCGCACTGTAGACGACATACTCGCACTCGGCAAAATTTATTATGCCGGCGATCTCATCAGGCGGGAGTTCCTTGTCGATGGGCACCGTAACAGAACCGATGGCCATAAGACTGAAGTAGGAACAGACCCAGTTATATGAACTTTCCCCGATAAGGGCAACATGCCTGTCGCGCAGCCCCATATGGATAAGTTCTGTCCCCATGTGTCGTATGTAATCTCTTGCCTGGGCAAAGGTAACTCTTACGGTCTCCTTGTCCTTCGGCGACAGCTTGTAGGATAGTGCGGGTCTGTCCGGGAACCTGTTTGCCGCATTCTCGACCATTATCCTGAAATCTTCGAAAACAGTGGTTTCATACAGAGGATATTTTACATCGGCCATTATGGTGCTCTCCTTCCTTCCGTGTATCATACAGAATATATTACCCTATATACTCGTATGACAACTGGTTTTTTACATGGACCGTACCGGCAAAAGCAGCAGCTTTCGGAAGTGTGTCCACACGCATCACGCATTGATTAGAGGCTTTAATAATATAATAATGCTTATTTTGGCAAATATCAAATAAATCTCGCTCAGACTTTCTTCCTTATCTTCCCGATGACGAACATTGCCGCCGGTATCACGAACCCGAGCAGGATGTTGGCCGGAAGCGCGATTTTTTCTGACAGTCTCTCCATCTCGAATACATTATTGGCCATGATCATCGACAGGAGATAAAGGAAAATAACGTAAATGCTTGTCAGTGGCCTTGTGTCGGACAGCCTGAAAAAAGACTTGAGCATGCTGAGTATGCACATGATGAAAAAGCATATGATCATGAAATCTGACAGCACCCAAATGGACACGACTATCGATTCTACCTTTTCGAATATGTTGAATACATTTATCTGCTTTACAGCGGTAAGATAGGGCAACTGCGTACGCTGGGCTATCCTGTGGCTGAACGTGCAGAGGATGGATACAATAACGATAATCTGCATTACGGCTAGGAACACAGCCATCCTGAAGCCGACTTTGCCGATACTTTCCTTATTGTTTATCCTGTCGCCGAATATGAATATGAAGCTGAAATATGCTACGATCCCGGTGGACGCCACACTGGCCTCGATGATCGGCCATATGCTCCTGGCTGTTACAGGCGTCAGGAAATCCGTCCTGAAGTTCGGTATCATCATTAGGAAAAGCAGGAAAAAAACGAATACAAGGAACGGAAATACCACTTCATTGAACCTTGCCAGCGTGGGCAGGCCGAAATTGAGCGTATAGATTATAACAGCGAGCATGGAGATAATAAAAATGGAAATTTCTGCATTGGGATATATCGCTCCCACGAGCCGCATGGCAAAATACCTGACATAAAGTGCGCTCAGCACTACCATCCAGACCAGGTAAACGACCAGGATGACCGTCCCTGCCACGGGACCTGCAATATCGCGAAATATCTCCATCAGCGTATCGTTCCTGTACTTTCTGTAAATCGCCTGCCATACCTGCACCAGCATCACAAGGAGGATAAAAGTCACTATCGGTGAAAGCCATGAAGCCTGCTTCGCCCTTTGCGCAGCATAGGAAGGGATCAGCCTGATAGTGGGAGTATAGTTCAATGTCAGTAATATGAAGATTGCCTGCCTTATCGATATTTTCTTATTGTCGGACAACATAGCGTACCATTCCCATCAGATATCTAATCCGAATAATTTGAAGGTGTAATAGATCAGGCTTTTTTCATGAGGGGTCAGGATATAGTAAAGCCCCATGGCAAAAGCCAGAAGTGCTATTACGACAAAGACGATGATCTCCTTTGTCTGCCCTTTCTTGACCATGCCCGGTATTTCCAGTATACCGGCTGCTGTGATTATGGCTGTCAGTAATATGACCATCAGGATCATTTTATATCCTTCGCTCCAACAGGCTGCTTGATATCATATGTCCTGGATATACGGGACCTGACGGTGATCTCGAAAACGGCCTCCGCGAATATCTCTCTCCAGTCCTTTTCAAAAACATCTTCCCACAGGCCGGGAAATTTATGCAGCACGGCGTCGCCGGCACCAAAAAAATCGAGCTTCTTGCTTTGCGCAAGATCGATCACCTTTCTTACCTCGTCCTTTATGAGTTGCCCCGACCTGGTTTCCAGGTACTGCAGGTCCTCCTCATCGAATATGTCTTCTGATCCCTGTATTTCCGAGATATTGTTCGACACATCGATCTCTACGGCAATATGGAGTTTGCCGTCTTTCAGGTGTGGCTTCATTTTCCTGCTGCTGCTTATGATTTCAAGTACGACCATGCCTCCGTTTTTGGTCGGGATATTCAGTACTCCCGACTTGATTTTGTTTTTTAGGAAATTCAGGCCTCTTGCCATTTCCCTCTCGATGTGGCCTGCCAGCTTGTCGCTTTCGAAGAATGCGAAACCCTGGAGCTCTATGTCCATGCCCTCGCTGCTACTGCCGTCGGTGCTTTCGGTTTTCCTGATCAGCCTGACACAGGGTATATACAGGGACAGGTACTCCGCATCGAGTATGTACATGATCTCCATCAGGTCGACTTCATTGATCATGGAAAGTCCCCAATGATGTTTCTTTATGCCTTCCAGCCTGTCGAAAACGAATTTGTCCCTTGCGTTGCCCATTCTGACGACATCGCCCGCCTCATTGCCCTGTACGACGAACACATCCAGGTTGAGGCGGATCTCCGGGTCGCGGGCGAAAAAGTCCAGGTATTTCAGGATACCGTCCTTGGCAGCTTCCTCTCCTATGAGGATGTATTCGAGATGCCCGAAAAACGGCCTTTTCTCTGAATAACCCCAAAAATTGCGCGCCGCTTCGAAACCTGTCCTGCCTTCCGAACGTACGATTTCAGATATTTTTTGCTCAGAGCCGCCTCCTCCGCCTCCGGAGACTATCCTCTGGGTCGCGATCGTTAATTTGACCTTGTCTCCGGGTGCCTTATCGATGCCGACGGCCCGGATGAACTCAATGTCCTGTATCTGGGTAGGGCTTGGAAAAACGATTTTGCAGCCTGTCATCACGATCGATCCGATAATGGAGAAACAGAGCAGGGTGACTGCTTTCGCATATCTCATACCGATCCTCTCCTCCTTTTGTTCGTTGTCCTGAGGCTCATTGGGCGCTTTTTCTGTGCAGAGAACGGAAAGCGGAAGATCGCGTCCTGCATGTTTTTCCCGTCTCCTCCGACAAAAGGCGAAAGATACGGCACACCGAATACCTCCATGCTCGAAAGATGATTCAGGAGTATTATCGCCCCGATGCTAAGGCCGTAAAGCCCTATGATGCTGCTGAAAATAGCGAATATGAACCTCCATAGCCTCAGGGCATTGGAAAAATCCTGGTTCGGCATGGTGAATGATGATATCGCAGTTATTGCGATTATCACCACTACTGCAGGAGAAACCAGCCTCGCATCAACGGCGGCCTGGCCCACCACCACGGCCCCAACCACGGAGACCGCCTGGCCAATGGTCTTAGGCAGCCTCAATCCCGCTTCGACCAATACCTCGAAAGCCAGCAGCATGAATATGACTTCTATGAATGTCAGGAACGGCACGCCTTCCTTCGACGCCGTGATCGCCAGCGCAAGGTCTGTCGGTATCATCTCGATATGGAACGACGATACCGAAATATAGAAGCCGGGCAAAAACAGCGTAACGAACATGAGTGCATAACGCATGAGCCTGATTATCGAATTTACGATAAAGCTCTGCGAGTAGTCCTCGGGAGCCTGCAGGAATGCGTCGAACGTGCCAGGTATCACGATGGATACGGGCAACCCGTCGATGATGATGCCGACCCTCCCTTCGACAATGGAAGAACAGAACTTGTCTGGCCTTTCCGTCGTGATCACCTGGGGAAAAGGCGAGACCTTATGGTCGATGATGGCCTCCTCGATGATCCCGGTCGACAGGACCGCGTCGGTATCCAGGTTGTCAAGCCGCCTTTTCAGCTCATCGACGATCCGCATATTGGTCAGTCCCCTGATATACACGATCGCTATCCTCGTCGCAGTCTGTTTCCCTGTTTTCATCTCCTCGATGACGAGCCTGGCGTTTTTCATCTTCATCCTGATCGAAGCTGTGTTTGTCCTCAGGTTTTCCACGAAGGAGTCCTTCGCGCCTTTTATCACGTTTTCACCAGTAGGTTCCGATATGCTCCTTTCATGGAATCCTTTGATGTCGAAAGTTACTGCTGTTTTGACATCATCGAATATCAGCGCTACCGACCCGCCAACTATGTCATGCACACATTCGGCGAAAGTCCGGCGGACTTCCATGGCGGCATGGTAAATAACACCATGCGATATCCTTTCGATTATTTCGGATGTGCTGCTGCATTCGCCAAGGCTGCTTTCCTGTATCAGCGGCTTGAGTATGTAGTCGTCCACTGATTTCGTGTCGGCCATCCCGTCCACGAACACCATCGTGACTGGCAGATCCTTCCGGCCGTTTATGTGCAGCCTGCGGAATATGATATCGCTGTTGCCGCCAAGCAGCCCTTCGACATTAGCCGACGTAAGGCCCGGCTCCGCTTCGGACTGCCCGGCGGGGGTCCCGTCCGTTCGGGCAGTGCCGCCCGGCGCTTCCTCGCTGCCCGTTCCGGATGCCATGCTGTTTTCCGGCTCATGTGCCGTATCGATTTTTTTTATGATCCTGTTTCTTCTCTTCGGTCTGTCCTTTCCCGGATCTTTGAGCATGCGAATCACGTTCTCCTTCGTCTTATGAAGTATTATTTGCATGTAATACAAAAGACATGCAGTAGAATACATAAGATATGCAGAAGATGACCGAGGTCATACAGAAGAAGACCGAAGACATACAGAAGGCGACCGTAAGTCCGGGCACTTCCGAACCGGTCCGCTTTGCTCAGATCAGCATGTTACCATGCTTCACGCCAGTCCGGCGTTTTTCAGGAGATATTAAAAGAAGAAGATATGAAAAGAAGACACGCCAGCATCTGGCGTGTCCTCCCCGTGTGGTGAGCCATCCGCGACTCGAACGCGGGACACCTTGATTAAAAGTCAAGTGCTCTGCCAACTGAGCTAATGGCTCTGGCTGGGATGGCTGGATTCGAACCAGCGAAATGCAGGAGTCAAAGTCCTGTGCCTTACCGCTTGGCTACATCCCACCGCTTCGTTAATGCAAAGTAAATTATATAGGCCACATATACATTTGTCAAGCTGAAAAACCTGTTGGAACCGGCTTTAAGCCGCGCCCGCGCCCTGATCCGGCACGCCGTCTTCCCAGTTACTGCCATGGCGTCCCCTTCTCATGGGCTTCCCTCATGAACTTATATTCAGAGGCTGGGGTGCAAAAAACATGCCAACATTCAGAGGCTGGGTGTTCATAATTTTAACTATTGTAACAAGAAATCAGTAGATTATTGAACTTTGACAATAACTAAGTTTGCATAACATCGGACTTAGGTATCTTATGTAATCTGAAACATGGAAGAGATGCTCCGAAAGTCTCTGTAATTGTATTTTTGTACACCCAGGTCCGTATTTCCCGGGTCAATAAAACTTTTCGGGATCAGCCGGATATGGAGTCAATGCCGGATATAGAACGCATCCCGGCTGCCGGGAATCCCTTGTGCCAGGGTCAGGCAAAAAGCACGTATCATATCAAAAAGAGAGGCTGTATCGACAGCCTCCCTGCGTGGGGTGAGCTATGGGAATTGAACCCATGACCTCCAGGGCCACAACCTGGCACTCTGACCAACTGAGCTAAGCTCACCGTAAATATGCGCTTTGACAGCGACATATGCTATTGTAAGGCACACCACATGTTTTGTCAAGTGCAAGTTCGCATCGCATTTTCTTCCGAGGGTATCCACAATTGCATCAGTGATCGCGTCAGTTGCTGCAACAGTGGACACTTCTCTAACTGCATCCATGGCTGCATCCGTGCTGCATCTCCGGGACGGTTCACCGCCCGGCCTTCTGCCTTATCGGTCAATGATCCCTGGATTCTCAGAACAACGACCTCTGTATCTTCAAGCCGACAGTCCATGTATCCTCAGGACTCGATTGCTTCGATCTCCCTGATCCATTCATCGGCTGAAGCGTCGCTCGGCATACGCCAGTCACCCCTCGGGGAAAGACATACGGTGCCCACTTTGGGCCCGTCGGGCATGCACGAGCGCTTGAACTGCTGGGAGAAGAACCTGTTGATGAATACCTTGAGCCACCTTAGTATCGTCTGCCTGTCGTACTTCTCTTCAAAGGCATGCTCCGCCAGGTACAGGATCTTTGCGGGCGAAGCGCCGTAACGCAGCATGTGGTAGATGAAAAAATCGTGCAGTTCATATGGGCCAATGATATCTTCAGTCTTTTGCTTTATTTCCCCTTTTTCATCGGGAGGCAGGAGTTCAGGCGTCACGGGTGTGTCGAGGATATTCATCAATACCCGTGAAACCTCCGCGTCATCAGCGTTTTCGGCAACATACCTCACCATGTGCCTGACGAGTGTTTTCGGGATCCCGCTGTTGACGGAATACATCGACATATGATCGCCGTTGTACGTACACCACCCGAGGGCGAGTTCGGAAAGGTCGCCTGTGCCTATTACAAGCCCGCCGACCTTGTTGGCAAGATCCATGAGTATCTGGGTGCGCTCTCTGGCCTGGACGTTTTCGTATGTGACATCGTGCATGGTAGGGTCATGTCCGATCTCTTCAAAATGCTGAAGGCAAGCCTTCTTTATGTCGATTTCGCGGAATTCCGCTCCGAGCGCTTTGATCAGCTTCACGGCGTTTTCATGCGTGATATCGGTGGTGCCGAATCCGGGCATGGTCACTGCCAGGATGTTTCCCTTCGGCAGTTCCAGCAGGTCGAATGCCTTTGCCGTGACCATCAGCGCCAGCGTGGAATCAAGGCCTCCCGACACACCGATCACTGCCCTTTTTATGCCGGTGTGTTCAAGCCTTTTTGCCAGTCCGGCGGTCTGTATCGCAAATATTTCCCTGCACCTTTCATCTCTTCCCTGTTTGTTCGAAGGGATGAACGGATGTGGATCCACATGCCTCGTCAGCCTCATTTTCTCGTTCCTGCAGAGCGTGAACGGTATCTTCCTGAAATCCCGCTTTGAAACACCGTCCATATAGCTGGTGTTCTTTATCCTGTTGTTCAATATGCGCTGGATGTCGAGTTCGTTTACGATCATATAGCTGTCACGGCAGAACCTTTGGGATTCACACAGAAGGTTCCCGTTTTCAGCGATCAGCGCGTGGCCGCCGAATACCACATCGGTAGTGGATTCATAGACACCGCTCGATGTATAGACATAGCCTGCGATGCACCTGGCAGACTGCTGCCTGACCAGGTCTTTCCTGTACTCTGCCTTCCCGATCACTTCATTGCTGGCAGAAGGGTTGAAAATGACGGCCGCGCCTGCCGCGGCCAGGTATGAACTCGGAGGGACGGGGATCCACAGGTCCTCGCATATCTCGATGCCAAAGATGACAGTGTCCGGTTCACATGACACGAACAGCAGGTCCGTACCAAACGGCACTTTCCTGCCGAACATTTCCACATGGTCGCTCTGTGCGGTCCTTGCAGATGCAAACCAGCGCTCCTCGTAAAACTCGCTGTAACCCGGAATATATGTCTTGGGCACGATGCCGAGGACCTCGCCGTCCTGCACCACCGCTGCGCAGTTGAACAACTGGTTGTCCAGCAGCAGCGGCAGTCCGACTATAGCTACCGGTCTTAAGCCCGCAGTCATCTGCGCGATCTTTCCAAGCCCCTCGATTGCAGCTCTGAGCAGCCTGTCCTGATGGAACAGGTCTGCACAGGTATACGCAGTGATGGACAGTTCGGGGAACAATATGATTTCTACGTCCAGTTTCCCGGCAGCCCTTATCATCTCGGCAATCTTTCCGGAATTATAGCTGCAGTCACCCACTTTTAGTTCCGGTACTGCTGCAGCGACCCTGATGAATCCGTGTTTCATATGATCCGCTCCCACGTGTTTGCATCCAGGATGTAATTTGCTTCGCCTGCTTTTATCTATATTATAGCACTAGTATGAATGTTTGGATACATACCCGGTCACACGCATCAATGCACACAGCAGCGCGAACCGGGCCGAATGCAGCTCCATATGCAAAACGCCCGCGGTTAAGTCCGTAGGCGTTCATTTTACTGTCATGCTTTCCCGCTGAGTTTCTCCAGGCTGGCGATTCGCGCGAGGACCTTTTCGTATATCTCGCTGTACTTTGCCTTCTTGGCCCGTTCCTCTTCGACCACCTTCGCAGGAGCCTTGGATACGAATCCCTCGTTGCTGAGCTTGCTGTTGACCCTTTCCAGTTCCTTTTCGAGGTTCTCCTTTTCCTTCCCGAGCCTTTCAAGTTCCTTTGCGATATCCACGAGGTCTTCCAGCGGAACGAATATCTCCGCGCCCGACACCACGGCCGTGACTGCGTTGTCCGGCACACCGGCCCTGTCCGCCTGGATGATGATCTCCGAGGCTCCCGCAAGGCGTTCGATGAACTTCGTCCCGTCCTTCAGTATCTCCCGCTCGGATTCGCCGGCAACGAATATGATTTTTATCTTTTTTGACGGCGGCACGTTCATCTCGGCCTTTATGTTCCTGACCGCCTTGATGGCATCCATTACGAGCCCCATATCCTTCTCGTCCCTGGTGAATGCCAGGCTCTCGTCATACACGGGCCATACCGAGATCATGATGCTCTCGTCGTCATTGATGAGATACCTGTAGATCTCCTCGGTGACGAACGGCATATACGGGTGCAGCAGTTTCATCGCGGTGCCGAGGACATGGTTCAGCACCCACTGCGCCTCAAGCCGTGTGGGGTCGTCCCTGTCGAAGAGCCTGGGTTTCACGAGTTCTATATACCAATCGCAGAACTCCTCCCAGATGAACTCGTATATTTTCTGGAGCGCGATGCCCAGTTCGAAGTTTTCGAGGTTCTCCGTAACTTCCTTCACGACCGTGTTGGCCCTGCTCAGGATCCACTTGTCGGCCGTCGTTAATTTGCTCCTGTCGATCCTGCTGAAGTCCACCCCTTCGTCAAAGTTCATCAGCACGAATCTTGCAGCGTTCCATATCTTGTTGGCAAAGTTCCTGCCGGCTTCCACCTTTTCCGTGGAGAACCTCAGGTCGTTTCCGGGCGAGTTGCCGGTGGTCAGCGCAAACCTCAGCGCATCTGTGCCATACTGCTCTATGACCTCAAGCGGGTCTATCCCGTTGCCGAGGGATTTGCTCATCTTCCTGCCCTGGGCGTCCCTGACTATGCCATGGATGAACACATACTTGAAAGGCTCCCTGCCCGTATGCTCAAGGGCCGAGAATATCATCCTGGCCACCCAGAAGAAGATGATGTCATAACCCGTAACGAGCACATCCGTCGGGTAGAAATACTCGAGATCCCTCGTCTTCTCCGGCCATCCCAGCGTGGAGAAAGGCCAGAGAGCCGAACTGAACCATGTGTCCAGCGTGTCCGGGTCCTGTTCCAGGTTCGGCGATCCGCAAACAGGGCAGGTATCAGGCTGCTCGCGGGCGACCGTCATCTCTCCGCATCCCTGGCAGTAATATGCGGGTATGCGGTGGCCCCACCACAACTGTCTCGATATGCACCAGTCCTGGATGTTCTCCATCCAGTTGAAATATATTTTCGAAAATCTTTCGGGCACGAATTTGACCGTCCCGTTCCTGACCACTTCTATAGCAGGCTCTGCCAGCGGCTTCATCTTCACGAACCACTGCCTTGACAGGATTGGCTCGATGACTGTGCCGCACCTGTAACATGTGCCTACGTTGTGTTTATGTCCCTCGATCTTTGCAAGCAGACCGAGTTCCTTCAGGTCCTCCACAATCTTCTTCCTTGCCTCGTACCTGTCCAGTCCGGCGTACCTGCCTGCATCCTCGTTCATGACTGCCCTGTCGTCCATGACCCTTATCTGCTCAAGGCCATGGCGCAGGCCGACTTCAAAGTCGTTGGGATCGTGGGCCGGGGTTATCTTCACGACGCCAGTCCCGAATTCCTTATCCACGTAAGAGTCTGCGATGACCGGTATCTCCCTGTCCATCAGCGGCAGTATGACCGTCTTGCCTACCAGGTCTTTGTACCTCTCATCTTCCGGGTTGACTGCGACTGCCGTATCGCCGAGCATTGTCTCCGGCCTGGTCGTAGCTACCGTCACGAACCCGTCGCCGTCCTTTATCGGGTACTTTATGTGCCAGAAACTGCCTTCCTGTTCCTCGTATTCCACTTCCGCATCCGATATGGATGTACAGCACTTGGGACACCAGTTGATTATGCGGTCGCCCCTGTAGATGAGGCCTTTTTCATAAAGCCTGACGAAAACCTCGAGCACGGCCTTCGAAAGGCCCTCGTCCATCGTGAACCTTTCCCTTTCCCAATCGCAAGAGCTGCCCAGCTTCTTGAGCTGCTCCACTATCCTGCCGCCATAGACCCTTTTCCATTCCCAGGCCCTTTCAAGGAATTTTTCCCGGCCTATGTCTTCCTTTTTCAGGCCCTCTTTTGCCATGGTCTCGACGATCCTCGCCTCAGTGGCTATGCTGGCATGGTCCGTGCCCGGCAGCCACAGCGCGCAGTAGCCCTGCATCCGTTTCCACCTGATCAGTATGTCCTGCAGTGTATTGTCGAGGGCATGCCCCATGTGAAGCTGTCCGGTGATGTTCGGCGGAGGTATCACTATGGTGAACGGCGTCTTGCTGTCGTCCGGCTCCGCATGGAAATAACCCTTTTCCGTCCATTCTTTATAAAGCCTGTCCTCCACCTGTGACGGATCGTATTTTTTTGCCAACTCATTTATCCTTTCCATCAAATCTCCTCCCGGCTGCAGTTGTTTTCGAATCGTCCGATTTATGATCGTTTTGTGATGGGCACATCGTTCCATCAGCCATTCACTGTATCGTCAGGCTGTTGCCCCGCCTGTATGCTGCATCCTTCCAGTAAGCTGCATCATGCTTGTATGCTGTTTTCTGTCTATATATTTCATCCTGCCTGTGAGCTATAACCTGCCTGTATGCTGTATCCTGCTTGTATGCTACATCCTTGTGAAAGCGATCAGAAGCAGTATCACTCCCGGCAGGAAGACGAGCATGCCGTAAAGCTTCACATTAACTGTCGCTTTCAGCATCCTGTATTTTTCTGCCTCCGATTCATCCAGCTCTGATTCATACCCAAGTACCACTTTCCTGTCGAGGCCGTATTTCTTCACGATATTTTTCGCCGACGCCACGATGATCACACCGGCAGCCATAATGAGCCCGGCCAGTATTTCTAGTACAGGCATATGCCACTTCCTTTCAAAAGTGAAGCCCTTCATCCTTAAATTTGGACGAAGGGCATACTCCGCGGTACCACCAAAATTCCCTTTATCAGGGCACTCTCAGGAATAACGGTCCATTTGCCGCTGCAGTTGTTCCGCTTTCTGCGGCTTTTTGCTGCAGGACTCCCGGGCGACCTTCAGCAGCCTTACCCCGAAAGACCTTCCAGCCCACGGGTCTTTCTCTCTTTGGGGCAGATCCCTGCCTACTCCTCCCGTTCAATGTCTTGTGCGCTATTCGATTTATATTGGTTAATATAATATATTAAAAAAAATGTGTCAAGGGGAAAGGCGCCTGAACGCCCTGGCACACATGCACGGCCCGCAGGGTACGGTCTGCATGGGTGTGGCCTGCATGGGTGCAGTGCTTTTCAAAACTGCCTTTCATAACAGCTGAATAATTTTCCGGGGTCCAGATGTGCAATAATGCAACTTTTTGGCACAAAAAAACCCGAAGTTCATTCACTGGCACTGTATAGTTAACATAAAACCCGGCCAATATAAATTATCATATAAACTAACTGTATGATATCCCATCTGCATGCCAAAAAGTTGTAAAGTTGCACAAAAAACTTGAGAAAAATGAAAAGTTGATTGCAGCACTGCCCAGAAGTTGCAAAACTGCACTGATTCCGGAG
>Ga0208938_1001524_pt1 | contig 13389 bp, 10 predicted proteins | sample AD_UKC125_MetaG_FD_184434 | JGI IMG/M metagenome (GOLD analysis project Ga0208938, IMG submission 184434) | Active sludge microbial communities of municipal wastewater-treating anaerobic digesters from USA - AD_UKC125_MetaG (SPAdes) (version 2) | ecosystem: Engineered > Bioreactor > Anaerobic >... | reverse complement strand
GTCTACATCATCGGCTTCAAGCACCGGGTGACGACGCTGCTGCACTGGGCGGTGAGCTTCCTGGGCCGGGGGCGCGCGGAGCGGACCGTGACGGTGCAGCAGATCTTCGCCCGCAATGCCCTGCGCGATCTCGGCGACGATTACACGCCGTGGCTCGGCGAGACGCCCGCCCGCTGACCTCGTCCCGCGGACCTCCTCCGACGCGCGCTGACCCGGGCACGTTAGCGTGAGCCATGGCCCTGCTGACCCTGCCCAGCCCCCGCACTCCCGACCCCTTCGCCGCTCCCGTGGTGCGGTGGGGGATCCTCGGCACCGGCTGGATCGCCGACCGGTTCGTCCATGCGCTGCAGACCCACACCCGCCAGGTCATCCAGGCGGTCGGTTCGCGCACCGAGGCGGGGGCCGCTGCGGCGGCGGCGCGGTGGGGCGTCGGCACGGCATACGGCTCATATGCCGCGCTGGTCGCCGACCCGGACGTCGACATCGTCTACATCGCCACGCCGCACAACCACCACCTGCCCGACGCGCTGCTCGCGATCCGGGCGGGCAAGCACGTGCTCGTCGAGAAGCCGGTCGCGATGACGGCCGACGAGGGGCGCCAGATGTGGGCGGCCGCCCAGGAGGCCGGGGTGCTGTGCCTGGAGGCGATGTGGACGGCGTTCCTGCCGAAGTTCGACGTGCTGCGGCAGGTGCTCGACGGTGGCGCCGAGGCCGGGATCGGTCGGGTCCTGTCGGTGCGGGCCGACCAGGGCGAATGGTTCCCGCCCACGCACCGGATCATGAACTCCGCCCTCGCCGGCGGGCCGTTGTTAGACCTGTTCACCTACCTGGCCACCCTGTCGACCTGGACGGTCGGTATGCCGTTGCACGTCACCGCCGTGGGCGCGCCCGTCGAACCGCCACCGCCGGCCAGCCCGGGCGGGATCAACGGCCAGCTCTCGGCGTCACTGGTGACGGCCACGGGTGCGGTGTCGACGCTCTATTCGTCGATCGTCGAGGACACCCCGACCGGGGCGGTCATCCAGGGCACCCATGGCCGGATCGAGATCGACGGCTGGTTCTATCGGCCCGGTGGCTTCACGGTCGTCATCGATGAGCGGGCCTATGGCGGCTCGGGTGAGCGGCGGCTGCGTTACGACGAGCCGGAGATCGGTCACGAGGCGCTCTTCTGGCAGGCGTGCGAAGCGGCCCGGTTGCTCGCGGCCGGCGAAACTCGTTCTGCGCTGCGGCCGTTCGAGGACACGATCGGCACTCTGGAGGTGCTCGACTGGGTGCGGCTGGCGGTGGGTTTCGACTTCGCCGAAGCCATCGCCGAGCGTGACACCCCTGCTGCCCCCACCAGCCCCGAAACCGCCGCCAGACCCGAGGCCACCCTCGATCCGATCCTCACGGCATACTTTGCCGATCTTGCCGCCCGCGAGGTGCCGAAGGTCTGGGAGGTGACCCCCCAGCAGGCGCGCGACATGTTCCACATCCGGGCCCGGATGATGCGTGAACTCGACCCGCCGCCGGAGCTGGCCGAGGTGCGCGACCTGATCATCCCGACCGCGGCCGCGAGCGACGCGGGTGGGATCCCCGCGCGGGTCTATCGGCCGGTCGCCGATCTGCCGCTGCCGACCGTGCTCTACGCGCACGGCGGTGGCTGGGTCATCTGCGACATCGACACCCACGACGCCGTATGCCGTCGCCTGGCCGTCCTCGCGCAGGCCGTCGTCGTGTCGATCGACTACCGGTTGGGGCCGGAGCACCCCTTCCCGGCGGCGGTCGACGATGCGCTGACCGCGGCGCGCTGGGTGGGCACGCACCTGGCCGAGCTCGGCGGTTCGCATGTCTGGGCGATGGCCGGCGACAGCGCCGGTGGTGGCCTGACGGCGGTCGCGACCCACGTGCTGCGCGACGAGCGTCGCTCCGGCGCGGGGACGGACGTGATCGGCCCACCGATGGCCGCGCAACTGCTCATCTATCCCGCGACCGACCCGGCCGGGTCGTACGAATCGCGGGTGCGGCTCGGGTCCGGCTACGGGTTGGAGACCGAGTCGATCGACTACTTCATGCGCCTGTATGCCGGCACGAGCGACCCAGCCTCACTCACCGATCCGCGGTTGTCGCCGCTGCGCTATCCCGACCACAGCGATCTTCCGCCGGCGATCGTTGTCACGGCCGGTTTCGACCCGCTCATCGATGAGGACCTGGCCTATCTCGAAGCGTTGCGCGCGGCCGGGGTCACCGCCGAGTGGCAGAACGCGCCGGGGCTGATCCACGGGTTCGTCGATCTGGGGCCGATGATCCCGGCGGCCGCGCAAGCCCTGGAGTCGATGGGCCGTCGCCTGGGTGAGCTGCTGCGCGCCACCTGATCGCTTCCCAATTCTCGTTTCCTCGGGTCGACCGTCAGTCGAGCCAGGGGAGGGCCGGCCGACCGCATTCGGTCAGCGGGTGCGCACGTCGGCGCGGAGCACGGCTACCAACGCTGCCACCAGCACGGCGCTCACCGCCCCGAACCCGAGCCACGGGATCAACGGCAGCACCGTGCCCAGCGCTCCGCCGACGACCCAGGCCCCCTGCAAGCGTGTCTCGCTCTGCGCGAACACGCGCGAGTGCATCGCCTCGTCCGTGTCCGACTGCACGATCGCGCCCAGACACAGCCGCCCCAGCTGCGCGAACGCACCCGTCACCAGCCCGAGCACGATCAGCGTCACCAGCGAATAGAACGCCGCCGTCGCCACCGCACTCACCGTCGCCAGCAGCAGCATCCCGGTCGCGACTCGCAGCGGCACCCGCCGACCGAGCCGGTTGCCCAGGAGCGCGCCCGCCGCATTGCCCACCCCGGCGGCGACCGCCACCGCCCCGAGCGCGACGACGTCACGCACGCCCTCAGGCGGCGCCTCGCTCATGAGGAACCCGGCAAACAGCGTCAAGAAGCCCGCCAGCAGCCGCGCGGCACTCCCGGCGAGCATCGCGGTCCGCACCGACTCGGGGACGACCAGCGTCAGTCGCCGGCGCAGCCACGCCCAGACGCCGTTCCGCGCCCGCGCCTGCCCGGCTCCCTTGGCGTCGACAACGCCCGGGTATGCCGGGTCTGCAGAGTCCGCGCCGTCGCCGACCTCGCCGACCTCGCCGACCTCGCCGACCTCGCCGACCTCGGCGAACTCGTCGAACTCGTCGGTGTCCAGGTATGCCGTGGGCAGCGCCTCCCGGGGCGGCTCCCGGTGCGAGTCGACGACCGCCGGGAGCGTGATCGCCAGCACGGTCGCCACCACATAGGCGAGGAAGGCCACCCGCAACGACCAGTCGGGACCGATGCGCCCGACCAGCCCGGCGACCACACTGCCCAGGGCCATACCGACGAGGCTGGCGATCGAAAATCGTGAGTTGGCCTTGACCAAGGTGATGCCCTCCGGCACGACCCGGGGGATCGCGGCGGCGGTCGTCACGGCATACGCGCGCGCTGCCACGAGGCAGACCAAGGCGACCGGCAGCACCCACGCCGACCCCTCCGCGAGCAGCGCGGCCAGTTGCCAACTGAGGAATGCCCGCAGCGCCAGGGTTGCGCCGATGGCCCAGCGCCGGCCGTGTCGGTAGCGGTCGAGGAGTGGTCCGATGAGGGGGGAGAGCACGACGAAGGGGGCCATCGTCGTGGCCAGGAAGAGCGCGACCTGACCCCGCGCTTGGCCGGTCGGCAGCGCGAGCACGGTGCTGGCCAGCGAGATCGTGAAGGCGGCGTCGGCGGCCGATCCCACCGCGTGCAGCTCGACCAGGCGAGCCAGCCCACTACGGTCGGCGCCGTCAGCCTGCGCGAACGCGCGGAACTTCGCCGTCCCCGCCTTGGTGCCACGCCCGACGAACTGCGCACCGGCCCGCGTGCCACGGGCGGTCACCCGCCCCGTGGTGCGCATGCCGCGCCCCAGCGCTTTCGCGGCCCGGGCCGTGCGCGCGTGGCCCACACCAGCCTCGCCGGGGGGAGTGTCCCCGGTCTGGTTCGGGCGTTTCCATGGCGCGGCCACGGTGTCATCTTCCCTGATCAGCCGAGGCCAGCGATCGGGCAACGCCGTGGGTGACCAGTCCGCCGGTGCGGTCCGTGCGGTCCGGGCGGTCACGGGGTTCGACCAAGGAGCTCTCCCGGGAGCGTAGTGAGGCTCGGAGTGACGCGTTTGGTTGCTTCGCGTCGCGGCAAGCAGCCAAACGCGTCAGCTTGGGTCGGTTCAGGCCCGCTGGTCGGGCGGGGTCAATCGTGAGACGTCGCGGCGATGAGGGCCTTGACTAACGGCACCGCGCGGATGTCCTTACCGGGCGCCTGTGGGCTGAACCCCAACCTCACGACGACCAACTTCTCCGACGGAACGACGTACAGCCGCTGCCCGTCGTGGCCACTGGCCCAATAGGCATCCGCCGGCAGGGACGAGTCGAGCAGCGAACCGTCCGGCAGCTTGTTGGCCCACCAGCCCGCGGCATAGCCCGGGTCCTCGGTCGTGGCCACCGGCGCAGCGGTGGTCGAGGTCGCCATCCAGCCCTCAGGCAGCAGACGTTCGCCGTTCCACACCCCGTCCTGCAGGGCGAACTGGCCGATCGCCGCCCAGTCGCGTGGCGTGGCCCAGAGGTAGGAGCTGCACACCGGCATACCGGTCGTGTCGGTCTCCCACACCGCGGAGGCGAGCCCGAGCGGAGCGAGCAGCTGCCGGGCTGGGAGGTCGGCGCGGGCGCCGGCCTTGCGGGCCAGGACGTCGCAGAGCAGGTTGGTGCTGCCGCTCGAATACTGCTGGTAGGTGCCGACTGGATGTGCAAGCGGTTGGCTCGCAACGAATTTCGCCATGTCGGGCTCGAGATAGAGCATCGAGGTGATGGGTGTGCCGAGGTCGTAGGTCTCGTCCCACCTCAACCCGCTGGTCATCCGCATGAGCTGGTCGACGGTGATGGTCCTGCGGTCGTCGGTCCACTCCGGCCGCAAGCCGGCGTCGGAGACTGTGACAGCGCCCTGCGCCACGAGCCGCCCGGCGATGAGATTGGCCACGCTCTTGGCCATCGACCAGCCCAATTGTCTTGTCGTGGAGTCGAATCCAGGCGCATAACGCTCACCCACGAGCTTGCCGTCTTTGAGCACGACGATGGCCCGGGTGCCGAGGATCTCCTTCGCGGCGGGGTCGAGATCATCCCCGTATGCCGTGGCCAGCGCGGCCTCGACGGCCGGGTTCGACGCCGCGGCGGGCGCCGACGCCAGGGGATTGCGGGAGGTGTCGACCTTGGTCGTCACCCGATCGCTCACCGTGCCCCCGATGGTGCATCCGGTGTCGGAGCGATAGCTGGCCGTCTGCCGCGCCAACACCCCCAGCACCGTCGAACTCACCTCGCTCGCATCGGAACTCGGACTCGTGCGCAGGTAGGGGACGAGCGGGTTCGGTGGCAGGTCAGTGCGCTCTGCGACCGGTCGCCCGGCGATGCCCGCGACCGCACAGGCATTGTGCGCGGCATACCCCGTGGCGGTGAGTAGCAGCGGTTTGGCGTAGAGGTAGCCCCCCACCAGCGCGACCAGCACGAAGGTGACCAGTCCGATCAAGATCCGGCGCAGCACTCGCCATACCCGGCGACGACGTGTCATGGCCGGACCTTACCCAGCATCCGCTCCGATCGGGGGGTCGCACCATCGTCCAGGCGGCGGCATAGTGGAGGCATGCGCGCGATCTGGAACGGCTCCGTCATCGCCGAGAGCGACGACACCGTCGTCGTCGAGGGCAACCACTATTTCCCGCCGGACGCCGTCCGCTCGAATCTGCTGCGCCCCTCCGACACCCACACGATCTGCCCGTGGAAGGGCACCGCCTCCTACTACTCGATCGAGGTCGACGGCGAGGTCAACCGCGACGCCGCGTGGTACTACCCGGACACCCTGCCGGCGGCTGACTCGATCAGAGGCCGGATCGCCTTCTGGAAGGGCGTCACGGTCGAGCGCGACTGAGCGCGTCGCTCACCCCTGACTCCGGCGCGCCCAGCACCGGATCTCGCTGCGAGAGAAGGTCCCACGCGGTCTTCCAGGCCGCGCCGCGCTCGCGGAACTCGCCCCACCGCCAGGTCGCCCCGTTGCTCAACGGCTGCACCGACCAATCTCCCACCGCCTCGGCATCCAACCCGAGCGCGCGGCAGGTCGCCACGGCCCGCGGCACGTGATAGCCCTGCGACACGACGAGCAACCGGTCGACGCCAAATATCCGCTGGGCCCGCGCGCACGAGTCATAGGTGTCGCGCCCGGCGAAGTCGAGCACGACTCGCCACGCCGGCACACCCTGCTCGACGAGGTAGTCGCGCATCGCCGTCGGCTCGTCGTAGTCCTCGGTGCGGTTGTCGCCGGACACGAGCAGCACCTGGGTCTTGCCCGCATCGAGCAGCGCCTTGGCGACGTCGAGCCGCGCCGCGAGATACGGCGAGGGCCGCCCGTTGGGCGTCAGCCCCGCCCCCAGCACGAGGGTCACATCCGCTGACGGCGCGTCGGCCACGGGATGCACGTGCCCGTCCGCCTGCCGCGCGACCCACAACCACGGCAGGTATGCCGTGAGCCCACCGACCGCGAGCAAGGCCAGCGCCCAGCGCAGCACCCGGCGCCGGCGACGTGGCTGCGCGGGCTGAGCAGGCTGCGGGGGCCGCTGGGGCGGTGAGTTCTCTGACATCGACGCCACCCTAAGCGAACTCCTGCCCCGCTACTTTGCTCTGGACGCTCTGGATAGGGCAGGCTCGCAAGCGGGGGCCGACGATGACCCCGCACGACCCGGAGGCGCGCCATGACGGCATACCCACATCTGCTTGCACCCTTGGACTTGGGCTTCACGACGCTGCGCAACCGCGCCGTCATGGGCTCGATGCACGTCGGCCTCGAGGAGGTGCCGGGCGGCTTCGACCGGATGGCGGCTTTCTACGCCGAGCGCGCGCGCGGCGGGGTCGGGCTCATCGTCACCGGCGGGTTCGCACCCAACGACGCCGGGCGGGTCCTCTATGGCGCGGCCATGGTGAGCACCCCCGAGGAGGCGCAACAGCATCGGGTCGTCACGAAGGCGGTTCACGATGCGGGCGGCAAGATTGCGCTGCAGATCCTGCACGCCGGCCGGTATGCCGCCCACCCCAAGGCGGTCGGTCCGAGCCCGGTCCAGGCGCCGATCTCGCCGATCACCCCGCGCGAGCTGAGCGGCGACGAGGTCCGCCAGACCATCGCGGACTTCGCGCGCTGCGCGGCGCTGGCCCAATCGGCCGGCTACGACGGTGTCGAGATCATGGGCTCGGAGGGCTATCTGCTCAATCAATTCCTCGTGACGCGCACCAACCGGCGCACCGACGAGTGGGGCGGCGAGTATGCCGCGCGGATGCGTTTCCCGGTCGAGGTGGTCCGGGCGGTGCGCGAGGCCGTCGGGCCGGACTTCATCGTCATCTATCGGCTCTCGATGCTCGACCTGGTCGAGGACGGCTCGACCTTCGACGAGGTGGTCCAGTTGGCCAAGGCCGTCGAGGCGGCCGGCGCCACGATCATCAACACCGGCATCGGCTGGCACGAGGCACGCATCCCGACGATCGCCACGAGTGTGCCGCGGGCCGCCTTCACCTGGGTCACCCGCAAGCTCAAGGGCGAGGTGTCGTTGCCGCTGGTGACGACCAACCGGATCAACACGCCCGAGGTCGCCGAGCAGGTGCTCGCCCGCGGCGACGCCGACCTCGTGTCGATGGCCCGCCCGTTCCTGGCCGACCCGGACTTCATCGTGAAAGCCGCTGCAGGACAAGCGGATCGGATCAACACGTGCATCGCCTGCAATCAGGCCTGTCTCGACCACACCTTCGCAGCCAAGATGACCTCGTGCCTGGTCAACCCGCGGGCCTGTCACGAGACCGAACTCGTCATCGCTCCGGCTGTGACCCCTCGCCGGGTGGCGGTCGTCGGTGGCGGCCCGGCGGGGCTGGCGTGCGCGACGACAGCGGCGCGCCGTGGTCACCAGGTCGTGCTCTTCGAAGCTGCCGATCAGATCGGCGGGCAGTTCAATCTGGCCAAGCAGATCCCCGGCAAGGAGGAGTTCGAGGAGACGCTGCGCTACTTCCGCGGTGAGCTCGAGGCCACCGGCGTCGACGTGCGGCTCGGGGTCCGGGTGGGCGCCGCCGACCTGCTGCCCGGCGGGGTCAGCCCGGAGGGCTTCGATGTCGTCGTGCTCGCCACAGGTGTCGTCCCGCGCGTGCCCGAGGTCGAAGGGGTCGATCACCCCAAGGTGGTGTCCTACCTCGACGTGCTGCGCGACAAGGCTCCGGTCGGGGCCACGGTCGCGATCATGGGTGCTGGCGGCATCGGTTTCGATGTGGCCGAGTACCTCACCCAGGCCGGCCCGTCGACCTCGCTCGACCCGCAGGCCTGGGCCGCCGAATGGGGCGTCGACACGGCATACCGGCAGGCGGGTGGACTCACCGAGCCGCAGGAGGAGCCGCCGGCGCGCAAGGTCTTTCTGCTGCAGCGCAAGGACTCCAAAGTCGGAGCGGGTTTGGGTCGCACCACCGGCTGGATCCACCGCACCGTGCTCAAGAACCGCGGTGTGGTCTTCATCGCCGGTGCGGTCTATGAGCGGATCGACGATGCCGGGCTGCACGTGCGGGTCGGGGAGCGCTCGACGGTGCTGCCGGTCGACACAGTCGTGCTCGCCACCGGGCAAGAACCGATGCGCGACCTGTATGCCGTGCTCGACGAGTCGGGTGCCGACGTGCGGCTCATCGGCGGTGCCGATGTCGCAGCCGAGCTCGACGCGAAGCGGGCCATCAAGCAGGGCACCGAAGTCGCCGTCTCGATCTGACCGGGCGTGATGCTGGGCGGGGCGGGCTGGCGGGCGTGAAACCTTCCGACCCGACGTGTTTGACGGGCTGGGTGAGCCGGAACTGCCGGGAAACCTTCCGACCCGCCGTGTTTGACGGGCTGGGTGAGCCGGAACTGCCGGGAAACCTTCCGACTCGCCGTGTTTGACGGGGTTGGCGGGCTGGATCTGTCGGGAAACTCTCCGACCCGCCGTGTTTGACGGGCTGGGTGAGCCGGAACTGCCGGGGAACCTTCCGACTCGCCGTGTTTGACGGGCTGGGCGGGCCGGAACTGCCGGGGAACCTTCCGACTCGCCGTGATTGCCGTGGCTGGGCGGGCTGGATCTGCCGGGAAACGTTCCGACTCGCCGTGTTTGGCGAGCGCGGTGGGTTGAACCTGTTGACGGGCGAGCAGACGAGCGGGCGGCGAGAATCGAACTCGCGCAGCGGAGCGGGGCGCACGGCGGAGCAGCGCAGCCAGGCGCGAGCGGCGCGGCGAGCCGGAGACAGGCGAGCAGACGGCATACCGAGCCGTTGGGCGCGGGCTGGGCGCCGTTGAGGTGGAGCGCCCTTGCCGACGAGCGGGAGCCGGGGTCTACTGAGCCATGGTTTCGGGGCGTAACGGATCCGGCGACGTGGACCGGCCGGGGGCTCGCGCGCGCTTCCTGGAGACCGGGGCATCGACGGGGGTGCGGTCGGTCGTCGCCGAATCGTGGGTGCGCTCGTCGGCGGCGGGAGTCGACCCCGACCAACACCTGGCACCGGTGGTGCTCGACGGATCGAGCCTGCTCGACTACCGCTCGGCGCACCCGTTGTCGGCGGTGTTCCCGCTGCTCTACGACGTGCTCGGGCGGGCGGCCGTCGACTGTGACTGCGTCATGGCCGTGGGTGATGCCGAGGGCAAGTTGCTGTGGGTGAGCGGCCCGCGTGATGTCATGCGGCGGGCCGAGCGGATTCATTTCGTCGAGGGGTCGGTGTGGGACGAAGGCAGCGCCGGTACCAACGCGCCGGGCATGGCGCTGCACCTCGACGCGCCCAGCCAGGTGCACTCGGCCGAGCACTTCAACCGGCTCATCTCGTCGTGGAGTTGTGCCGCGGCGCCGATCCACGACCCGACGACCGGTGCGATCCTCGGGCTGGTCGACATCACCGGCGGCCCGGACGTCGCCACCCCGCAAACGCTGGCCATGGTGCGAGCGGCGGCGCGGATGGCCGAGTCCGAGTTGGCGCGCATCGCCGCATCCGGCGGCGGACCCAAGCGCCTCTGGGTGCCCGAGTCCAGCGATTCTCGCCCGGCCGACGTGCTGCGGCTGCAGGGGCTCGGCCTGCCTGACCTCATCGCCACGAGCGGTTCGCGGACCCTGCGGCTGTCGCGGCGACACAGCGACATCCTCGCCGTGCTCGTCGACCACCCGGCGGGGCTCACCGCCGAACAGCTCGAGATCGAGGTGTATGCCGCCGACGTGCACTCCTCGACGATGCGCGCCGAGATGACCCGGCTGCGCTCACTGCTCGGTGACCAGGTCGTGCAGTCGCGGCCCTACCGACTGGTCGTCGACGCCCGGTGCGACTGGAAGGACGTCGCCGCGCATGTCGCGGCCGGCCGAGTGCGCGAGGCGTTGCAGAGCTACCGCGGCCCGCTGTTGCCGCAGTCCGAATCCCCCGGCGTCGTCTCCCGCCGCGAGTCGGTGCAGTCGCAACTGCGCGCCGCGGTGCTGGCCTCCGGCAAGCCCGACCTCATGGTCGCCTGGACGCGCTCGCGCTGGGGTGCCGAAGACCTGCAGATGTGGCAGCGCCAGGAGAGCGCGCTGCCGACCTCATCGCCGCTGCGCCCGGTCGCGCGCGCCGAATCGGCCCGCCTCGAACGCGAGCTCGCCTAGCGAAGCCGCTCATCTGGGGGCTTCGCTGAGGGAAGCCGCACTTCACTGAGGTTGGACCCTCAGTGAAGTGCGGTCAACCTCGGCGAACCTTGATCCCCGCTTCCCGATCGCCTGGCGTGCGGCAGGCTGCCCTGCCGACCGCACGGCATACTGCCCGACCGTGATCCGTGCGGTCAGGCTGCCGACTCGTCGGGCTCGTGGATGCCGAAGGTGTTGCCCTCGGTGTCGAGGTAGTAGCCCTGCCAGGCCATCCCCGGCAGCGCGAACTTGGGCAAGGCGACCTGGCCACCGGCGGCCAGGATCTTGGCCTCGGTCGCGTCGTAGTCCTCGACGCCCATGGTCAGCACCGCCGCATTGGTGCCCTGTCCGGCACCCGGCGCGGGCGCGGGGCGAGGTTGCAGACCGCCGTTGATGCCCGGCATACCCTCCTCGCCGGTCACCACACCCCAATAGGGGGCGTTGACGAAAGCGCTGTAGTCCTCAAACCTCCAGCCGAACACGGCGGCATAGAACTCCTTCGCGCGCTCACAGTCGTCGCACTGGATCTCGAAATGCACTGGACGTGACATGTGTCGTCCCCTCTCAGGCCGGTTGGCCAGCGTCGGCAGCGTCAGCGCCGGCACCAGAACCGGCGATGTTGACCATCCACGGCGTGCCGAACTTGTCGATGAGCATGCCGTAGTCGTCGCCCCACATCTGGCGCTCGAGCGGCATGACGATCTGGCCGCCCTCGGCGAGCGCGTCCCAATAGCCGCGCAGCGCCGGCGCGTCGTCGCCGGACAGGCTCAGGCTCGTGGAGTTCTCGGAGATCGACATCTCCGGCGGGGCGTCCGAGGCCATCAGCGCGAACCCGGCTGGGGTCACGAGCATCGCGTGCATGACGTTGTCGGCGACCGGGCTGTCCGGCATACCGAACTCGCCGAAGGTCGAGATGGTGAGCTCGCCCCCGAACACGTCCCGGTAGAACTCCATCGCCGCGCGCGAGGAGTCGCGGAAGTTGAGATAGGGGTTGAGGCGCATGGCCATCGGGGTCTCCCTCCAGAGATCGATACAGGTGTGGTCACCCTACGGGCCAGCTGTGACAGCCCTCACACCTTGCAGCGTCGTTGCAACGTTGCCCCAACTACCGTCGCGCCAAACCCGTCACCGTGACGGGGGTCACACTGAGCGCACGGAGGGTCGCATGGCCGTTTTCCCCCAGCCCGGTTCCGCGGACAGCACTGTCCAGGTCAAGAGTCGCTACGACAACTACATCGGCGGCGAGTGGGTCGCCCCGGTCAAGGGTCAGTACTTCGAGAACATCACCCCGGTGACCGGCAAGCCGTTCACCGAGATCGCCCGCTCCACTGCCGAAGACGTCGACAAGGCCCTCGACGCGGCCCACGCCGCCAAGGACGCCTGGGGCAAGACGTCGGCGGCCGCCCGCTCGGTGATCCTCAACCAGATCGCCGACCGCATCGAGGCCAACCTGCAAGACCTGGCCATCGCCGAGACCTGGGAGAACGGCAAGCCGGTCCGCGAGACCATGGCCGCCGACCTGCCGCTGGCGGTCGACCACTTCCGCTACTTCGCCGGCGTCATCCGCGCCCAGGAGGGCGGCATCTCCGAGATCGACGCGACCACCGTGGCCTACCACATCCAGGAGCCGCTCGGCGTGGTCGGGCAGATCATCCCCTGGAACTTCCCGCTGCTCATGGCCACCTGGAAGCTCGCTCCCGCACTCGCGGCCGGAAACTGCGTCGTCATGAAGCCCGCCGAGCAGACCCCCTGGTCGATCCTCAAGCTCGTCGAAGTCATCGGCGACCTGCTCCCGGCCGGCGTGCTCAACATCGTCAACGGGTTCGGCGTCGAGGCCGGCAAGCCGCTGGCGTCCAGCCCCCGGATCGCCAAGATCGCCTTCACCGGCGAGACGACGACCGGCCGGCTCATCATGCAGTACGCCAGCGCCAACCTCATCCCGGTCACCCTGGAGCTGGGCGGCAAGAGCCCCAACATCTTCTTCGCCAATGTCGCCGCCGAGAAGGACGCCTTCTACAACAAGGCCCTCGAGGGCTTCACGATGTTCGCGCTCAACCAGGGCGAGGTGTGCACCTGCCCCTCCCGCGCGCTCATCCAGGACTCGATCTATGACCAGTTCCTCGGCGACGCCCTCGTGCGGGTCGGCCAGATCAAGCAGGGCAACCCGCTGGACACCGACACGATGATCGGCGCCCAGGCGAGCAACGACCAGCTCGAGAAGATCCTGTCCTACATCGACATCGGCACCCAGGAGGGCGCCAAGGTGCTCGCCGGCGGCGCTCGCGCCGAGCTTGAGGGCGACCTCGCCGGGGGCTACTACGTGCAGCCGACGGTCTTCGAGGGCACCAACTCGATGCGCATCTTCCAGGAGGAGATCTTCGGCCCGGTCGTGTCGGTGACCCGCTTCAGCGATGAGGCCGACGCGCTCGCGATCGCCAATGACACGCTCTATGGCCTGGGCGCCGGCGTGTGGAGCCGCGACGGCTCGCAGGCCTACCGGGCCGGTCGCGCCATCCAGGCCGGCCGGGTGTGGACCAACTGCTACCACGCCTACCCCGCGCACGCGGCCTTCGGTGGCTACAAGCAGTCCGGCATCGGCCGCGAGAACCACAAGATGATGCTCGCGCACTACCAGAACACCAAGAACCTCCTGGTGTCCTACAGCCCCGACGCCCTCGGCTTCTTCTAAACC
>Ga0208938_1001518_pt1 | contig 13423 bp, 8 predicted proteins | sample AD_UKC125_MetaG_FD_184434 | JGI IMG/M metagenome (GOLD analysis project Ga0208938, IMG submission 184434) | Active sludge microbial communities of municipal wastewater-treating anaerobic digesters from USA - AD_UKC125_MetaG (SPAdes) (version 2) | ecosystem: Engineered > Bioreactor > Anaerobic >... | reverse complement strand
CGACGCGCTGAACGCGATCTACGGGCACGCCGTGCACACCAGCACGGCGACCTTCGACATCACTGCTCCCCCGGCCGACTACTGGCTGACCCGCATCCGGTCGGTCGAGCCCGGCGACCACGTCATGGTGGCGCACCACGACGACGGACCCGTGCTCGGGTTTGCGTACTCAGGCGTCTTCCGGCCGCGGCCGGCCTACCGATTCACCCGAGAGACCTCCATCTACCTCGCTCCGGAGGTGACCGGGCGCGGCCTGGGCGGCGCCCTGTATGCCGTGCTGCTCGATCTGCTGCGCGCCGACGGGATGCACCTGGCGGTGGCCGTCGTCGCGGGCCCGAATGCCGCGAGCCACGCGCTGCACCGCAGTGCAGGCTTCCAGGAGGTGGGCACGTTGCGCGAGGTCGGGCGAAAGTTCGACCGGTGGGTCGACACGACGTGGTATCAACTGGGTCTCCCCGATGAAGGTGAAGTCGAGGCCCGGACGTCCCTGGGATGAATCCGGAAATACGGTCACAATCCACTCCAAACCGCCCCGTGATTCTTTTCCCGGATTAGTGTGGGAGTTTCGCGGGCGGCGATTTCCTCTTAGAGTCGGCCCCGGTTCGGACTACGTCGGGATGGTCCGGCGTCGTGACCGCGGCCCCGCCGCAACCCCATCGAAGGGATCCTGGTGCGCCACCTGCCCGTGTCCAAGAACGCTGCTGTGATCACTGCCGTGTTGGTGACTGTGCTGCTCGGCTCCCTGATCACCGTGTCGGCCCGAGCTGCGGCCGCAGACTGCTCGGTCTTCACAACCCCGGTCTACCAAGTGGCCAAACCCGGCGGCACCTCGCTGCTGACCCGCAATCCCAACGAGGTCGTGTCGGCACGGACGAAGTACGGCTTCACCGAAGCCTGGCCGTCGGTCGGCCAGGTGTCCCGGAGTGCCGCGGCCGGGCTGACCGTGGTCTATCGCATGTACAGCCAGGAGCGTGCCGACTTCATGTTCGCCGCGGAAGCTGCCGTGGCTGAGGCCCAACAGGCCGGGTATGCCCTCGAGCAGGTTGCCTTCTACGCGGCGGCCGAGGCATCGACCTGCACCGTCCCTGCCTTCCAGATGACCAAGGGGGGCAAGCACCGAGTGGCGTTTGGCACGTCGGAGCGGACGAGCGCCGAGGGCGTCGGCTGGGCGGCCGTCGACGTCGCCTTCTACCTGCCGACGAGCCCGGTCGGCGCCGCCGGCGATGCGACCTCATCGCCAACGACGCAGGTCCCAACCTCCACTTCGACGACGACGACCACCGCTGCACCGACCACGAGCACGGCGACGCAACCCACGGCCAGCGCGTCCTCGAGCGTCACATCGACCGGCCCCACGCCGACATCCACAACGGCCGCGCCGACCACCCCGGTCGACCCGGTCCCCCCGGCACCGGTCTCGCCGCAGGATCCCAGCGCGTTCACGCTTGCCGTCATCCCAGACACTCAGATGGAGATGACCAATGCCAGCGACGACCGGTTCGTCAACCGCTGGACCTGGCTGGTGGCCAACCAGAGTGCGCTCAACGTCCGCTTCGTCGCCCACGTGGGAGACGTGACGAACTGGGGCAATGTCGCTCCGGCGCAGTTCCAGAAGGCCAAGGACTCCCTGTCGGTGCTCAAGGGCAAGATCCCGTGGATGGCAGTCGCCGGCAACCACGACACCGCCGTCGTGTGCTCTGGAGGCTCCGGCTGTCCGGGTGTGTCCGGTCGAGTCGCGGTCCGCGACGCCACCACGTTCAACTCCTACCTGGCCGGGACGATGGACAACGTCGCGGGTACCCGGGTCGCCGGACAGGTGGAGAACGCTTTCCACACCTTCACCGCCGGAGGCACCAAATGGCTCGTCCTGGGGATCGAGCTCTGGCCACGCACGGAGGTCGTGACCTGGGCTCGTGATGTCGTCGCGTCTCATCCCGACTACAACGTCATCGTCGTCACGCATTCCTACCTGACTTCCGGCGGGTCCATCGCGACATCGACGGACGGTTACGGCAACAATCCCGCCTCGGTGATCTTCGAGCAGGTCGTGAAGCCGTTCGGGAATGTCAAAATGGTGTTCTCGGGGCACGACGGCACCGCGACGACCCGGCGCGATCTGGGCACGCACGGGAATGTCATTCTTTCGATGCTGCAGTGCTACCACTCCACCGTGACGAACCCGATGCGATTGGTCACCATCGATGTCGCCGCCGGCACGGTGAAGTCCTGGGTGTACGCCCCTAAGACCGACCAGACGCTGGCCGCCGCCCAGACGTGGACGGGGATCACCTTCATCAAGTGAGCCCCACCCCCTGGGTGGTCCGATGGACGGGCCTCCCGGGGCGGACCGGCCTCCGGAGAAGCCTGCCTACAGGTACTGTCCGGTGTTCTCCACGGTGTGGATGGAGCGTCCCGGCTCGGTGCCGTCCTTGGTGTTGATGAGCGTGCGGATGTAGACGATCCGCTCACCCTTCTTGCCCGAGATGCGCGCCCAGTCGTCCGGGTTGGTGGTGTTGGGCAGGTCCTCGTTCTCCTTGAACTCCTCGACACACGAAGACAGCAGGTGCTCGACCCGCAGGCCCTTTTGTCCCGTGGTGAGGTAGTCCTTGATGGCGTTCTTCTTGGCCCGGTCGACGACGTTCTGGATCATCGCGCCGGAGTTGAAGTCCTTGAAGTAGAGCACCTCCTTGTCGCCTCCCGCGTAGGTGACCTCGAGGAAACGGTTCTCATCAGCCGCTGAGTACATCCGTTCGACTGCGGCGTGGATCATCGCCGTGACCGTCCGGTCGCGGTCCCCGTCGTGCTCGCTGAGGTCGTCCGGGTGCAGCGGGAGGTCGGTGGTGAGGTACTTGCTGAAAATGTCTCGGGCCGCCTCGGCGTCGGGTCGCTCGATCTTGATCTTGGCGTCGAGGCGGCCGGGCCGCAGGATCGCTGGGTCGATCATGTCCTCGCGGTTGGAGGCCCCGATGACGATGACGTTTTCGAGCCGCTCCACACCGTCGATCTCGGACAACAGCTGGGGCACGATCGTCGTCTCGACGTCACTGGACACTCCGGAGCCGCGGGTCCGGAACAGCGAGTCCATCTCGTCGAAGAACACCACCACGGGCGTGCCGTCGGAGGCCTTCTCACGCGCCCGCTGGAAGATCAGCCGGATGTGCCGTTCGGTCTCACCGACGTACTTGTTGAGCAGTTCGGGGCCCTTGATGTTGAGGAAGTAGCTCTTCTCGACCGGCCGGCCGGTGCGCTCGGCCACCTTGCGCGCCAAGGACGCAGCCACGGCCTTGGCGATGAGCGTCTTGCCGCACCCGGGCGGTCCGTAGAGCAGCACCCCCTTGGGCGCCTTGAGGTGGTGCTCCTTGTAGAGCTCGGGATGCAGGTAGGGCAACTCCACGGCGTCGCGGATCGCCTCGATCTGGCCGGCCAGGCCGCCGATGTCCTCGTACGCGATATCGGGGACCTCTTCCAGGACGAGGTCCTGGACCTCGGCCTTCGGCACCCGTTCGAAGACGAAGCCGGAACGCGGGTCGACCGTGAGGGCGTCACCGACCCGGACGAGTTGCCCGATGAGCGAGGCGGCGCGACGGCATACCCGTTCCTCGTCGGCGTGCGCGACGACCAGCAGCCGGTCGTCGTCGAGGACCTCCTTGACCAGGACGACCTCACCGACCTTCTCGAAGCCCTTGACTGCAACGACGTTGAGCGCCTCGTTGAGCATGACCTCACGGCCAGGCGTCACCTCATTCGCGGCCAGCGAGGGAGCGACCGCGACTCGCATCTTGCGCCCGGCGGTCAGAATGTCGACGCTTCCGTCCTCGACCTCGCCGAGGACGACGCCATAGCCGTTGGGCGGAGCACCCAGGCGGTCGACCTCGGCGCGCAGGTTGACGATCTGGGCCCGGGCATCCTTGAGTGTGCGAGTCAACCGGTCGTTCTGGGCACTGAGCGTCGACAGCGAGGACTGCTGGGCGATGAGGCGCCGTTCCAGCTCGCGCATCCGGTGTGCCTCGGGTCGGCCGCTGTCGCGCAGCGCGGCGATCTCGGCCTGGAGCCGCTCTGCGCCGGCATCCGGGGCGCTCGCAGCCGGGGTCTGCTTGGGATCGGACATCGGTGGTTGCCTTCCGTGGGGGCCTCGGGCGACGCTCGGGCGACGTAGTGGCCTATGTCGACACTAGCCGCGTCGGCTTGGTCAGGACGGCATCGTCTCGGTGACCGACCGTCTCGCGCGTCGCACCTTCTTGTCGGAGATGGGGCGTTCACCCAGGGCCTCGGGGGTCCACTCGGCTCCGCGGAGGGCATCGTCGGGGGCAGCAGCCGGTATGCCGTCCGGCCCATTCGAAGTCTCCTGCTCGAAGAGCGGATCGGCACCGGTTGCGGGCGGTGCCCCGGTGGTGTGCCGAGCGCCATCTACGCCCGACTCGCCGTAAGCGCCCTTGGCGGGACGCCGAGTACGGCGCGGCGCGGCGACCCCATCGGCCAACCGCCGGGTCGTGAGCAGGAAACCGGTGTGTCCATGCATGCGGTGCTGCGGACGCACGGCCAACCCCTCGAGGTGCCAACCGCGCACTAAGCTCTCCCAGGCAGACGGCTCGGTGAACCCGCCGTGCGCCCGTACTGTCTCGGCGACCCGGGAGAGTTGCGTCGTCGTGGCGACGTAGCAGGTCAGCACCCCACCTGGGCGGAGCGCGTCGCCGACCACATCGACGCACTCCCACGGGGCGAGCATGTCCAGCACCACTCGGTCGACGCTGCTGGCCTCGACCTGCTCGGGCAGCGCTTCGGTCAGGTCGCCGATGACGATGCGCCAGGACGCATGGGACCGCCCGAGGAAGGCCCGGACATTGCCGGCGGCGATGTCGGCGAAGTCGGCCCGGCGCTCGAATGAGATGAGCTCACCGTCGGCACCGATCGCACGCAGCAGCGACATCGACAGCGCGCCGGATCCGACGCCGGCCTCCACGACGCGTGCCCCGGGATAGATGTCACCCATGGTGACGATCTGTCCGGCGTCCTTGGGATAGACCACGGCGGCACCTCTGGGCATCGACATGACGTAGTCGGCGAGCAGCGGGCGCAGCGCGAGGTATTCGATACCGGCGGTGTTGGCCACCACGCTGCCCTCGGGCTGCCCGAGGAGCGCGTCGTGCAACAGCCGGCCCTGGTGGGTGTGGAACTCCCGGCCCGCCTCCAACGTGATGGTGTGCAGGCGTCCCTTGGCGTCGGTGAGCTGGACGCGGTCACCGACGACGAATGCACCGCGGCGTGCCTGGGCCCCTCCCGTGGACACCGCCTGGGTGCCTCCCGAAGGCGCCGTCTGGGTGTCTCCCGTGGGCCAGGCCGGAGGGCCGTCGTGGTCGGTCGTCATGCCGGGTGAGTCTAGGGCGCGGTCGTGCGTGTGCCCGACACCCGCCGGACCGTGCGGGCTTCGACCTCGTAGCGGCTCTGGACGACGGCGCCGACCCGGAAGAACCGGCGCCGCAGCGCACCGGAGATCTGAACGACATCGCCTTCGGCGAGCGACCTGGCGCGCCTGCGCGTGGTGGCCGACCAACAGGCCACTTCGATGACGTCGACCGTGGCCGAGGTGGTCGACCGGAGCGGCCCGCCGCGCGGGACGACCACGCGCAATGCGAGCACCGCGTCGCCGCTGGGCAGCACCCGCTCCTCGCCGGTGCTGCTCACCCGGCCCTGCACCATCACCTCGTTGATGCCGGCAACGCCGCTGGTCATCCTGCTGGCCGTGCTGTTGACTCGCTGCCCTGCCACTGTGCCCGCGCCCACGTCCGCGCCCCTTCGTCATCGGTCGATGCGCCGCGATTGACGCGACGAGTCGAGGATGGGCTCCAGCACCGCAACCTGCGACCGAAGAGTGTGGGGGCTGTGGACGGTGTGACGTGGCGCCCAGGGATGTGGATGGGCGACAGACCGACCGGTCAGCGGCGGACGAGCGCCGCCTCGGCGTCTTCCAACGAGACCGACCCGAGGATCGTCCCGGCCGGGTCACGGACGAGCACGACGGCATGGCCAGGATGATCGGTCCCGTTGCCTGCCAAGGCCTGAACCACGGTCGCAGCCGAGTCGGCGGGCTGTGCCGTCACCACCCAGCCGGTGCCCCCGGCCACGAGGAAGGCAGTCGCGGGTGCGCCCGCCAGCGCTGTTTCCGGCTCGCCGGCGAGGGTCGCCAGGTCGACCCAGCCCACCGGCATACCGGTCGGGTCGACGACGACCGCCGCGGCGGCCTCAGGCACCCGGATCAGCCCGTCGACCACGGTCTGAGCGGACGCGTGGGCGGGCACTGCGACGACCGGCCGGAGCAGCTGCCCCACTCGCATCGCCTCGACCGCGACTCTCGTGCGCCCGACCGCGATGGAGGCCGTGGCTCCCCGCCAGAGGAAGGCCCCGATCAGGCCCACCCACACGAGGGACACCAGGTCTGGAGCCGTCCGGGTGAGCAGGGGTTCGACGATGGCGAGCCACGCCGCGACTGCAGCGGTGATGATCCGGCCGGACCATCCGGCGACAAGCATGCCCCGCCCTCGGCTGCCAGTGGCCCCCCAAACGGCCGCCTCCACGAGGAATCCGCCGTCCAACGGCAATCCCGGCAACAGGTTGAAGACCGCCACGAGGAGGTTGGAATAGGCCAGCGCCCCGGCCAGCAGCCCGGGAATGGGCGCGGAGAGCACCGAACTCCCCCACCATCCCAGCACCGCGAGCGCGACATTCCCCAGCGGCCCGGCCACGGCGACGAGGGCCGAGGTCCGTGGGCGCTCATGGGCGCCGCCGAAGACAGTGTGGCCGCCCCACAGGTTGGCCACGATCCGGTCCACCCGCCCGCCCAATGCGCGGGCAGCGATGGCGTGGCCGGCCTCGTGGACGAGCACGGACAGCAAGAGCAGGAGCGCGTATGCCGCGGCGACCAGATAGCCGGTCGTCCCCAGTCCCACTCGTGGCCCGAAGGTCAGGACGATGACCGCTGCGATGACCGCCCACGACCCGGCGATGTAGACCGGGATGCCACTCACTCGCCCGATGAGCCAGCCGTACGACGGGGACGGCGCGGCGCTCATGCGCCAAGACCCTAATCCATCGACGGCATACTGGATCATTGCGCCGCACTCGCTCCCCGGGGTCCGGTGCACCCCAGGACCCCGAGCAAGGAACCGTGACCACGTGCCTGTCCCTCGTCCCGACGCCACCCAGACCCTGACCGAGCTGCTCCAGGAGCGGGTCCTGCTCATGGACGGGGCGATGGGCACGATGGTGCAGCGCCACGAACTCACCGAGGCCGACTACCGCGGCGAGCGGTTCGCCGACTGGCCCAGCGATGTGCGCGGTAACAACGACCTGCTCTCGCTGACCCGCCCCGAGGTCATCGTCGGCATCCACCGCGCCTACCTGGAGGCCGGGGCCGACATCGTCGGGACCAATACCTTCAATGCCCAGCGCATCTCCTTGTCCGACTACGGGATGGCGGACCTGGCCTACGAACTCAACGTCGCCGCAGCCCGGCTCGCGAGGGCCGAGTGCGATGCCATGACCACCGCCACGCCTGATCGGCCGCGGTTCGTCGCAGGTGCCCTCGGTCCCACAACCCGCACTGCGTCGATCTCCCCCGACGTCAACGACCCCGGCGCGCGCAACATCACCTTCGACGAGCTGCGCGATGCCTATCTCGAACAGGCCCGCGGTCTGGTCGACGGCGGCGCCGACCTGCTGCTCGTGGAAACGATCTTCGACACTCTCAACGCCAAGGCAGCGATCTTCGCCCTGGAGACCTTGTTCGAGGAGCGCGGGCGCCGCTGGCCGGTCGTCATCTCCGGCACCATCACCGATGCCTCCGGACGCACCTTGTCCGGTCAGACGACGGAGGCCTTCTGGAACTCCGTCCGGCACGTCAAGCCGCTCGCGATCGGACTCAACTGCGCGCTCGGCGCCGCCGAGATGCGCCCATACGTCGCCGAACTGTCCCGGCTGGCCGACACTTTCGTCTCCTGCTACCCCAACGCGGGGTTGCCCAACGCCTTCGGCGAATACGACGAGACCCCGGCTCAGATGGCTGCCACGGTCGCCGAGTTCGTCGACGCGGGGCTGGTCAACCTGCTCGGTGGGTGCTGCGGCACGACTCCCGACCACGTTGCGGCCTTCGCTGCGGCAGTGGCAGGTATGCCGCCTCGCCGGGTCCCCGAGATCGTCCCGGCAACCCGGCTGGCTGGTCTCGAGCCGCTCACCATCGACGCCGACTCGCTGTTCGTCAATGTCGGCGAGCGCACCAACATCACCGGCTCGGCGCGGTTCCGCAACCTCATCAAGGCCGGGGACTACTCCACCGCGCTCACGGTGGCTCGCCAACAGGTCGAGGCCGGCGCCCAGATCATCGACGTCAACATGGACGAAGGGATGATCGACGGCGTCGCCGCCATGGACCGGTTCCTCAAGCTGGTCGCCAGCGAACCCGACATCAGCCGGGTGCCGGTCATGGTCGACTCCTCCGACTGGAAGGTTATCGAGGCCGGGCTCAAGTGCGTCCAGGGCAAGCCGATCGTCAACTCCATCTCGATGAAGGAGGGCGTTGACGCCTTCGTCGACCACGCCCGGCTCTGCCGCAAGTACGGGGCCGCGGTTGTCGTCATGGCCTTCGACGAACAGGGCCAGGCCGACACCCTGGCCCGGCGGCAGGAGATCAGCCGCACGGCATACGAGATCCTCACCGAGCAGGTGGGGTTCGACCCGAGCGACATCATCATCGATCCCAACATCTTCGCCGTGGCCACCGGGATCGAGGAGCACGCGCGCTACGGCATCGACTTCATCGACGCCGTGGCATGGATCAAGGCCAATCTGCCCGGCGCCCTGGTGTCCGGCGGAGTGTCGAACGTGTCGTTCTCCTTCCGGGGCAACAACCCGGTCCGCGAGGCGATCCACGCGGTCTTCCTCTACCACGCGGTGCGCGCGGGGATGGACCTGGGGATCGTCAACGCCGGCGCCCTGGTCGGCTACGACGAGATCGATCCCGAGTTGCGCGAGCGCATCGAAGACGTCGTTCTCGCCCGCCGCGCGGACTCCACCGAGCGGCTCCTGGAGGTCGCCGACCGCTTCAACGTCGCCGGTGGGGCCACCCCGGTGGCCGACGAGCAGTGGCGCTCACTGCCGTTGCGCGAACGCATCACCCATGCCCTCGTCAAGGGCATCGACGAGCATGTCGAGGCCGACACCGAAGCATTGCGCGCCGAGTTGAAGGCCACCGGCGGTCGTCCCATCGACGTCATCGAAGGCCCGCTCATGGACGGCATGAACGTCGTCGGTGACCTCTTCGGCACAGGCAAGATGTTCTTGCCCCAGGTGGTCAAGTCGGCCCGGGTGATGAAGAAGGCCGTCGGTTACCTCGTGCCGTTCATCGAAGCCGAGCGCCTGGCCGGGGGCGACACCAGCGCCCACACCAACGGCACCATCGTCATGGCGACGGTCAAGGGCGATGTGCACGACATCGGCAAGAACATCGTCGGGGTGGTCCTGCAGTGCAACAACTACGACGTCATCGACCTGGGCGTCATGGTCCCGGCGGCGCGGATCCTCGAGGCAGCCGCCGAGCACGACGCCGACATCATCGGCCTGTCCGGTCTCATCACCCCGAGCCTGGGCGAAATGGTGTCCTTCGCTGCGGAGCTGCAACGGCTCGGGTCGGACATCCCGCTACTCATCGGCGGGGCGACCACCTCCAAGGCCCACACCGCGGTCAAGGTCGCGCCGAAGTACGACGGACCCGTCATCTGGGTCAAGGACGCCTCGCGCTCGGTTCCGGTAGCCGCGGCACTGCTCTCCCCGGAGCAGAAGCCCGACCTGCTCGCCTCTGTCGCCGCCGACTACCAGAGCGTGCGGGAGCGGTATGCCGCGCGGCACGGCGATCGCCCGCTGGTCACCCTGGAAGCGGCCCGGGAGGCGCGCACTCCGGTGGATTGGACGGCATACCAGCCGGTCGTCCCGGCGATCCTGGACCCCGAGCGCGACTGCGAGGTGCCGGAGGCCGCCCGTCCCGCAGCCGGACGTCTCGTCCTGTCCGACTACCCCGTCGCTGAGCTGCGGCGCTACATCGACTGGCAGCCCTTCTTCGCAGCATGGGAACTGCCCGGCCGGTTCCCCGACCTGCTGCACAATCCGGCCTCGGGCGAGGCCGCGCGCAAACTCTACGAGGACGCGCTGGCTATGCTCGACCGGATCGAGGCCGAAGGGTGGCTGCACCCGGCGGGGGTCGTCGGCCTCTTCCCGGCCAACGCCGTGAGCGACGATGTCGAGATCTATGCCGACGCCTCCCGTGACCGGGTGATCGCGACCCTGCATCATTTGCGTCAGCAGGGCGAACACCGCCCCGGAGTGCCGCACCGCAGCAATGCCGACTTCGTCGCCCCCCGCGACTCCGGATTGCTCGACCACGTGGGTGCCTTCGCGGTCACGGCCGGCGTCGAGTTGCCCGGCCGAGTCGCGGCCTTCAAGCAGGCCCACGACGACTACTCCGCCATCCTGCTGGAATCGCTCGCCGACCGGCTGGCTGAGGCGTTCGCCGAGCGGATGCACGAGCGGGTGCGCCGGGAGTGGTGGGCCTATGCCCCCGACGAGGCGCTCGACAATGACGCGCTCATCGCCGAGCGCTACGTCGGTGTCCGGCCCGCGCCGGGCTATCCCGCCTGCCCCGACCACACCGAGAAGGCGACGATCTGGTCACTGCTCGAGGTCGAGACCAGCATCGGGATGCAGCTCACCGAGTCGATGGCGATGTGGCCGGGTGCGTCGGTCTCCGGGCTCTATTTCGCGGCACCGCACGCGCAGTACTTCGTCGTCGGTCGCCTCGGGCGCGACCAGGTCGCCGAGTATGCCGCGCGCAAGGGCTGGACCGTCGCCGAGGCCGAGCAGTGGCTCGCGCCGAATCTCGGGTATGAACCCGCCGAGTAGCTGCCGTTGCACGGCACACCGACGCTGGTATGCCGTGCGGCCGCCGCCCCGGTCGCGGTCGCCCCCGAGGTGGCGCCGGAAACGGTCTCCTGCGACCGGTGTCGGTGTGCTGCCCTAGGGTCGATGTCCAGGAGGGTCGCATGGTCGCCGCACTGTCTCCGAGCCGGGCCTCGGACTTCAAGAACTGCCCGCTGCTCTATCGCTTCCGGGTGGTCGATCGGCTGCCGTCCACGCCGAGCCCGGCCGCAGCCCGCGGCACGCTCGTGCATGCCGTACTGGAGCGGCTCTTCGACCTGCCGGCTCACGAACGCACCCTCGAGGCCGCGGCGGCCCTCGTAGCCCCCGAGTGGGAGCGGCTGGTCGCGCTGGAGCCCGAACTGGCCGGCCTGCTCGACGCCGACGACGATGGATCGGCCGACGCGTGGTATCACCAGGCGACCGGCCTGGTGCGCACCTGGTTCAGCCTCGAGGACCCTACTCGCCTCGAGCCGGCCGAGCGGGAGCTCTACGTCGAGGCCGAGGTCGACGGCTTGACCCTGCGGGGCTATGTCGACCGGCTCGACGTCGCACCCAACGGAGCCCTGCGGGTTGTGGACTACAAGACCGGCCGGTCGCCGTCCGAGCTGTTCGAGCGGTCCAGCCTGTTCCAGATGAAGTTCTACGCGCTCGTGCTCTGGCGGTTGCACGGCGTCGTGCCGAGCATGCTCCAGCTGGTCTACCTGGGCAATGGCGAGATCGTCCGTTATGTCCCCGACGAAGCTGATCTGCTGGCCACCCAACGCAACATCGCCGCCTTGTGGCGGGCGATCCAGAGGGCGGCCGAGTCGGGTGATTGGCGACCTCGCCGCTCGAAGTTGTGCGATTGGTGTGACTACCGCGAGCTGTGTCCGGAATGGGGCGGCACTCCCCCACCGCTGCCGGCCGACGCCCAGCAGCGCGCCATCGACCCAGAAGTCGTGGGTCGCCCCGCCCCGGCCGATGACTGAATGTCCCGGTCGCGCGCGGGTCAACCAGGTGCGTGCCTGCCGACGCTCAGGACCGGCCAAGAGTTGAGTCCGTAGCGTTGGTGTACGACGACACCGGTGGGCGTGTCCCTGTAGGTAGGGGTGCGGTCACCGCGTGGTCCTTCGAGTGAACCTCTCACAGCACTCTCGAATGGAGCATCGCGATGACCGCGAACACCAGTATCGATCCTGCCCTCTTCCTTGAGGAGCAGTTGTTCCAAGCCAGTCCCGATCTGTTGCGGGAACTGCTGACCACGTTCATCAACGCGCTGCTGTCGGCGCAGGCCGACAGTGTGTGCGGCGCGGAGTACGGCACCCGCTCGGCGGACCGGAGGAACTCCCGTAACGGGTACCGTCACCGCGACCTGGATACCCGGGCCGGGACCATCGATGTGGCGATTCCGAAGCTGCGCGAAGGGTCGTTCTTCCCGGAGTGGCTGCTGCAGCGGCACCGTCGCGCGGAGGCGGCGTTGAGCACGGTGGTCGCGACCTGCTACCTGCTTGGGGTATCCACCCGGCGGATGGACAAGCTGGTCAAGACACTCGGGATCACCGGCCTGTCCAAGTCCAAGGTCTCCGAGATGGCCAAGGACCTCGATGAGCAGGTCGCCGCGTTCCGTACCCGTCCCTTGAACGAGGGCCCATACACGTTCGTCGCGGCGGACGCGCTCACGATCAAGGTCCGCGAGGGTGGCCGCGTGGTCAAGGTCGCCGTCATGGTCGCCACCGGTGTCAACGCCGACGGGTACCGCGAGGTCCTCGGGATCCACACCGCCACAACAGAATCCGGGGCCGGCTGGCTGGCGTTCTTCCGCGACCTGACCGCCCGTGGCCTGTCCGGAGTAGCGCTGGTCACCAGCGACGCGCACACCGGGCTCATCGATGCCATCGGTGCGACGTTGCCGACCGCGTCCTGGCAGCGGTGCCGCACCCACTACGCCACCAACCTGATGGCCGCCACCCCCAAGTCGCAGTGGGCCTGGGTCAAGGCGTTGTTGCACTCGGTGTACGACCAACCCGACGCCCAGGCCGTGCACGCGCAGATCGACCGGGTCTTGCAGGGCCTGTACGAGAAGCTGCCGGAGGTGGCCGAACACCTCGAGCTGGCCCGGTGCGACATCCTGGCATTCACCGCTTTCCCGAAGGAGATCTGGCGCCAGATCTGGTCGAACAACCCGAACGAGCGCCTCAACCGAGAGATCCGCCGGCGCACCGACGTGGTCGGCATCTTCCCCAACCGCCAGGCAATCATCCGCCTCGTCGGAGCCGTCCTGGCCGAACAACACGACGAATGGGCCGAGCAACGCCGCTACCTCGGCCTCGAAGCCCTCAAGAACGCCCGCGCCGTCCTGACCACCCGCAAGACCGACACACACCCCCAGGAGGTGACCACCAGCCTGATCACCGGCGCCCTCAGCGCCTGACCAAACAACCTCGACGGATCACCGTCATACACCACCGATCAGGACTTGACC
>Ga0208938_1001515_pt1 | contig 13441 bp, 13 predicted proteins | sample AD_UKC125_MetaG_FD_184434 | JGI IMG/M metagenome (GOLD analysis project Ga0208938, IMG submission 184434) | Active sludge microbial communities of municipal wastewater-treating anaerobic digesters from USA - AD_UKC125_MetaG (SPAdes) (version 2) | ecosystem: Engineered > Bioreactor > Anaerobic >... | reverse complement strand
GACCCGGCGCTGCCCCCGACATGCAGCAGGTCGACGTCGCTCCGACGCTCGCCGTGCTGACCGGCGCCCGGGTGCTGCAGGCCGCGGAGGGCGAGGCGGCGCTGGCCATGCTCACCCTCGACGATGCCGCCCGCACCGCGCTCGGCACCGCGCAGGTGGCTCAACAGGATCTGCTCGTCGCTCGCTATCGGGGCGACCTCACCCGATCGACGCAGCCCGTGGCAATCGGCACCACGCCCGCGCCCGCCGCGACCGCGCCCACGGGCGATGGCCAGCTCAGCCAGCGCAGCCCGACGCAGTACGGCCAGGACGCCATCACGGAAATTCGCGCCGCGACGCTCAGCCAGGAGCGCTCCGGCCGCGCCGCCAACCTCATCCTCCTGGCCCTGGTCGCGATCCCCGGCCTGGTCCTGTGGGTCTTCCGCCACCGCCGCACGGCACTGTGGGCGCTCGCCGGCGCCGCGGCATACCTCGTTGTCTGGCAGGCCTATTGGAAGGTGATCGGCAAGACGTACTCACTCTCGTCGGTCATGTCGGCCGGCGAGATCGTCAACGCCACCGCGATCGGCAGCGCCCTCGGGCTGGCCGCCGCGCTGGCGGTCATGTGGCGCGGTCGGCGCCCCGCGCGCACCGAGGCGCCGTGGGCGGTGTGGAGTGTCGGCGTGGCCGTTGCGACTGTGCTCGCCGTGCCGATCGCGTTCTACGCGTGGCAGTGGGGACCGACCGTGACGTGGACCGTGCCCGATGCGCTGCCGATGTACCTCGCCTTCAGCGCGCTCGTCCAACTCCTCGTCGTCGCCGTGGTCGTGCTGCTCCTCGGCGCCGCCGCGACGCTCAGAGCGCGAGCCACGCGGGCGTGACGCAGGCCTCCTCGTAGTCCCACGCTCCGTCGCGCAGACCCGCCTCCAGCCAGTCGCGCACCCGGGCCAGGCCGGTCGAGTCAGTCTCGACCGCCAGGTCGGGCGCCAGGTCGACGGCGACGAGCGAGTATGCCGGCCCGGCAGTTTCCCACCGCACCCCCGGCCCCAGTGCGCCCAGGCCCTCGCTGAGCGCGCTCACCAGCGCCTGTGTGCTGCCGAGCAATGCGCCGTCGAGCAACGGAATGACCCGGATCGTGCAGTGCCCGCCGGCCGACTCGCGCCGCTGCGCCCACAACCGGCCCTGCTCGTCGGGGGTGGCCACGACCACGTCACCGACCGCGAGATCCGGCACGAAGAACGGCACCGAGTCGACCCGATAGCGCCCCGCCCCCAAGGGTTGGGACCACAGCGTCTCCGACCCGATCGGCGGCCAACCCTCCTCGTCGGGGACCATCCCGAAGGTGACCTCCACGCGGCCGGGACCGGACGGCATACGGGCAGGAGGGGCAGGCGCTGGCACGCAGGTGAGTATGCCGTGCGGCGCCCGCATCGATGCGCGCCAGCTTTGGCCGGACAACTCGGCGAGTCGGAGAGTTTCTCGGCACATCTCGGGCGGAGGCATCGAGATTGTCAGCGTGTCGGAAGGTTTCCCGGCACATCTCGGGCGGACGCGCCGATATTGCCGCCGAGTCGGAAGGTTTCCCGGCCAACCCGCCCGCAACAGCCGCTCCGCCCCGACCCACCCAGGTCAGCTCAGTGCTGCGGCACCCGCAAACGCCGCGCCTCGTCGACGATCCACTGGTCGACCAGCCCGTGGAAGTAGTCGAGGAAATGGTGGTGCTCGTGCGGCGGATAGGTCGCGACGACCGTCTCCTTGAGCACTCGGTCGAAGGCCGTCGAGCTCACCCACTCCAGTACCTGCTCGTCCAGGTGTGGGAGGTGCTCGGCGCACCACTGCTGGTAACGCTCGGTGTCGAGGTATTCCTCGGCCAAGGCACTGTATGCCGCGAGCTTGGCCCGGTAATCCAGCGCCGGGTCGTCGGCGATCGCGAAGTATCGCTGGGTCTGCAGATCGGCCGGGGAGCGCCGCCGGCCGGTCGCCAGGCAGTAGACCGACCAGCGCACCAGCGCGGCGATCGCCCACGGGAAGTAGTAGTGCAGCGAGGTCACGGCAACGTCGGGGCACGCGTTGGCGTAGTCGATCGGGTAGACCTCGTCACCGGCCACGAGCATCTCGGCCGAGTTGAACTCCCACCCGAAGAACGCATTGACGATCCGGCTGATCGCGCGGGTCTCCTCGGCGGCCGACGGGGAGAGGAAGTCCGACGCCACGGCATACCGGGCATGCATCGGCTTGTCGGGCCGGAAGTCGAGCACCATGGTCTCCGCGCCGATGGTGAGCGCGCGGGCGAAGTGTTCGTAGGACACGGTCGCCTGCAGGTGCATGAGCATCTCGCCCGACTCGTCGTAGGCGCGGTGCAGCTCCTCGGCGTTGGTGATCCGGGAGACCCCGCGCCAGCCGCCGCCGTCGAACGGCTTCATGTAGAGCGGGTAGCCGAGGTCCTCGGCGATCGCGCTGAGGTCGAAGGGCAGGTTGTATTTCGCCGACGTGTAGGCCCACCGGTCGTTGTCGACGGGGTTCTTGTAGGGCACGAGCACGGTGCGCGGCACCTTGAGCCCGAGCCGGATCATCGCGCAGTAGGCGCTGTGCTTCTCCATCGACTGGAAGGTGAAGGGGCTGTTGAGCAAGTAGGTGCCGTTGACCAGGGCGGCCTTCTTGAGCCACTCGCGCGGGTGGTAGTACCAATGCGCCAACCGGTCGATGATGAGGTCTGCGCGCACCGGGTCGGCGAGGTCGAACGGCTCGATCGTCAGTCGCTCGGTGTCGAACGTGTGCGTGACCCCGTCGGCAGTCAGCACCGGCCCGACCCGCCGCAACAGCGCGTCGAACGCCTGCGGCCAGTCCTCCTCGACTCCGAGCAGGAGCCCTACGAGGTGCCTTCTGGTCTGCTCCATGTGGTCACTCCCTCAGCGAGGGCACCCGTCGCACCGCGCGACGATGCACCCGATTCTCATCGTGCCCGGCCCCACGACCATTCGGTATGCCGTTAGTCCCGCTCCCAGCCCGGCCGTCAGTCCGCACGGAGGGGGTCCAGGTCGGCGCGCACGGCCCGGGATTCGGCGAGGTCGGCCGCATCGTCGACCAGGCTGTGCGCCTCGGCGCGCATCTGCTCGCGGCGACGCAGCCGGGCGGCGTCCTGCAACGCCCGACGGATGGTGTCGGACCGGCTCTCGCCGTGCCGCGCGAGCGAATCGAGCAGCGCCTCGGTGGCCTCGTCGCAGTGGAACGCCACCTGTGTCATACGACAGCCTTACATCTGTACGTCAACGCTCATTCTGGTGGCGGGCCAGCACGACCGACATCGGGTCGTCGGCGTCGAGCAGCACGCTGACGATCGAGTCGCCGGTGCTCATCCGGTGATCGGACCACACCAGCTCGATCCCCGCAGCCGCAAACGGCGCAGCCGGGTCCGACCCCATGTATGCCGCCCCACCCGTGCCCGACAGATAGCCGGTGCCGCTCACCAGGCCCACCTGCTCGACCAATCGGGCGACGCCCGCGTGCACCGGCGGCGCCGTCACGACCAACGGGGTGGTGATCCCGAGCAGCTCGCGCACCACGCCGATGAGCGCCAGGTTGACCTGGTCAAGGGTCTGCTCCCCGTCGACCCGACACCCGGCGATCCGATCGAGCAGGTCCACCCCGCGGGTGCGCCAGTGCCGCGCCACGGCATACCGGCCCCGCACCACATCGCAGAGGCGACCTTGCCAGCCATCGCGCACCAGCACGGAGGTGATCGGCACGAGGGCCGGCTTGCCGACGAGCTCGTGGGAGCACCAGCGCTCGCGCATCGTCACGCGCCGCTGATAGCCGTGCTTCTGGAACTGGTCGTGCACCGCCACGATGAAGACGTCGGACACCGCCATCTTGAACCAGAACCCCGAGTAGGGCAGCAGGTCGGGTTGGTGGATGCCGACCAGCCGGCGCTGACCCGGCGCGAGCGCCGGGAGCGGCGGGAGCGGCGGGAACTCGGCCGGCGTCACGACCGCACCAGCAGTCACGACCGGACCAGGCGCACCAGCGCGTACTGCTCGGCGAACTCGGTCAGGCGCATGTTGCCGACCGCTCGCGCGATGTCCTTGACCGAGTTCATCGGATGCGCTCCGCCGGGGCTCTCGGATTCGTATGCCGCGCACGCACGCCGCTTGAGCTCGGCCTGTTCGTCGGTGAGCGCCTCGAAGACGTTCCAGCGCAGGTCGGTCGGATAGAGGTTGAGGTCATAGGCCGCGATGTCGTAGACGAGCACGGTCGGCGGGAACCAGTGCGACGAACTCATCGACGCCCGAGATGCCCGCATCCCCGCCTCGTAGACGGCGATGTGATCCTGGTGCAGCGACGGATAGGGCAGATAGACCTCGTCCGGCCGGAACTCGCCGAACTGGCGGTCCAATTCGCGCACCAACCGGGGCATGTCCTGGTCGAGCGCTGTGTCGGCCAGGCCCAGAGCCACGGAGTCGGTCACCCCGAGCAGGTCCAAGGCGCGGGCGTGTTCGGCGGCACGCACCGGCCCCGAGTCGGCGACGGCCACCACCCGGCACTGCGGGCCGTATTTCGCGAGCAGACCGCCACACCCAAGCGACTCGTCGTCCATGTGGGGGGCAATGACCAACCTGCGCATGATCGCGGAGTCTAGGGCGTGTCGCGGTGCTCAGCCGGGGCCGCAGCCGAGCCGACTGATCCAGCCGATCCCGTCGAACCCATTGATCCAGCCGACCCCGACAACCCAGCCAGTCCGGCCGACTCGACGACGAGGGCCACGGCCTTCTCCCCGACCGGCCGGGGTAGCACCGGCAGCACGCGGTCCACCAGACCGGCATACTGGCGCACCCGCGAGGCGGTGAGGCCGCGCGCGGTGCTGCGCACCAGCGCGGACCACGGATCCTGGCGCACACGCTTCGCGCCCGCGCCGGCTCCGCCCCCTGCCTCAGTCGCCCCCTGCCGTGCCGGCGCGTCCTGCGCAGCCAGCGGTGCGGTGCCGTGCTTGCGCTCGAAGGCCCGACGTGACGCCCCCGACGAGAAGGCCCGGGTCGCGCGTTCGACAGTGGTCATCGCAGTCGAGTGGTGCGCGCACGCGACGTCCGGCGCGATGTGCACCGGCACGCCGACCCGGTGCAGCCGATAGCCCCAGTCGATGTCCTCCATGCCATAGGCGCGGAAGGCCTCGTCGTAGGGCCCGATCCGGTCATAGGTGGCGCGCGAGGTGGAGACATTGCCGCACCAAAAGCGCCAGGTCTGGTCGGCAGGAGCCTGGTATGCCGTCGCACGGATTCGCCGGTCGGCCGCCTCGCCATAGGCCCGGCTGTAGGGCGTGGCCGGGAAGACGTCCCAACACATCCCGACGATGCCGACCTCTTCGCCGCGGGCCCAGGCCGCCTCGTGGTGGGCGACGTGTCGCGCGACATAGTCGGTCCCGGGCTCGAGGTCGTCGTCGGCTCGGATGAGCACGTCGCCCTCGGCGGTGGCGAAACCGGCGTTGAGCGCAGCAGCCCGACCCTGGTTCTCCGGGAAGACGACCCCGCGCACGGGGTGGTCGACGGCATACCGGGCCACGACGGCCGCGCTGTCGTCGACGTCGCCGTCGAGCACGACGACGACCTCCCAGTCGCTGCCCTGCTGCGCGACGAGCGCGTCGAGGATGCGCGGCAGGCGTTCGGCTCCCCCGCGCGACGGGATGACCACACTCCCCCGCGTCATAGAGCGCACGCTAACACCGCACCGACCCCGCCACAGACACATGTGTCGACAAAACAGCCCTCTGTCATCAGAAAGACCGTCAGCAGAACCGCGGCACATGGTGGGCCGCCTGGCGCTGCCACCACGGCCAATCGTGAGCCACGTCGTGGCCCCACACGTCGAGGTCGACCCGCAGCCCCTGATCGCGCAGCAATCCGGCCATGTGCACCGTCGAGGCCAGCGCCCCGGTCGTGTCCTCCCACCGCCCCTGCCCGACGGTGAGCACGACGTGCAGCCGCGCGCGCAACCAGTCCAGGTGCTCGCCACCCAGGTCAGGCACGAACCAGGTGGGATTGGTGGAGTATGCCGTGCGGCCGGGTTCGCCCCACGCCCGCCACTGGGTGGGGTCGTAGCACCCGGACAACCCCAAGACATCGGGAAACAGGTCGGCCCGGCGCAGCGCGATGGCCAGCGCCCGATAGGCCCCGAGGCTGGCTCCCATGACTAGGGCGCTGTCGGCTCCGGGGCTGTCGGTGCCGATCCACTCGCAGACCGTGCCGATGATCCAGTCCTGATAGGCGATCTCGCGCCGGGCTCGCTCCTCCAGCGGCAGCCAGGGGTCCGACCAGCCCTGGTCGTCGAAGGCGTCGACGCCATAGAGCTTGATCCGGCCCGCGTCGATGAGCGGCGCCAGCGCCGAGACCAGCCCCTTCTCCTCGGCCTCCCAGGCCCGGCCGTATTCACTGGGGAAGGCGATGACCGGCCGCCCCCAATGGCCGTAGCGCAGCACCGACCCCGGCCGCCCGAACGGCGTGCCCAACTCGACGTAGACGCGCTCCACGCTCAGCCCTCCTCTGGCCAGGCGGCGGCGACGACCTGTGGCAGCAACGGGTCGAGCAGGTTGCGCCAACAGGTGAAGGTGTGGCCGTCGCGGCGGGTCGCTCGCTGCACCGGCACCCCGAGACCCTCAAGCCGCGCGGCCATGGCGAGGTTGTTGTGCCGGTTCTCCTCCGCCGTGCCCCAGCCCATCGAGACGGCCGGACGGCTGGGCGGCGACCCCACGGCATACACCTCGTCGATGAACCCACGCAGCCGCGCCCAGTGCTCGAATCCGCTTTCGTGCGAGTCGAATTCGTCGGTGAAGAAGGACCCCGAAAGCAGCAACAAACCCGCGAAGGTGCCGGGATACCGCCACTCGGCATGCAGCGCCGCGAGCCCGCCGAGGCTGGGGCCGGCGAGGATCGGGCGCCCTCGGGTGGGCAGCGCCTCGCGCAGCGCGGGCACCGCCTGCTCGACCAGCCAGGCCGCGTATGCCGGGTTGGCGGCATACATCGCGGTGCGGTGTTGCGGGGGCAGCAGCGCGACCCGGAGGGCGGGCAGTCGGCCCGCCGCCCCGAGCGCCGCGACCGCGTCGGTGAGCGCACCGAGGCGGTCGAACTCCGGACCGTCGTGGGCGATGAGCAGCGGCAGCTCGGTGCCGGCGGCGTCTGGCGGCGACCACACCTGGACCTCGAGCTCGCCGGCGGGAGCCTCGTCGGCGGGAGCCTCGTCGGCGGGAGCCTCGTCGGCGGGAGCGAGCGCGCGGATCTGCACGGTCTGGCAGACCATCGGCCGGCGGGCTCCGGCGAGCCACCCCGGTGGCGCATACCCGGGCAGCGGGAGCCAGGACGGGCCGCTGAACGGGCCCGAGACGCGCAGCGGATTGCCCGGGTCGGCGACCATGGTGCGCTCGCCCGGCGCATCCGGGTGCCCCGCGGTGAACTCGTATTCCAGCCGGTCGAGGTCGAGGCCGGCCAACGGCCAGCTGCGCTCCCACCCGCCGGGCACCGGCTCCAGGTGATCGGGCGGGGGCGGCTGCGACCCGCGGCGCCCGTCGGGGGTGGGCAGATCGAGGTAGTACCAGATCCGCGGGTCGATGAGCTCGTGCCGCGGATCGGGGTAGCGGAAGACGATCTCGTCATGGGTGAGCGTGGTCCGGAAGTCCCCCGGCCCCGGCGCCGCGGCCGGATCGGCAGCACCCGCGTCGGCACCCGCGTCGGCACCCACGGCAGCATCGGGCACGCCGCCGGTGGCGCACAGCAGCGCGGGGAGGTCGGTCACCCGCAGGAGGTTAGCCGCACTGGGCGGCTGGCGTCGGGTCGTTGGGCCCGTCGGTGTGCCGTTCCAGCCGGCGCACCGACGGCACGAGCAACACCAAGAACAGGGTGCCGACGATGACCGCGGCGACGACCCACAACCACGCGCGGTAGCCGAACGCCTCGGCGACCGGCCCGGTGAGCGCAAACCCGATCGGCCGGGCGATGAACGACCCCGCCACGTCGAAGGAGAACACCCGGGCCAGTTTGTCGGGCGGGATGTTCTGTTGGATCGCCAGGTCCCAGTTGACGCTGAAAATCTCCAAGCCGAAGCCATGGAGGAACGCCCCCACGAGCACCCAATGCAGGCCCGCTCCGGCAGCCAGCGCGGCCGGGAAGCACGCGGTGAGCGCGAGCAGGATCGTGCCGGCATACACGAGCCGTCGCGGCCGCCACCGCAAGGTGACCAGCCCGCCGATCATGAACCCGACCATGAGCACCCCGAGCGCCCAGCCCCACGCGGCCTCCCCGAAGTCGTCCTTGACGACGATCGGCCCGAGCACCCCCTGCGCCCCGCCGTAGAACAGGTGGTAGATCAGCGCCTGCGCGATAAGGGCCCACAACCAGGTATGCCGGAACACCTCCCGAGCGCCCGCGACCGCCTCGGCGAGCATCGACGGCTTCTCGGCCGTCGGCGCCGCCGGTGCCAGCCGCAACAGTGAGAAGAAGATCGTCGCCAGCGCGAAGGTCGCGGCGTCGACGGCGACGGCCCACCCCGGCCCCACCGCGGCGACGACCATGCCCGCGGCACTGAAGCCGAAGACCATCGCCGTATTGGTGAGCAGCCGCCGGATGGTCACGGCCTGAGCCAGCAGCTCGGGCGGCACCACCTGTGAGGTGGCGGCCTGCGAGCTCGGGCTGGACAGGGAGGCGACACACCCGGTGAGCACCTGGCTGATCGCGAGCAACGTAATGCTCGACCAGCCGCCGATGAGGCTCGCGGCGACGAAGGCCTGGATGATCGCCAACACCGCCGACGAGCCCTGCATCATGAGCGAGCGCGGCAGCCGGTCCCCGAGGACGCCTCCGACCAGCGTGGTCACCACCTGGGCCAGCGCGTATGCCGCCAGGACGATGCCGAGATCGGTCGCGGAGCCGCCGAGATGCAGGACGGCGAAGGCCAGCGCCACCGGCGAGAAGGCATTGCCGAAAGAACTCGTCGCGTGACCCACGGTGAGGTTCCGGAAGGCCGTGTACTGCCAGGGGTGCGACAGCACAGGCTCCTCGGCGACGAGAGGCATGGGAGTTACCGTAGAGCGTCGGCCCGCGAAGTGCGCGTCGAAACGGCATACCGGAGGCCGACTTTCGGCGTCCCCGCGGCGCGCCGGGCCCGACACGCCGAGGCGACGACGCCCGCTTGAGGCCTGGCAGCACCCGCTGGCAGCACCCCCGGCCGGCGGTCTAGGACTCTAGGACGCGGCGAGCAGCTCGGCGATGCGCTCGAGGGTGCGGTTCATATTGCGCTCGGTCATCGGGGCCATCCGGCGGACGGCCAGCTTGCTCAGCGGGCCTTCCGTGCGCAGGTCCCAGCTCTGCTTGACCAGGGTGCCGCCCTCGACCGGCTCCAGCTCGTAGCGCCAGATACGGCCGGTGATGAACCGGTCCAGCGGAGCCGCGGCGAGGGTCTGCCAGGCGATCCGCCGGTTTTCGTCGAACTCGACGACGACATTGCGGGTGCTGTACGCGACCCCGAGCAACATGTCCATCCCGAAGGAGTCACCCAGCGCGAGCCGACGACCCCCGCCGCGGGATGCCTTGACGGTGCCCGAACCGTCGATGTCGACATGCCGGGCAGGGTCGGCGAGGAGGTCGAAAACAGCCACCGGCGACGCCCGGATCACGCGTTGCACGGTGAGGACGTCGCCGGTGAGACTCATGGCCCAAACCTAGTGGGCCCAGCGGTGGAGATCAGATCTTGTCGGTGTGCGCTTCCCAGGGGGTTGGGGCGTCGTGGACATCGGCGACCTCGCTGTCGGCGTCGAGGGTGCCGTCGAGCATGGGGGCGTGCGAGGTCTGCGCGGCGGTGACGTCGGCGGCCGGCATACCGGTCGCGCGGCCGACCTCTTCGGGGGTGAGGGCCATGCCCTCGTCGGTGGCGCGAGCCCAGTCCTCGTCGGTCGCATCGGCGACCACCGGGCCGGGACGCTTGGCGGCGAGCTTGTCGACGCCGGTCTCGACCTGGGTGCGGACCTTGGTGACCTGGTCGTGGTACTTGCCGTCGGTCTTGTCGTCGATGACGGCGCTGGCCTTGTCCAGCAGCGCGCTGACCTTCTCGCGGTTGTCGTGGGCCAGGTCGCCGGCGTGCGCGACGGCCTTCTTGACGGCGTCTTCGGTGGCTCGGGTGAGCTCGTCGAGGCGCCGGTCGAGGTCGAGTTCGTCGAGCTTGGCCTTGAGGGTCTCGGTGATGGTGGACATGTGGTCCCCCTACTGCTTTCCGTTGGTGTTCGGTTGGTATTCGGATGGTGCGGATGAGTGGTGATCCCTGCCACACCTGGTGGTGTGACCGGAGGCGCGTCGTGCGTGCGCGTCATCGGGGGCAACGAGGCCGCCGTCGGGGGTGTTCCCGGCCGTGCCTATGATGTCGGCGTGCCGTTGCTCGCCATCGGCGTCTCGCACCATGACGTCGGGTCGGAACAGCTGGCAACTCTCGGTGGTCAAGCCGACTCCCTTGTCAACAACATCCGCGAATCCGACTGCGCGATCACCGGATTGGTGGCCCTGGTCACCTGCAACCGGTTCGAGATCTACCTCGAGTCGAGCGAGTTCCACTCCGGAGTCGAGGCCGCCCTCGACGCTCTGGCCGCCCACGGAGTCGCCCCGGAGGTCCTCGCGGCCGTCCAGGTCTTCGCCGATTCAGGCGCGGTCGAGCACCTCTTCGACGTCGCCTGCGGGCTGGACTCGATGGTGGTCGGTGAGGCCGAGATCCACGGTCAAGTGCGTGCCGCGCTCGCCGCCGCCGACGCGGCCGGCACGTCGGGCCCGACCCTGCACCGGCTCTTCCAAGAAGCTCTCGCCACCGCCAAAGCGGTCGCCAGCCAGACCACCCTCGGCGCGACCGGCCGCTCGATCGCCTCGGTCGGTCTGGACCTGCTCGAGCGCCGGCACGGCCCGGTCGAGAGTCGCCGTGCGCTCGTGCTCGGCACCGGCGCGTATGCCGGTGTGGTCGTCGCGACGCTCACCCGCCGTGGCTGCACGGAGATCGCAGCCTACTCCCAGACCGGTCGGGCCGGAGCCTTCGCGGCCAGCCATCCCGGCGTGCGGGCGGTCAGCCCGGACGGGCTGGAAGCCGAGCTACGGCATACCGATCTCGTCGTCAGCGCGAGTGGCTCCGGCGAGCGCGTCCTGAGCCCCGAGATCCTCGGCGCGCGGCGCAGCGACGCCGCGGCCGGCGTGCGCGAGCCGCGGGTGCTGCCGATTCTCGACCTCAGCGCCCGGGGTGATGTGCCCGCCGAGCTGGCCGCCCTCGTCGACGTCGATGTCATCGGGATCGACGAGATCGGAGCGCATGCCCCCGCGGCGCATACCGACGCCATCCTCGCCGCGCGAGACCTCGTGGCCCGGGCGGTCACGGCATACCAGCATGTAGAGCAAGGGCGCACCGCCGCCCCGGCCGTGACGGCGATGCGCGCCCACGTCATGTCCCTCATCGAGGCCGAGATCGAACTCGCCCGCCGTCGCTACCCCACCGACACCGCCGACGCGGTCGCTCGAGCGCTGCACCGCGTGTCCGGCGCGCTGCTGCACACCCCCTCGGTGCGCGCGGTCGAGCTGGCCCGCACCGGCGGGCTGGATGACTACCGGCGCGCCATGCACACCCTCTTCGGGATCGAGGTCTCCTGATGCTCCGGCTCGGCACCCGCGCGAGCGTGCTCGCCCGCACCCAGTCCGGCCAGGTCGCGGCGGCGGTCACCGCTGCCACCGGTATGCCGTGCGAGCTCGTCCCGATCCGCGCCGAGGGCGACGACACCCGGATCCCGCTCGACGCGCCGCCGCGGCCAGGGGCGTTCGTGGCCACGCTGCGCGACGCGCTGCTGGCCGGCCGCGTCGACCTCGTCGTGCACTCCTACAAGGACCTGCCCAGCGCACCGGTGCCCGGCCTCGTCGTCGCAGCCGTGCCCCAGCGCGCTCCGGCCCAGGACGTCCTCGTGGCGCGCGACGGGCTCACCCTGGCGCAGCTGCCGGTCGGCGCGCGGGTCGGCACGAGCAGCCCGCGCCGGGCCGCGGCCCTGCTGCGGTTGCGCCCCGACCTGGCCTTCGTCCCCGTGCGCGGCAACATCGACACCCGAATCTCCTTGGCGCACAACGGCACTGTCGACGCGGTGATGCTCGCGCTGGCGGGCTTGCACCGAGTGGGACGTGCCGCCGAGGCCACCGAGGTCTTCGACGTCACCGACATCGTGCCGGCTCCCGCCCAGGGGGCACTCGCAGTCGAATGCCGCGCGGAGTCACCGCTGGCCGAGTCGCTCGCAGCGCTGGACCACCTGCCCTCTCGCCTGGAAGTCATCGCCGAGCGCGCGGTCCTGGAAGGTATCGAGGCCGCGTGCACCACCGCCGTCGGTGCTCGCGCCACCTGGTCGCCCGGGCGCCTCGACCTCGTCGCCGAGCTCTCTGGCCACCGGGGGGTCGCCTACATCAGCCGGTATGCCGTGGTCGACCTTCCCGAGTCCGACCCGGCTGCGGCGCGCGGCACGGCATACGACCTGGGCCGGCTCGTCGCCGAGGCCCTCCTGGAAGGAACCCCGTGACCCAGCCGCACCGCTCCCCCGACCCGCTGCCCCCCGCCGGGGCGGGCGCCTCGGCCGCGCTCCCGCCCGACCACCCCCTCGTCGACGGCCGGACGGCCACCGCGCCGCTCGTGCGCGCCTACCGCGGCGAGCGCACCAGCCACCGTCCGATCTGGATGATGCGCCAGGCCGGGCGCTCGTTGCCGGAATACCGGGCAGTGCGTGCGGGCATCGCGATGCTCGACTCGTGCCTGCGCCCCGACCTCGCCGCGGAGATCACCTGCCAGCCGGTGCGCCGCCACGGGGTCGACGCCGCGATCTTCTTCTCCGACATCGTCGTGCCGCTGCGGCTGGCCGGGGTGGGCGTCGACATCGTGCCCGGCGTCGGGCCGGTCATGGACCATCCGGTGCGCACCGCCGCCGACGTCGCCGCCCTTCCCGAGCTGGACCCCGCCGCGCTGGCACCGATCACCGAAGCGGTCGGGCTCGCCGTCGCCGAACTCGGGTCGACCCCGCTCATCGGGTTCGCCGGGGCACCGTTCACCGTCGCGAGCTACCTCATCGAGGGCCGCCCGAGCCGCGACTACGTCCACACCTTGGCGTTGCTGCACGACGAACCCGAACTGTGGCACCGGCTGCTCTCCTGGGTCGCCCGCACGACCGGCGCCTTCCTGCGCGCCCAGGCCGTGGCCGGGGCCAGCGCGCTGCAGCTGTTCGACTCGTGGGCCGGAGCGCTCACCCCGCAGGAGTATGCCGTGGCCTCGGCTCCGCACTCGGCCGCGGTCCTCGCGTCGGTCGCCGACCTCGGGGTGCCGCGCGTGCATTTCGGCACCCGCACGGGGCCGTTGCTCGTGGCGATGCGCGATGCCGGAGCCGACGTCATGGGGGTCGATGCGCAGACCTCGTTGCGCCAGGCGAATGCGTTGC
>Ga0208938_1001513_pt1 | contig 13453 bp, 14 predicted proteins | sample AD_UKC125_MetaG_FD_184434 | JGI IMG/M metagenome (GOLD analysis project Ga0208938, IMG submission 184434) | Active sludge microbial communities of municipal wastewater-treating anaerobic digesters from USA - AD_UKC125_MetaG (SPAdes) (version 2) | ecosystem: Engineered > Bioreactor > Anaerobic >... | reverse complement strand
TCATGTCAAGACCGTCAAGTTCTGATGCCATTGCCTCGTCAAGATTGAAATCAGCGAGCTGAAGAAAACCTGTATTTTCGTTAATAGTTACGAGTTCATTGTTTTTCATGCTTTTATACCTCCGTAAATATGAATTTGAAATGTAATCTATATCATTGTTCTTTGAAACTTTGATCTTAGAACCGTTATTCCTTGAGCATTGCGCAATGAAACTATTTACCTTGCCGCTTTTCGCATAGTTACTGTTGTCTTTTCGAAGACATTCACAAGGCCTTTCAACCAGTCGGGAATCTCGTCTCCATTCTCGGCAATCTGTTCTTTAACAAATGCCGACAGAGAGTTTGCATTGACTGTTTCATAGATCAATGAACCATATCCGTTTTGCCTCAATGCTTCATACAGCTGTTCCTTGCTAGCCCCTATCGCTGATGCATATATTTTGGTAGTTAGATAAAATGTAGTCCCCGATCTGTTGAAGGATTGTGTCTCTTCATTTACCATCATCGCCACCAGCTTAAGTTCCACCTGCTCAATCTCAGCATTGATGACCTTGAGTGCATCTTCTGCTTCCTTTTTGCTTTCTTTAAGGCTTTTTAGCCTGTCAGCCAGTTCAAACATATCGTTTTGCATATATCTTACCTCCTGAAGAAAGTATGCCAGTTATCGACTAGTAACTTGGCAACATCTTCCTTACGCTGTAGAGTTTTTAAGACTTTTTCATCAATTGTGTCCTTAGCTACTAAATGAATATATGTACAAGTGTTGCGTTGTCCGATTCTGTGGATGCGGGCCCGAGCCTGAGAATAGTTTGCATAGTTGAAGTCCATGCTGTAAAAAATTGCTGTATTGGCTGCTGTGAGTGTTAATCCAAGTCCTGTTGTTTGTATTTGACCCACAAACACCTTAACTTCCGGGTTTTCTTGAAACTGCTGCACCTGCTCTGACCGGTTTTTTATCTCTCCCGATATCACTGAGTGCTTAATACCCTTTTCCGCAAGCAATTTAGATATAGCATCAATTTCAGGTACAAATCTCGCAAAAATTACCAGTTTTTTACCTTCACCCAACACATCATCGATGATTTCCTCAAGAGCCATTAGTTTTGCCTTTGATACCTGCTGCACCGGACCACCCTTATCATCGCGAATAAAGCCGCCTGTTACCTGCTGCAGGCGAAGCAACTGTGTAAGGATGTTTCTAACAACCACCTCACCTTTTAGCAGTTCTGCATATGATGAAGTTTCCAAGCTTTCATAGATTTTCATGCCCTGCGGGTCAAGGGTCACATACCTTACTTCATCTACCATTTCTGGCAAGTCCAGCGCTTCTTCCTTAGTCACCCGGTAAGCTACCGAGTGGGCCTTCTGAACCAATTCTTGTAAATTTTTATATCCAACAATTTGATGCTTTCCATAGCCGCCCATTGTGGCATACCTTGAACGAAAAGCATAATAGCTTGGGCCAAAAATGCTCTCATCCAGCACCTTGTACTGGCTGAAGAAGTCTAGTGGATTGTTCTGGATTGGCGTTCCAGTGAGAATCAGCCTATATTTTGCCTGTTTTGCCAACCGGTGCAGGGCCTTCGACTGCTTGGCGTTGGGGTTTTTGATACGGCTGGATTCGTCACAAACTATTACGTCCGGTTTCCATTTCTTCAGTTCCTCCTCAAGCCGCCAGGTGCTTTCATAATTCAGCACCACCACCTGCAGCCCTGTTCCTGTCATGTGTCTTAGGGTATCAGCCTTTTTGCCGCTGTCTCCCTCCAGTACTGCCAGCACATAGTCGAAGGCTGCAAACTTCTCAAATTCTTCTGCCCAGACATTTGCTACCGACAGCGGTGCTACTATAAGCGCCCGACGTATAAGACCGTTTAGAAACGCCCTGCCAAGTAAAGCGATTGTGGTAAGGGTTTTGCCCGTCCCCATTTCCATTAGAAGCGCTGCCCCACTAACACTAATCATGTAGAACCACCTGCAGTAAAGAAACCTAAGAGATTTCCTATAAAGTTATATGCCTGTACCTGGTGCTGATAAGGCTTCACTTTGATAGGCATTGGTTCTATGGCTTCAACTGGCAATTCTAGTTTGTCATTATTCTCTATAAGACTTGAAACCATATCAATAAGCACCCCCTTGAACTCACATCCGATTATTCTAAGAGTCGATACACTTTCTGCATTGAAGGGTACAATCCAAACTTTGCGCACTGGATCCCAGTATCGCCCCTGAATTTCTTTTATGACTTCCCGATATAAATAGGAATTATAAATAGTGATCATACCATTCTCATAAAGTGCATGCATTCTCAATTACCTCCATGTTGCAGTATGTAAATGAATGCATTTTACAGATTCTATATTTATTACAGCGATCTAATATACGCTTACCCGCTTGTATGCTTTTTTGCTTACATTAAGACTAAAAAAATTGTCATTTGATTTGTAATCAAAATGACTTCTTTTTTGTAGAGTTATTATATCAAGCCCAAACTTTTTAATCTGATAGACATAGCCTGTTCTGAAACATCAAAAAAATCTGCTAATGCCTTGATAACAGCATTAATTGCAAATGGATAATCAGCATCATCCCTTTTGATCTTAGACACTATGTTTTTATATTGAATTTTATAATACTCTTTAACTGTAGGCAATGGCATTAATATTGATGCCCCCAGAAAATCTGCCTGCCATTCAAGCCATTCTTTCGGAGTTTTTCTTTTATTATTACTAAATGATTTTTCAACATCACGTTTTAAACACTTTACAGCATTAATTTCTTCCCGGTATGCATTCTGATTAAAATATATATTCTTATGCAAATCCCAATGTGATACCTCGTGGGCACAAGTAAATCTATATCGGCCATTTTGTTTTTGATCTTCTGCAATACTATTATCAATTAGAATAGTGCCACTTCTAACCTCTAAAGGATATGCTTTTTTGGCGTTCTTATCATAAACCTTAATATAACCTGTTTCAAAAGTAGTCAAGCCCAGGATATTACCATCCAAAGATAAATTTTGATAATCTAAAATTAGGTTATAATGATTTTCAATAATATTCTCTATAGGAATAGGTTGTGGTATTTTTAATAGTTCATAATTATATTCGCACAATATCTCAAGTGCTCTCTTTTCGAGGTCTTCTTTAGAATAATATGGATATTTAATATAATCATCATATCCTTCATTTTTAACCAGCCTTAACAAAATATATCACTTCCTCTTTAGCCTTTCGATAAAAGCTTTCCAATCCTCATCTGTTGCATTGTTCTGATTAGCCGTTCTTAATGCAACCTTTACAATTTCCCTATCCATAATGTATTCCGGAATATCTGGCGGCAATTCACCTTTACTCTTTCCAGCCAAATCAAACATAATATCAATTTCTTCTTTTGATAACATAAGTATTCTTGCGATTTCTAACAGTTTTTCTTTATCTGGTGCATAACGACGGTTTTTTTCAATATCACTCAAATATGCTGGCGTAATACCAAGCATTTCCGCCATTTTTCGTATACTTATTTGCTTTTGTTTTCTTCTCGTCTCAATGAAACTACCAAAAGTAGTATCATTGTTATTCATACTCATAATTATCCCTCCGCATGTAAGCTTGTATGCTTACACTAATTCTACAGCTTTTATATTTGTTTGTCAATCCCTTTTTTAAATTTCTACATAAATTCGCTAATTCCGCTTAAACCGCTTTCATTAATTATTTTTCCTAATTCAATTAACCCAGCATTCATTAACAACTCGATTTGTCTATAAGGAGTCTGTATATCAGGAAATAAAGATATAATAAAGTTATAAAGGTATTTGTCTCCATCAAAAGTACCTACATTCCATGATGCTCCACGACCTTCACCTATATTAAACTCACTAATTCTTTTATCTAATCCGTTTTTAATTGCATAAGCAAATGCAAATTTTGCAATATCAAATTTGTCCTCAAAATAGTCAAGTTCAGCAATTTTTTCGGCTACTTCGTTAGCCTCGTTTGTTAAACCAATATTAACCTTGTCTTCTGCCATTAGTTATCACTCCCAATCATTTTTTTAATTTCAGTATGCATAGCACTAACTCTACAAAGTTCATATTCATGTTTTAGCGTGCTTCCCAGTATTTTTCTTGCCAACTGCTCATCTATTTCGTCTATATAAACTAAGAGTATGACTTGTTCAGAAAGTATGGGTAAAGAAGCTGTAATTTTTCTTTTGTGTTCTGGATCTAAACGTCCAAAAGGCGAATCCATTATAACCGGGCCTTGCAAAGGAGCATTTTTATGGAGTGCACCAATTAATGATAAAGCTACAATATGTTCATACCCTGAAGATCTAATTTCTATTATTCGGCCACTTTTATGTGCTATATATAACCCATAATTTTCATTTATTTTCAAGCCACTATAATCAGGTTCATTAGAAATATTAACAAAAATATTTGAAGCATCTCTCTCAACTTTCTGTTTAAGGCTATCTCTATAAAGATCGACACCCTTTTCAAAAATGTCTTTTATTTTCTCACAAAACTCTTTCCTCTTTTCTGCCTTAGCTAGTTCTCCGCTGCCGGCTTGCTTCTTCAGCTTTTCTTCAAGACCTCTGATCTCATTAATGGTTTTTGTAATAATTTCCTCCTCTTTTTTAATTCCTTCCTCTACAACAGAAATTTTTTGTATACATTTTGCAAAATCGTTAGTAACTGAACTAGCTCTAGCAGTGTCCTCGACTCCACTTAATTGTTTAACAATAGCATCAAGTTCCTGTTCCGCGTCACTGATTTCAACCGTTAAATCGGCTATACTATCTTCAATACTTTTTATTTGTGCTTTTAAGTCACTGGCATTAAGTTTTTTTAATTGTGCTTTTCTACCCTGCAATTCAATTAACTTGTTCTCTTCTTCGGCAGTCAAGCTACCAAATGCTGTACTAGGATTATTAATTTTATCGTTCAGCCTATTAATAAGTGAAATATCAAGTGTCTGATCACATACAGGACACCGCCCTGTATTGATTCCTTTTTTCAGTTCATCAACGATCTGTTGTGAAATTACATATTTTGTCTTTTTGGTCTCGAGTTCAGCAATTTCCCCATCTAACTGAACCATCAAATCATTAATTCGAGTGCCCAGCATCCCTTGCCATGCTTTTTTGGTTAATGATTTCATTTCTTGAAGCTTAGCTTTTTTTGCCTCTTCTTTCTTCTCAATGGCTTCCTTTAGTCTTTTTTGCTGATTCAGTAATTCACGAGTTCTTTCTGTTCGTTTCATTTCATCTTCGATTTTTTGTTTTTCATTTTGCAGTTCTTCTAACCGCTTTTTTAAAGAAATACAGTCATCCTCATGACTCTTTAGTTCAGCTTGCTTTGCTTCTAATAGTGAACCTATAATCTGGGTATTCTGATCTTTCTGTGCTGCCTTTGATAAACGATTCTGATATTCTTTCAGTGCTGCTTTTGTATCAGTAAAACCATTTATTAGCACTGGAACTCCTAGAATTCTCTCAATCGATTCTTTTATCTTATGACCGATTGAATTCTCATCATTAAGTAATTCCTCATATTCACCTAATAATTCACCGTCAAACAAGAAAAAACGCGACACCTGCTCTGGCATAATACTTTTTAAGATGTGATCTCTTTCTTCAGGAGAAACAATTGTTGTTCCCCTCTTAAGAAATACGTCTTCTTTATAATCGTTATCTGATAACGGAATAGAAACACCCGGTCTGACAGTATACTGTCTAGTTAGTTCATAAACAACACCGTCACTATCCATTTTCAATATTACCTTAAAGCCATATTTGCCTTCATCAAAGCTTTCCCAGTTACTAATCTTTTGTAATGAATGTTGTATCTTGGTATTGCGACCATACACTTTTCCAAACAAGGCATATCTAAAAGCATTAAGCAGCGTTGTCTTACCCCGACCATTATTCCCCCATATTATTGTTACTCCGTCATCAGATGTAAAATCAATAGTTTGCCGACTCTTATATGGGCCAAAGTCTTCTACTGTTAAACTTAAAAACCTTAGCATCTTCTATCCCTCCAAAAAGAAAACTTATAATTCTGTTTCAGCAAGATACTCGTCAATAGCTTTTAATACCTTTTTTGCAGCTTCCACCCTGTCATCTTGGTTTTCATACTCAATTGTTAAAAGTTCTTCTATTAACTCTTGAGGTATCTCAGGGTAATTTTCTTGCCTTATTTTCTCTAAGGCATTACGCAATTCATTTAAATTGCTACTTTTCGTCATCCTCATAACCTCCATTCATACTTTCAACAATATCAATACCATGATCAATAGCTATTGTTCTAAGCTTTGTAATACAAGCTGGGTTCTCAGCCCATTGTCCAAACTGAATTGCTCTTGCAAGTTCTGATTCAATTATCGACAACTGTCTCATATTTTCAGGATCTACAGTATTGGGAATAACAATCGCATCATGTAAATAGGCAAAATGCTTGTTCTGAGCCCGTCTAAGTATACGCCCTCTCCGTTGTATAAACTCACGCGGATTCTTTGATGAAGCAAGTATTAAGGCGTGTGTCGCAGCTGGAATATCTACTCCTTCATCTAAGCATTTAATTGAAACAAGTATACCTCCATTTATTTCAAAGTATCTTAGTGTTTCATTTCTATCACCATTCATTGCTGAATGATACTCGTACGCATCATAGCCATTTTCAACCAGTAAATTTAAGACTTGTTTCAACTGTCCTTGATTATCGCAATAAATTATCCAACGCTGCCCTTTTAAATAATGTTCTTGAATAACATTTAAAGCAAGACTAACCTTTTCAATCGCAGTTTTTAGTATTTTTGCGCGCTGAATCAGTAGATTTTTTATCTGTCCATCTTCAAAAACAAAAGATATATCACTATCATCTCTCTTTTTAGTCGCAATTAATTTGCTAAGTTTTTCGCTTAGTTCATCCCAAATTTTCTGTTCCGATTCAGAAAGTCTAATCTGGTGAGGATAATACATATATTTAGTTAGCACTCCAGAATCAATAGCATCTTTTAAAGTAAAAGGAGGCGGTATTATGTCCCCAAAATAATCAAATATAGCTTGTGTGCCTTCTGGATCTCCATAACGTCTAGGTGTAGCACTAAGTGCGAGTCTTGGGCCGGATTTTATACTCAATATTTTTCTGTGATATGGACTTCCTATTCTATGGGCTTCATCAGCAACGATAAATAGATGTTCCCCTGATGTTATTGCACCTATAAACTGATCAGATGAAGCTGTATCCATAGTTGAAAGTATAATTCTATGTCTGCTTAAACCCTTTCTAGTCCATGAAGCTAGATAACCTGATTTTTTCCATCTGTTATGTCCATCTCCACAAATGAGGATCTGTAAATTTAAATCCGATAAAGTTTCTCGTATTTCAATAAACCATTGGTTAAGTAATTCCTTTGACGGGACTAGGATAATTGGCACTTCATTCTTTTCTAAAGAATTCCTTATAGCACATAATGCTGTAAAAGTCTTTCCACTACCAGTTGCGTGTTCAAGTATACCTCTCCTTCCTCTTTGTTCCCATGCTTCAAGCGCACTAACTTGATGTGGCCTTGGAATTCTTCCGCCTTTTTTCTTATCCGCACTCCACATTTTAGCTTTATCTAATTGAACAGTTACTTCGTCAACTAGTTCTTCCCAGTTTGCTTGTGAAGCATGTTTTTCAAATATCTCTTTTGCTGTCTTTGGGAACTCGCATACATCAATATGTAAAATATTATTATTCCAAAGGTCATTGAAATATCTAATGGCATTATCTACCCGCTGTTTATCTCTGCTATCAATCCAATTTGGAAAAACATCAATAGATTCAATATTTCCATCAGCTGATAATCCTTTAAAGGTTTCATTCATTGAACCTCGAAAACCAACTGCATTACCTAAAGAATCCTTAAATATTCCCACTTTATCATGAAATAATCTTTTAACTTCTGGTGTAGCTTCAGGCTTAATTATTGCTACCTTTAAATCTATAACTCCCATCGCTACAAGACAAGCTAATATCCTTGATGGTTTACTTAAATAAGCATCATTGAGCATGTTATTAATTTCATCAATCAGTGCCGCTTCAACATCTTTAACACCTCTTGCTGCATATCCCTCATTTAGAGCAATCTGATCTTCTTCAATTATATAAGGAGAACAAATAATGCGCATTTTTCCACCGTTATACACGAACTTTTTTAGAGCTGGCCATGCGATTATATAAATTGTGCTCCCAAAATAACCTGAAACTCGATCATATATAATGGAATTCTCCATGCAGGGCAAATAAAACTCAGCAGCTATATCATGATCCGCCTTATTATAATCTGGTCTAAAATCAAAATCATTAAGTGCCATATCCTTACCCCTCTATCATCTGCTCTACCATTAAATCTATCCTTTTTCTAATTGCTAACTTCAAATTCTCAGATTTTGCAGCTATAACAATTTCTGTTCCATTGTCTGTCTTTCGATTCTGATAAGATAATTCATTAGCTAATGCTGTTAATACCGTAGCTGCTTTCACCTGTAAATTTTTATTAAAAGCAAAATCTTTATGTCGCGTTGCATCCCAAAACACAAAAACATCATGCGCTTCAATGTATCCAATTAAAAGAACTATATAACCATCTGAATAATCAAAGTTCCCTCTACATCCATAAGATTGTCCTACATTTAATACTATTTTATATTCTCCGAGTGGTCTCCCACCTGGAGGATTGCCTGAATTATATAAATAAACTCTCAACTTCTTTTCTTCTGGCATTTTAACTTTAACACATAGTGGTTTTTCATTAACATCGCTAGAATCGACTAGCGAATCCCCTAAACACTTAATAAAGTACTTATTAAGTTCTGAAGTAGTTAAACTCATAACTATTTCCCCTTTTGAAGAGTTTCTCTCAATACCTCTGACAGTCTTTCTTCAGCTGTGAGAACATATTCCTTCATGATGTCAAACCCAATAAATAACCTACCAAGTTTTAATGCTTCAACACCTGTTGTTCCTGTACCCATCCACGGATCAACCACAAGGTCATCTTCATCAGTTGTAGCAAGAATATATTTCTGTGGTAAATAACCAGGTTGTACAGCCTGATGTTTTCCTTGTTTTGATGACACAGCCCCTTTAATAACATTTTGTGGTAGCGCCCCCAGGGGATGAGGTGAAATTCTTTTTCTTTTTCTTACATATGTCAAACCGTTTTTTCTGGGCTTATATTCACTATTCTCATATATTTTTAGTGTTGCTTCTGAATATGGTCTTCGAATGGCATCAAGATTGATTTTCCATGGATTTGACTTAGCAAACCACAAATTTTGCTCGTATGCATCTTGACAAGCTACTCTTAAACCGGTGGAAACGGGGTTTTCTTTGACCCAGATTTCAATATCGACACAATGAAGCCCCCAGTGCTCTTCCATCATTATGGCTAGCTTCTCTATAACTAGCGAACGTGTTGTATTCATATTCCCTTTATGTTTATCTCTACAAGCCTTCACGTTGATAACAATAAACCCATCATCTCTTAATTTTAACTTTGCTGCATCTATAAACGGAGTCATTCTTTCTATATATTCTTCAGACCTCCATATACCGTAATTTCTTTCAGCATTTGGATATGGAGGCGAACCATATATCAATTTTATTGAATTATCCGGAAGTGCTAACATACCAGTAGCCCCATCAATACAATCAACAATAAATCTTCTACTTTGTATATCTTCTAAATACATTATATCAACCTCATCTGTTCATACTCATCGGGGAATTCAAGTTTCATCCTATCATAAGCAAGTTCACAATAATCCTTATTTGCATCTATTCCTATCCATCTTCTTTTATGTCTGTGTGCAGATACAGCCGTTGTACCTGAGCCACAAAAAGGATCTAACACAATATCATTTTCATTTGAACCTGAAAGGATAAAAAACTCAACAAGTTTCTCAGGAAATCTCGCAGGATGTGCAATCCCTTTAGCCTTACACATTTTAATAAAACTATCATTACTGCTTGTATTACCTATCTCAATTACACTACCTGGATCGTCAATATAATCTATATAATCTAACTTTATAACACTTCCTGGGTCAGAACCACCATTGTCAGGCCAGACTTTTTCACAATCAAAAGAATGTGTACTTGGTCTTGAATTATATTTTCTGTCTCCTTTACCTCTTCCTTGTAAAAATTTTAGCATGTCATGGCTATATGGTTTTCTAATAGGATCTAGATTAAATGTCCATGTATCTCCTTTGCTGAACCAAAAGCAATATTCATGAGATTTCTTTGTTCTTCCATACTTACCAGTAGAAAAAATATTAGGCGGTGTTGAAGGGTTAAACCATATATAATCTCTTACAAAATTAAAACCAATCTCTTTTACAAGCTTCAGTACTAATTCAAAAACATATAAATGTTGTTTTCCCTCAACTACCTTATCATTTATATTAAGAATAAAACTACCAGTTTCTTTAAGTACCCTTTTAAACTCAATTGCCTTTGGTAAAAACCATTCTACATAATCATCTGGATGAATTCTTGATTCATCAGTTCCATAAAAACGCTGGTCAGCATACGGAGGAGATGTAACAATTAAATCTATGGAATTTTCCGGAAACTCCTTGAGTACATCTTCGCATTTTCCTGTAATAAAACTATTAATAAACCGTTCCAATTTTTGTCCCTCCATATTAACGCTTTACTGCTTGTTAGCTTATCAGCATACACAACTTAATTATATTTCTATTTCTAGCTTTTTTCAAGCTAATCCTACTAAAAATCATAACTTACAAAAGTCTTTACTGATATCTTACAAAATTCCCAAAGGGAAAATGTGTTAACTGTAACTAAATACTATAGAAATTACATCTATTCTATTTCCTCAACCCCCTGTAAAAAATGGTGTTATCTAATCTGGTAACTCAACTATGAATTTTCAGGGCGGTTGATATGTTCCCACAAACAATAAAATTAATGATTCCCTGACATTGCCACATCCGCAGGAACAGTCCTGAGAAAAGCAAAATGTTTGGAAACCCTTTATTTACAAGCTTTTCAATTCTTTATTTCTTAACCCTTGACATCAATGTGACGCACTCAACGTGAGGCGTGTGAGGGAACATGTCTACACATCTCACTTTTTCTACTTTATATCCCTTCTCCACAAAAATTTTTAAATCTCTAGCCAAAGAAGTCGGCTTGCATGAAACGTATATGATCTGCTTTGCACCAAACTTTATAATCTTATCAATAGCCTTTGGATGAACGCCTTCACGAGGCGGGTCTAAAATAATTAAATCAGGCTTATCTTTTAATTCATCTACTTTTGCTAATACATCACCAGCGATAAATTCGCAGTTTTCCAGTCCGTTTAATTTTGCATTTTCTTTTGCTGCCTGAACAGCCTCTTCTACAATTTCGATTCCAATCACTTTTTTTGATACATCGGCCATAATTTGAGCAATGGTTCCAGTCCCACAGTATAAATCAAAAATGATCTTATCTTTAGTTGATCCTGCAAAATCTCTTACAACAGAATAGAGTCTTTCTGCTCCTAGAGAATTGGTTTGAAAGAAAGAAAAAGCAGATATTTTAAACTTTAAACCAAGGAGTTCTTCCATAAAATAATCTTGTCCATAAAGGACCCTGGTTTCATCACTTTGAACCACATCTGCAAGACTGTCATTAATCGTATGGAGAAAGCCTTTTAACTCTCCTTCAAGCTTCAAGTTTTTAACTTCTTCTACTAAGTCCGATAAATCTAAATTCATTTGAGAACTGGTCACTAAGTTAACTAAAATTTCGCCTAATTTTGCACTTCTTCGTATGACAAGATGACGAAGGTAGCCCTCATGTTTTCGTGTATGATAAAAAGGTATTTTTCTTTCTCTGAAATAAATTAACACAGCCATCATAATTTTAATAAAATCTGCATGGACAATCTGACAGCCTTCCACCGTAACCATTTCATAAAAAGAGCCTGTTTTATGCATTCCTAAAGCCAGTTCCCCACCTTTTTCTACATCTCCAAAAGTAAATTCCATTTTGTTACGGTAGTTATATTCTGAAGGGCTCGGAAGGATATCCAAAAACTCATATCCTTCCAGTCCTGCATTATCTAAAAGTCTTTTGACCTGACTTTCTTTAAGTTTTAACTGTTCCTCGTAAGGTAAAGTTTGATAGCTGCAGCCACCACATATACCAAAATGAGGACATAAAGCTTCTTTTTCAATTGGGGATTTTTCAAGAACCTCTATAATTGAAGCTTCGATTTTATCTTTTCTCTTTTTTGTAACCCGGGCTCTTACTTTTTGTCCCTTGATTGCATTTTTTATAATGACTTTTTTACCATCTATATAAGCTATCCCTTTATTCGGGAAAATAAGATCTTCAACAGTTACATCAATCACTTGATTCTTTTTTGGCATTTTACTCCTCCGTACATTTAATTTTTGCAAAAACACAGGGACGGTTCCCTGTTTCATTTTGTTTCATTTTCTATGCTTTCTTATTTAATTATGATAATCTATCACCTTTTTTAAAACAAGAATTATAAAAGACAGTTGCCATTCTTTTTGTTTAATTGATTACTTGAATTAAGTTAAAAAAACGAAAGAACTCCTGCTTCCTGTCATTATTAAAGATTATAATTAGTCAATGACTGCTATTAGTTCAACTTCACAAAGAACATCTTTAGGTAAACTTTTTACAGCCACACAGGACCGTGCGGGTTTACTCGTAAAATGCCTGGTATAAACTTCATTGAACTTAGCAAAGTCGTTCATATCTTTTAAGAAACAAGTAACCTTAACGACTTTATCAAAAGACGTTCCTGCTTCCGTTAAAATAGCCGCTAAATTCTTCATGACTTGATTGGCCTGGGTTTCAATGTCATCTCCGACCACTTCACCTGTAACAGGATCTATAGGAATTTGACCAGATGTAAATAAGAAGTTTCCATATATAATGGCCTGAGAATACGGACCAATTGCTGCTGGTGCCTTGTCTGTAACAACTTTCTTTATCATTTTTTCAACCTCCATTATTTTATATTTTACAAAGAAGCAAAGGAACGGTTCTTTTGCTTCTTGAATGTTTCTTATGCTGATTCCTTTTTTTATCATAATCTATCTATTTCTTGGAAACAAGAACTATTCAAAATAATTTCTTCTGCTCTGATCTCATTTAAGTTTTTTATATATTTTTAAGAAACAAACTTGTTTTAAGCCTGCCAAATATATACCCATATTCACAAAACAGTTCATACCTTTCTTTATGAACTGCTCTCATATCCTAACTCCTTTTAAGTTCAAATGTTCTGTTAACTTAAAAATGAAAATGAGACCTGAAACACTTCTGGTATAATGGAAATTGCCAAATCACCATTACCTCCCAGAAAGGAGTGCTTAGGTCTCATGGCTATTATACCATTAAATGTCGT
>Ga0208938_1001512_pt1 | contig 13456 bp, 12 predicted proteins | sample AD_UKC125_MetaG_FD_184434 | JGI IMG/M metagenome (GOLD analysis project Ga0208938, IMG submission 184434) | Active sludge microbial communities of municipal wastewater-treating anaerobic digesters from USA - AD_UKC125_MetaG (SPAdes) (version 2) | ecosystem: Engineered > Bioreactor > Anaerobic >... | reverse complement strand
CGCGGTGCCATGGCCGCCCCAGGGCATCTATGTCAAGAAGCCGATCAACTCGGCCGCCGATCTCAAGGGTGTGAAGTGGCGCGCCTACAGCCCGGCCACGGCCCGCATTGCCGAACTGGTCGGCGCTCAGCCCGTCACGGTGCAGGCGGCGGAACTGTCGCAGGCGATGGCCACGGGCGTGGTCGAGTCCTACATGTCTTCCGGCTCGACCGGCTTCGACACCAAGACCTACGAGCACATCAAGTACTGGTACGACACGCAGGCCTGGCTGCCGAAGAACGCAGTGATCGTCAACAAGGCGGCCTTCGATGCGCTCGACGCGCCCACGAAGCAAGCCGTGCTGAAGGCCGCCGCTGATGCCGAGGTGCGCGGCATCGCTGGCTCCAAGAAGACGAATACCGATTCGATCGACAAGCTCAAGGCCAATGGCATGAGCATCGTGCCCCCCTCGGCCCAGCTCAAGGCGGACATGAAAAAGGTCGGTGACGTGATGCTCAAGGAATGGCTGGAAAAGGCCGGCCCCGAGGGCAAGGCGCTGATCGACGCCTACACCAAGCCCTGACGAGCCGCCGATGCGCAAGGCGCTGGATGCTCTGTACAACGGCGCCGCCGCCCTGGCGGCGCTTTTCATGGTGTGCCTGCTGGGCATGGTGCTGCTGTCCATCGCCGGACGGCAGTTCCACTTCCATGTGCCGGGCACCGACGCCTATGCTGGCTACCTGATGGCGGCCAGCGGCTTCCTGGCGCTGGCCCATACGCTCAAGCGTGGTGAACACATCCGGGTGACGCTGATCCTGGGCGCCTTGAAAGGGCGCTGGAAGAAGGGACTGGAGCTGTGGGCCCTCGGCTTTGCTTCGGCCCTGTCCACCCTGTTCGCGTTCTATTGCTGTCGCCTGGCCTGGCAGTCGCACGCGTTTCATGACATCTCCACCGCCAGCGATGGGACGCCCCTATGGATCCCGCAGATCGCCATGGGCGTGGGCTCCGTCATCCTGGCCATCGCCTTTGTCGACGAACTGACCCTCGAAATCACGGGGCATCGGGCCGTTCCAACCAGCGATGAGCCGCTGCGAAACGAATAAATCATGAACGATCTCGCCATCACGGGCATGCTTCTGGGCGCCCTGTTGCTGATCCTCGGCAGCGGCGTCTGGGTGGGCCTGACACTGACCGGTGTGGCCTGGCTGGCCGTGACGCTGTTCTCATCAAGGCCTGCCGGCGACGCCATGGCCGTAACGGTCTGGGGGTCGTCGAGCAGCTGGACGCTCACCGCCCTGCCACTGTTCGTCTGGATGGGTGAAATCCTGTTCCGCACGCGCTTGAGCCAGGACATGTTCAAGGGCCTGGCCCCCTGGGTGCAGGCCCTGCCAGGGCGGCTGCTGCACACCAACGTGATCGGCTGCACCATCTTTGCAGCGGTGTCGGGGTCGAGCGCCGCCACCTGCGCGACGATCGGCAAGATGACCCTGCCCGAGCTGAAGGCCCGCGGCTACCCCGAACACATGGTCATCGGCACGCTGGCCGGCGCCAGCACGCTGGGCCTGCTGATCCCGCCGTCGATCATCATGATCGTGTACGGCGTGGCGGCCGAGGTGTCGATCTCCAAGCTGTTCATCGCCGGTGTCTTGCCGGGCATCATGCTGGCCGCGCTGTTCTCGGGCTACATCATGCTGTGGGCGCTGCGCAATCCGCACCAGGTGCCCGCTTCCGATGAGAAGACCACTTTTCTGGAGAAGCTGTCGCGCTCGCGCAGCCTGATTCCCGTGGTTCTGCTGATCGCTGCGGTGCTGGGCTCCATCTATTCCGGTGTCGCCACGGCCACCGAGGCGGCCGCCGTGGGCGTGGTCGGCTCGCTGGTGCTGTCCACGCTGCAGGGCTCGATGAACTGGACCACCTTTCGCGACGCCCTGATGGGCGCCACGCGCCTGTACTGCATGATCGCGCTGATCCTGGCGGGTGCCGCTTTCCTGACGCTGTCGATGGGCTACATCGGCCTGCCCCGCCACCTCGCCGAATGGATTGCCACCCTCGGCCTGAGCAAGGCACAGCTGATCATCGCGCTCTCGGTGTTCTTCATCATCCTCGGCTGCTTCCTGGACGGGATCTCGATGGTGGTACTGACCATGGGCGTGCTGATGCCCACCGTGCAGGCCGCCGGCATCGACCCGATCTGGTTCGGCATCTTCATCGTGCTGGTGGTCGAGATGGCGCAGATCACGCCGCCGGTGGGATTCAACCTGTTCGTGCTGCAGGGCATGACCGGGCGCCAGCTCACCTGGATCGCCCGCGTCACGATGCCCATGTTCTTCCTGATGTGTGTGGCCGTGGCGCTGATCTATCTTTTCCCCGGCATCGTCACCTGGCTGCCGCAGAAGATGAGCGCCTGAGCACCATCGGTGCCGCCGGTTCGATCGCAAGGGTCTGTTTTGCGCTCATGCGCCAGAGCGGTCCTCGGCTGGCGTCTGCTTGAACGGCCTGAACAGCCGCTCGTCGTCCAGCAGGCACCAGGTCTTCAGGCCGGTGGCGGCTTCCACGTCGGCCCGGTAGGGCGGCATGTTGGTGCATTCCAGCACCACGTCGGTGAGTGAGGGTTCGCGAGCCTTCAGCGCCGCCGCGGCGGCCACCACGTCGGCGCGCGCCAGGGCCAGGTCCAGCTCGGGCTGGTTGCCCAGGATGCGGGTGGCGAATTCGCCAGTCGGGTCCACGCCCTGCACGATCACATCCCCCAGCCGCTCGCGGGGCACCCCGGCGGCGCGCAGGTGCTCCTTGCCCAGTTTCGTGGCGCTGATGGTCAGCACGCCCACGCGCGGCTGTGCGGCGAGCAGCTTCGGCAGCAGCATCAGGCTGGAGGTGATGACCGGCACCTTGGCAGCGGCCTGCAGTTCCTTCTGCAGCAGCACCAGAAAGCCGCAGGTGGTGGTGACAGCCTGCGCGCCCTCACGCGCCAGCGCCCGAACGATGGCCGCGAAGGCCGGGCCCACCCGGCCCGCATGCAGGCCGGCGGCCGACTGCACCACCTTGTCCGGCCAGATGCCGCGCACCACGCGAATGTTCACCGGCACCGGCCAGGTCGCCAGGTTGCCGAGGTCGCCCACGGGCCGGGGGAAGCGGGTGTCCAGCATCACCACCCCCAGAAACGGCGCCTGCCCGGGCTTCAGCAGACGCTGGGAGATCTCGGACGGGCTTTGCATCACGGGTACAGTCATGCCTGTATTGTCCCGTCAAAGTCTGGAAGCTTCATGCTGCAAGTGATCGCCATCTGCCTGGGGGCCTGCGTCGGCGCGCTGGCGCGCTGGGGCCTGGGCCTGTGGCTCAACACCTCCACCGCGCTGCTGCCCTGGGGCACGCTGGCGGCCAACCTGATCGGCGGCTACCTGGTGGGCGTGTGCGTGGCAGTGTTCAACAACCTGCCCGAGCTGGACCCGGTCTGGCGGCTGGCGCTGGTCACCGGTTTTCTCGGCGCGCTGACCACGTTCTCGAGCTTCAGCGCCGAGGTGGTGGGCATGATCCAGCTCCAGCGATATACCCTGGCGCTGGGCACGGCCGCCCTGCACCTGCTGGGCTCACTGACGCTGACGATTCTCGGCCTCAAGACAGCTATGTTTTTCATAGCTAAATAGGACCATTTGACGCTGGGAAGTGGCAATTTTTCTTCATATTTTCCGTTTTTCGACCTCGCCAGCGCCCTGAACAGCCACCGACCGGCCCCGCCGATCCACTAAGATGCGCCCCCGCCCGGTGTGAGCCGGGCAGGCCAAATTTTTTTCCCGAACCCTCCCAACCCCAAGGAAGCCCTTGTTCAAGAACCTCATCGTCTACCGCATCGGACCCGACTGGTCCGCCACGGTCGAACACATGGAAGAAGCCCTGGCGCCGGCGCGTTTTGTCGAATGCGGCGCTACCCAGCAAAAGTCGATCGGCTGGATCGAGCCGCGCGGCGAGAAGCACGGCGCCCTGGTCGAATCGATCGGCGGCCAGCGCATCCTGAAACTTCAGATCGAGACCAAGGCCGTGCCGGGCTCCGTCGTCAAGCGCAAGGCGCAGGAGCAGATCGAGCACATCGAAGCCACCACCGGGCGCAAGCCCGGCAAGCGCGAGATCAAGGACATCTGCGAAGACGCCCTGCTGGCCCTGCTGCCAATGGCGTTCACCAAGCAGTCGTCGGTGCAAGTCTGGATCGATCTGGCATCTCGCCTGCTGATGACGGATGCCGGCAGCCAGTCCAAGGCCGACGAGGTGATCACCGCGCTGGTCAGCGCCCTGCCCGGCCTGCCGCTCACGCTGCTGCAGACGACGGTGTCGCCGCAGGTCGCGATGACGCAGTGGCTGACGGCCGAATCGCCCGAGGCATGGCCGGTGCGGTTGAGCGTGGAACGCGAGTGCGAGCTGAAGTCGAACGACGAGGAAAAGTCGGTGGTGAAGTTCACCCGCCACAACCTGCTGAATGACGAAATCCGTCACCACGTCGCGCAGGGCAAGCTGCCCGTGAAGCTGGCGCTGAGCTGGGACGGCCGCGTCAGCCTCGTGCTCACCGAGGCCTTGCAGCTCAAGAAAATCAGCTTTCTGGAAGGTGTCTTCGACGGCACCTCGGCCGGCAAGGAAGACGGCTTTGACGCCGATGTAGCCATCGCCACCGGTGAGCTGGGCAAGCTGATTCCTGACCTGATCGATGCGCTGGGTGGCGAGATGCCGCTGTCGGGCGCGGTGGCAGCACCGGCAGCGGCCGGCTGAGGCCCGCCGCGCCACTCAGCAGCTGCCTGCCGCCGTGCAGGCCTCGACCCGCTGCAGGTTGTTTTCCAGGCGCTCGGCAAAGCCGTTCAGCATCTCCTGCAGGTCGCTCAACGAGACCGGCACCACGCTGCGCGGGGCACAGCTGCCCGGGCCACTGGCCACCACGTTCAGGGTGGCAAAGCCGCTGGATTCGTCCGGCATTGCGGCCAGCCGGATCAAATCCCCGGTGTTCAGGAAGCATTCACCACCGCCCGAGAGGTCGGTGACCACCAGCGGCTGCGCGGTCTGGAACAGATAAGCGCCGGCATCGGGCGCGGCCAGCACGGCGCCCAAGGTCAGCGGCGTGCCGGCCTGCATCAGGACCACCGTCGCGCGGACCTGTTCGCGCATGCGCAGGCGCACCTCCTCGGGAACTGCCACCGGCGACTGGGGTACTGGCGGCAGTTCATAGCCCGGCGGCGCGCCGAAATCCAGCCCGCCCAGCTGTTGCTGCACACCCGGATTGCCCTGAACCTGGCTGGCCACCTGCTGCTGCATCTGCGCCACGGCCCCACGCACCGACGCGGCTTGCGGCGAGCCATACAACGGCGTGCCCGACCAGGGCGCCGAGTAGGCCAGCCCTTCTTCAAACCCGCTCCAGATCTGCATGTCCCCCATCAGCACGACTGGATCGCTGTAGGCGCGGGGCGTGGAGGCAAAGACCACCCACTCGTCCATGGGGCCAAAGGCCATGGCCGGCACCGGCATCACAAACGGTGAAAAGTAGACCCCGTAGTAGCGCGGCGCGAGCCGCTGCGGACGGTAAACCGCCACCGGCGCGCCGTAGAAGAAACCAGGGTCGTAGTAACGCACGACCGGCCCCGTTTCGAAGACCGGGCGGCCCCGCCACCAGCGCACGTAGCGCGTGCGCTCGATCAGGGGGCGCTGTTCGCCAACGGGGTCGCGATAAGTGGTGACGCGGTCCCGGTAAACCGGGCGCCCGTCAGGCAACAAGGCCTCGCGGCGGCCATCGTGGCGGGTCACAAAGTCCACCCCGTTGCCGATGGAGCGACGCTCGAAGTCAGGACCCCAGACCACCCGCCGGCCATCGGCATAGATGCGGGTGGTGGTCCCGCTTCGGCCATCTTCGATCTGGCGGTAGCCGGTGAAGCGGCGGCTGCCGTCCGGGCGCGTGGTCTGCGTGACCACGGTTCGCGATCCGTCGTTGCCCTGGCGACTGAGGTCATAGCCCCGCCGGTCGCCACGCGGCACCACGCGGGTGGCGGGGTCCAATGCCACGGCCGGGCCCGGTGTGAGCCCCGTTCCCCGGCCAGTCCCTGGCGCGGGTTTCGCCGGTTCGGCGCCAGTCCGCCCCAGCTCGGGTGGCGATTCCGGCGGCCTCGGGCCCGGGCTCGGGCGCGGTGGCGGCTGGCTGCCCGCAAAGCCTGGCGGCAGCACGGCCGCGGGCAGTCCGCCGCCCGGTGGATGGGCGGGGGTCTGCAATGTGGCTGGCCCGGACACTCTGGGGACGTCAACACCCGCACCGCGTGTGGAGCCTGGAACGCCGGGGAGCGGTGGCGCCGACAGGCGGGCCCGTTCCTGCTCGGCTTGTTCTCGTTGGGCGCGCGCCCGTGCCTCGCCCTGAGCCTGCTCCTGTTGCAGGCGTTGATGCTCCTGCCAGGCCCGCTGCTGCTGGATTTGCCGCTCCTGGACCATCGGATCGCGAAGGGCGCGATCAGACCCGTCGCGCTCTGCGCGCTCCCGCGCTTTCGAACGGTCATCGCCCGTCGTCGGCGGTGAAGCGGGGTTGGGCACCACGACGCGCCCCGGATCGGGGGATGGCGTGGGTGGGCGTTTCGCCGGCTGGGGAAATGGGGGCACATGAGGGGCCGGTCGTCCCCCCTGCTCGGCGGCCTGCTGGGCCCGTTGTGCCTCTTGATCGGCGGGCACGGGGCGGGAGCGCGCCGGCTCGCCGGCTTCAGGGCGCCCACGGCCTTCGGCCGGCGCAGCCTTCGGCGAAGGCGGCTGGCGAGGGGACACCTCGCGCGGTGGCGGGGGCTGGCGAGGGGACACCTCGCGCGGTGGCGGGGGCTGGCGAGGGGATGCCTCGCGCGGCGGCGAGGGCTGGCGAGGGGACGCCTCGCGGGGTGACGGCGCGGCATGGGCGGGCTTGCCACCGCCTGCCTGGCATGACGCCGCTGGCGCTCCGTCCGGACAGGGGCCCGCCCCACCTTGGGCTTGTGCCAGGGCCGAGCACAGGGCCAGCATCGCGCCGAAGCCCTTGGCGGCCGATGGCATGAAGGAGTTCCTGGTGGTCATTGGGGGTCCGATCTGGATCAGGCGCACGGCGCGTTGGCGACCGTGCACGGATTTGTCGGGCCAGCCGTTCTCGCCGGATCAGCCACGGCCCTCCTGATGCAACGCGCCTGCCTGGCTTCTGGACGACCCCCGCTCACATTCGGTGACAACCCGGGCCCATGGGTCTGGGCGCTGGCCGTGGCAGGGGTGGGCCGCCGCAGCCCGATCCGCTCAACCGCCGCCGCGCTGCATGTACAGATCAAAGCGCTTCATGAAGGCGTAGCGTTGGGCCTCGTCCAGCCCTGCAAAGCGGAAGTTGACCCGCAGGCGGGGCATGCGCACCAGCGCGATCACGCGAGGGGCTTCGACGCTCCAGGTCAGGCCCAGGGCCCCGTCGCCGATGCGCACACCGGCGGCCTGTTCGTGCAGTTTCCAGAAATGGTCCCCGATGGCGGCGGGCAGCCACCGCAACCATTCGGCTTCGGTGCAGCCCATTTCGCGTTCAAACCGCTCGGCGTAGAAAGACTGCATCCGGCCCTGGCGGTTGAATGAATGGCGAGCCGCTCAGCCGCCGGCGATGGGCGGCCAGATGGCCAGCACATCGCCTTCGCGCAGGGTGTGCGTGAGGCGCTGGCCCGGCTCGATGTAGGTGCCGTTGACCAGCACCAGGTGCACCATCTTCGGCGGCAGGCCAAAGGGCTCGATGATCTGGCTGATCGGCGCATCCGGCGCCACATCGAGCTCGACGATGTTGCTCTGACGGGCTTCGGGGGGCAGGAAGTCCGTCAGCGAGGCAAAGAGCTTGAAGGTGATCCGCATCCCCGGACTCTAGCGCCGGCGCTCGTCTGCCGCGCCGCTCCAGCTGCCTTGCCCCTGCGCGCAGGCCAGGTATGCATCCATGAGGCGGGTCGGATCGGCCTTGAGGGTGTCTTTCCAGGCCCCCAGCTTCACCTGTCCCTCCACCAGCCCGCGCATCACGCCGACATGCTCGGTCCAGCCGACGCTGTTGCAGCCGACCATGACGTCGTTCTTGAACTGCAGGCTCAGATGGCGGCCTTGGGTCTGATCGGTCAGCTCGACGTGTTCGCCGCCCGGCAGGCCTTCCCAGTAGCCGAAGCTGGCCGAGATCAGGCCGAGCGTGTCCAGCACGTTGATCTGCGTGACGCCCTTGAGTTCGGCCGGCTGGCCCACCATGTTGAGCGCCGCCACACGGGCCTGCTCCGCCGCATTCGGCTGGATCGCGCTGACGATGGTCTTGCCGCTGACCTTGTCGAAAGCCTCGGCGCAATCGCCGGCCGCATAGATGCCCGGCACGTTGGTCTGCAGGGTTTCGTCGGTGAGCACGCCCAGCAGGCAGCGCACGCCACTGTTTTCCAGAAAGCCGATGTTGGGCTTGACGCCCGTGGCGCTGATCACCAGATCCGCTTCCAGCTTCTCGCCGGTGGACAGGCGCACCTGCATCGGCCCGGTGGGCATGGTGGATGACCCCAGCCCCACCGCCTCGGCGATCTTGCCCAGCAAGCCAGGCTCCGCGCCGGTGCCGCGCTCAATGGCCTCGACCCTTGCGCCGGTGTAGACCTTCACGCCCTTGCGCTCGCACCACGCCTTGATCATGCCGCCCGCGGTGGGCCCCATCATGCGCGGCACCATGCGGTCGCCCATCTCCACCACCGACAGCGCGACGCCACGCTGCTGCAGTGCCTCCATGATGATGCAGCCGATGAAACCGGCGCCCATCTGCAGGACCTTGGCACCCGGCCGGGCCAGATTGGCGATCGCACGCGCGTCGGCCAGCGTCCAGCAGCTGTGAACGCCGGGACCGTTGATGCCGGGGATCGGTGGCGTGGCCGGCGACGAGCCGGTGGCAATCAGGAGCTTGTCAAAGGCCAGGGTGTTGCCGTCGCTGAGCTCGATGGTGCGCCGTGCCGAGTCCAGCACCCGGGCGCGCACGCCGCGCCGGACGTCGATGCGCAGGCGGGCGAAGTGATCGGCCGCGTGCCGCAGGTGCGTGCCCTCCTCACCGACCTTGCCGATCAGCAGGTAGGGGATGGCCATGCGCGAATACGGGGCCTCGTTTTCGTCACCGACGATGGTGATGACATCGTTCGGGGCGTGTTTGCGGATGGTTTCCGCCGCAATGATGCCGGCCGGGCCGGCACCGAGAATGACGTGGTGGGTCATGATCAAGCCTCCCGCCGAGCCGCCTCAAGGCAGGCTTGCGCCCCCCGGGGGGGCAGTGAGCACACGGCGTGGCGAACGTGGGGGTACATAAGTTTCTCCAAAAGAAAGAAGCGGCCGCAGGGGACCGCTTCCTCATGGTCCCGATGGGGGGTCAGAGACCCAGGCGGGCCCTGGTTTCCGCCGTGGGGCGGCCCTCGGGGTCCCAGCCGCGCGCGGCATAGTACTTGGGCAGCATCTGCGGCAACATGTTGACCTTGCCCTTGGCCGGGCCAGTCTTGCAGGCTTCGGTCAGCAGGCGTTTGGGCAGGCTGTCATCGGCCTTGGTGAAGCCGGCGGCGTTGTTGAACTCGCGCTCCATGTTCCAGATGCGCTCGCCGATCTTTTCCAGCTCCTCGGTCGTGAACTGTTCGCCGCAGGCCGCAGAGATCTGCGGCGCCAGATCGGCCAGCCCCCAGGCAAAGGTCGTAAACACGCACAGGCCCGATGAATCGAAGGCCGCCGTGGCATCCTGGAAGGCCTTCACCAGCTCGGGCTTGCCTTCGTGCTCCAGCGGGTCGGTCTTGACCGGGATGCCGAGCACTTCCGAAGCGATGGTGTACGCACGCAGGTGGCAGCCGCCGCGGTTGCTGGTGGCGTAGGCCAGGCCGATGCCCTGGATGCCGCGCCCGTCGTAGGCCGGGAACTCCTGGCCCTTGCTGCTCATCGACAACTCCGGATGGCCATACTTGGCCGTCAGGCGCTTGGAACCCTGTCCGATTTCCTTGCCGAAGCCGCGGCCGTTGACCGTCTCTTCCACCAGGAAGGCCAGTGCCTGGGCCGATCCGAAGCGCGCTTCGATGCCCACCTGCTCCTTGGTCAACACGCCCATCTCGAAGAGTTCCATCACCGCGCCAATCGTGGCGCCGAAGCTGATCGGATCGATGCCTTCCTCGTTGCAGATCATGGTGGCATATTGCAGCGCTTCCAGATCGTTCACGCCGTTGGCGGCGCCCAGCGCCCAGGCCGCTTCATATTCCAGACCACCCGATGCGCCCCAGTACTGCGGCTTGTTGGCGACCGTGAAGTGGTTCTGGTCCATCTTGCTGATACGGCCGCAGGCGATGGTGCATCCGAAGCATGCCTGGTTGGTCACCAGCTGCTTCTTGCCGTCGGTCTTGCGCGGCGTGGCCATGGCTTCGGCCGAGATATCTTTTGCACCCTCGAACTGGTTGTCCTGATGGTTGCGGGTGGGCAAGGCGCCGACTTCGTTGATCACGTTCATCAGCACCTGCGTGCCATAGGCCGGCAAGCCCTGGCCCGTGACACCGTTTTCCGCCAGGATTTTCTTTTTCTCGGCGATCGCCTTCATGAACGCCTTGGGGTCACGGATATTGCCCACGCCCTTGGTCCCGCGCACCGCAATGGCCTTGAGGTTCTTGCTGCCCATGACGGTGCCAACGCCCGAGCGCCCGGCGGCGCGGTGCAGGTCGTTCACCACGGCCGCGTACAGCACACCACTCTCACCGGCCTTGCCGATGCTGGAGACGCGGGTCAGCGGATCCTGCAGGCTCTTCTTCAGCGTTTCCTCGGTTTCCCAGACGCTCTTGCCCCACAGGTGCGAGGCATCGCGGAGTTCGGCCACATCGTCATTGACGTACAGATAGACCGGCGTCGGGCTCTTGCCCTCGAAGATGACCATGTCCCAGCCGGCCATCTTGAACTCGGCGCCCCAATAGCCGCCCGAGTTGGAACAGGCAATGGCACCCGTCAGCGGGCTCTTGGTGATGACGGTGTAACGGCCGCCCGTGGACGCCATGGTGCCCGTCAGCGGACCGGTGGCCCAGATGATCTTGTTGTCCGGCGACAGCGGGTCGACCTTCGGATCGACTTCGCTGGTCAGGTACTTGGAGCCCAGGCCACGGGAGCCCAGGTAGGCTTGCGCCCAGTCCATGTTGAGGGGTTCCGACTTGACGGTACCGGCGGTCAGGTTGACGCGGAGAATTTTTCCAGCCCAAGACATGATGGTGACTCCTTAAGCGGCGGACGGTTGGTTGCCAAGCTTGTCGGCCCACTGGGCCATCTTGCCCAGCCCCGTCCAGTTGGCGTCGATGAAGGTGATGGCACCCGTCGGGCAGGCCTCGGCACAGGCGGGCTCCCCGCCGCACAGGTCGCATTTCTGAACCTTGCCGGTGTCCGCCACGTAGTTGATCGTGCCGAACGGGCAGGCAATGGTGCAGACCTTGCAGCCGACGCAGGTGGTCTCGTTCACCACCTTGGCGCCAGTCTCCTTGTCCACCGTGATCGCTTCCACCGGGCAGGCGTGCAGGCACCAGGCCTCGTCGCACTGGGTGCAGGTATAGGGCACCTTCTTGCCGGTGTGGTGAAAGTCGAAGACCTTGATGCGCGATTTCGCCGTGGCGTAGGTGCCGTAGTTCTCGAAAGAGCAGGCCATTTCGCACTGCAGACAGCCGGTGCATTTGTCTGCGTTGATATGCAACACCTTTTGCATGTGTCTCTCCTGTGGGATTGCGGCACCTATGAAATGCCATGCCTATGAAAATGAATGCATAGCGATTGTTTGTGCTCGGACCCGGTCCGGGCCTAGTGTTAACCCTGAAAACAAGGGCCGATGCGCGAAATTCTCAAGATGCGACACTTGTGCCAGCGGCCACCGGCGAAACCGGCGCTGTCACCGCATGCCGTCCAAAACCGTCACAATCGTCTCCGAACCAAAGTTCCGACGATGAGCGCCCCCGCCGCACCCCCACCCACCACGCCTGACCACCGTCTGGCCCGGATCAATGCCGCGCGCCGCGCCGTGCTGCACGGCGAGGGGCCCGAAGAGGTGCCGGTGGAAAGCTGGATTGAACGATCCTGGCGGCGTTGTCTGTCCAACGGGCAGCGGCCCCAGCAGCAAGTCGGCTTCGACGTGGTGTCCCCCCAGGAATTGCGCCGCACCCAGGAGTCAAACCGGGATCTGGTCGATGCGGCGCGGCCGGTGCTGGAAACACTCAGCCGCGCGATCGCCAACACGCGCTATTTCGCCATCCTCACCAATGCCCGCGGCGTGGTCGTGGATGTCAACGGGCCCATCGATCGCTCCGACCGGCGGGCCACCATGATTGCGCGCGTGGGCGTGGACCTGTCGGAGGCATCCGTTGGCACCACAGCGATTGGCGCGGCGCTGATCGAGCAGCAGCCGGTCTGGCTGCACCGTGGCGAACATTTTTTTGCGGACACGTCCATTTATAGCTGTGCCGGGGCGCCCCTGTTCGGGCCGGCAGGCCAATGCGTCGGCATGCTGGACCTGACCGGCATCGAGGCGGTCGAGCGGCCCGAGCTGCGCCACCTGGTGGCCCAGTCGGCGCGCAGCATCGAAAACGCGCTCACCCAGCGGCAGCCCCACAGCCTGATGGTGCGGCTGAACTGGCCTGGGCGCACGCTCGGCGGCGATTCCGATGGCCTGGTCTGCCTGGACACCGACGGCTGGGTGACCGGTGCCAACCCGACGGCACGGCAGATGGTCTCGCAGCTCGCCACGCTGGCGCGGGACCGCGTGCACGGGAGCGAACTCTTCGCGATGCCCTTCGAGATGCTGTTCGACGCCAGCGACCAGACCCAGGCCGACATGGAGCTGCCCCTGTGGTCCGGCTTGCGACTGCAGGCCCGTGCGCAGCGGGCCGGCGTGAACACGGTCGCAACCCCTGCCCGGGAACGCCTCCCGCTGAAAGAGGTCGAGATCACGCTGATCCGCAAGGCGGTGGCCGACGCGAAGGGCAATGTCCAGCAGGCCGCCCGCGCGCTGGGCATCAGCCGCGCCACCGTGTACCGCAAACTCGGCTCCGGCCGCGGCCCGCGCTGAGCGCTGTCAGGGCGGGCTGAAGCCCAGGCGCGCCAGCGCCGCCTGTGCCGAAGGTGCCAGCAGCGCCTGGGCGAAATCCGCGGCGGGCGCCGGCGCCCCCACGCGCACCGTCAGACCATAGGCCGCTCCCACCTGCAGCGTGTCCGGAACCGCCACGATCTTCAACCGCGGCACGTCTTTCTGCGCAGCCACGGCGTTCGTGCAATAGGTGAGAAACACATCCGCCTGGCCCTGATCCATGATCCACGCGTAGGTGCCGCGCCCGGCCGGCGGCCGCGGTGAATCGGCCGCTCCGGTGAGGGGCTTCGCCTTGGCCCGCAGCGCCGCCGTGGCACCGGCCTGCACCGCATCGGCCTTGCCGAACAGCGCCCAGGCATAGTCCCCCGCGGGGTCGGAGCGCGGCGTGGAGATGCCCACGCGCACGTC
>Ga0208938_1001505_pt1 | contig 13484 bp, 10 predicted proteins | sample AD_UKC125_MetaG_FD_184434 | JGI IMG/M metagenome (GOLD analysis project Ga0208938, IMG submission 184434) | Active sludge microbial communities of municipal wastewater-treating anaerobic digesters from USA - AD_UKC125_MetaG (SPAdes) (version 2) | ecosystem: Engineered > Bioreactor > Anaerobic >... | reverse complement strand
GTGGAATCATTCAATCGAATATCGGACATAAAGTGGATATTGTTTCTTTTGGTCCCACGATAACCGGAGCGCATTCTCCGGAGGAATCGGTAGAAATAGAATCGGTGGAAAAAACGTACGAGTATTTGGTTTCGGTTTTGGAGGAAATTGGTTAATCGCTTATATTTAGCACATTTAAAAAGGGATGTAAAAGTCGATTGTTGTGAAAAAGAAAATAAAATCATATGTGATAGTGCCTGTTTTGCTGATTATATATACGGTTGTGATGGCAATTGTTAGTTTACCGCGTTATCGGCGTACCGGCAAGTGGGGCGAATACGTTTTGATCGTTTCGGCATCCCTTATTGCTTCTGTTGTGCTTTACTTCGTTTTGAGAAAGAAACAAAAGATTCGAGATAATTTTAAGTGACTTACCTTTCGAATTTAGGGGTGAATTATGGTGCGAAATTTTATATCTGTTTTATTTTTTATTTATTCTGCTTTTTTGTTTGGACAATCTTCTTTTGAATACATGTTTCGTGTGTATCTTAATGATAAGGGAGACCACTCTTTTTCGGTTTCCCAACCCGAACAATTTTTATCCAAACGTTCTATCGAGCGGAAATCGCGTCAAAATGTGCCAATAGACGCGTTGGATTTCCCGGTTGCGAAAGAATATCTTACCTGCCTGGAAAAAGAGGGTGGGAAAATTGTATCGAAGAGCAGATGGTTTAATACTTGTGTGGTTCAATTCTCCGATAGTGCTTACATTGATCGAATAAAAGCTTTACCGTTTGTCGATTCTGTGAAATATGTTTGGAGAGGACAGGTGCATCATCGTTTTAATTTGATGCGCCCTCGCCTGCGAAGAATGTGTTGTGAGGATGAGCCCGATTTTCATAATTATTTTGGTTTTACGGAAGAACAATTTAAGGTACATAATGCAGAATCAATGATAAAAGCGGGGTTCCGGGGAAAAGGAATGCATGTGGGGGTAATTGATGCAGGTTTTACCAATTGCGATGTGATTCCTTATTTTGAAGGGATAAATATTTTCGGATACCGCGATTTTGTTCCGTCGGGCTGTATTTTTTCGGCTAACGATCATGGAACGAAAGTACTTTCTACAATGGCTGTAAATCGGCCCAATTTGATGCTGGGTTCTGCTCCTGAGGCAAATTATTGGCTGTTTCGTTCGGAAGACAGTAAAACCGAATTCCCTGTAGAAGAAGATTTTTGGGTGGCAGCTATTGAATATGCCGATAGCGTGGGTGTAGATTTGGTTAATACTTCTCTTGGATATAACCAGTTTGACGACGAAACATTAAGTTATTCTCATCCCCAGCTTGACGGAAAAACGGCCCTCATGACATCTGCAGCCAATAAAGCCTTTGAGAAAGGTATGTTGGTGATTGCAAGTGCAGGCAATGAGGGGAAAAAACCTTGGGCAAAAATTACGGTACCTGCTGATGCTGAAAATATATTGGCCATCGGTGCTATAAGAACAGATAGTGTAATTGCCTCGTTTAGTTCTGCAGGACCCACAGCCGACGGACGGATCAAACCCGATTTGGTTTCTGTGGGGTCGGGGACCATTACTATTGGCAGTGATGGTGCCATCGGGATGACAAACGGAACTTCACTTTCTTCGCCTTTTATGGCAGGACTTATTGCATCGTTATGGTCCATCAATCCTTCATTGAACAGAAACGAACTGGTGGATATCGTGAAACGATCGTCTAGCCAATATGCTCATCCCGATACTATTTATGGATATGGCATTCCCGATTTTGAAAAAGCCATGAAAGAGGTATTGAAAACATTACATGCCTTTGATAAAAAAGTGATCGATGAGCATGTTGCCATTGCACCGGATCAATCGGGCAAAAATTATGTGTTGTCGCTTTTAGATCCGCAGTTCAGAAACGATTCTTATCGAGTGAATATGCTTGATGAAGAAGGAATTCGAATTGCAGATGCATATTTCGATGAAAATAATTCAGCGATGTTTTATCTCCCGGAAAAGATGCGGAAAAAAAATAAATTTGTTCATTTTGTCATAGATACTCCTTTAGATCAATATGTTGTTCGTATAAAATTATGATTTCCACACAGCAATCATCAGTTTCTTTATCTGAACTCAACCGTTTGGTGCGCGATGTTATTCGCAAGAATTTTCCCGATACCTATTGGGTGCGTGCCGAAACGAGCGATGTGAGGCAAAACCGTAACGGGCATTGTTATCTCGAATTCATTGAAAAAGATCCCGTAACTCAGGTCATTCTTGCCCGGGCACGAGGAACAATATGGGCAAATACTTTCCAAATGTTGTCGACCTATTTCGAAGGAGAAACAGGGCAACCCTTTACATCGGGATTAAAAGTGTTGGTACGTGTAAGTGTGGAATTTCATGAAATTTACGGCTTTTCTCTGAATGTGGTAGATATTGACCCGACGTTCACTGTCGGCGAAATGGCTAAAAATCGTTTGTTGGTGTTGAAGCGATTGGAAGAGGAAGGGGTATTGACATTGAACAAAGAATTGCCGTTGCCCGAGTTATGCAATCGCATTGCGGTGATTTCGTCACCAACGGCGGCAGGTTATGAAGATTTTTGCGATCAATTGGCGAAAAATCCGTACGGACTGGTTTTCTATACCAAACTTTTTCCTGCTATTATGCAAGGTGAGAAAAGCGAACCTTCTATAATAGCAGCATTGGAAAAGATACATGCATACCGGCATCTATTCGATGCCGTGGCCATTATACGTGGGGGTGGTGCAACTTCAGAATTAAATTGTTTTGATTCGTATTTATTGGCAACCCACTGTGCTCAGTTCCCTTTACCTATAGTGGTGGGTATTGGTCACGAGCGGGATGTAACCGTGTTGGATATTGTGGCACATACGCGGGCGAAAACACCAACTGCGGTGGCCGAGTTTTTTATTGGCCATCTTGCCAAATCTTTTACGGAATTGGTCGATTTGGAAAAACGATTGGTAACGGAAAGCAGGGAGTATTTGCAACAAGAAAAATTTAAGTTGTCCATTTTGTCTAAAGAAGTTTACCATTTGTCTACGGGATTTATACGCGATCAGTTGGCTTCAATCAGAGAAACAGCTTTTCAATTGAAGCATTTGACAAATCGTATGATTCAATATTTGCAACAAGAAGAAAAACAGTGCAACCTGCGATTCGTACATGCGGTGAAACAACGATTGCAAAACGAAGCTCATGATCTTTTGGTGAACGAGCAGTATATCCGGATGGTTTCTCCTCAAAATATTTTGAAACGTGGCTATACGCTTACATGGAAAGCGGGAAAGATTGTTACATCGGCGGCAAAATTACAGCCCGACGATGTGATTGAAACTTTATTTTGGGATGGAAAAATAGAATCGCAAGTAAAAAAATCTAAGGAATAATGGAAAAATTAACGTATAGTGAAGCTAAAAAAGAGCTCGAAGCTATTGTAGCAGCAATTGAATCGGGTGAATTGGATGTGGATGCCTTAACCGAAAAGGTAAAGCGTGCCTCGGAACTCATCGCATTTTGTAAAGAGAAGTTGACAAAAACCGATGAAGAGCTTCAAAAAATATTGGATGAGATCGATTAAATGCCGCAAAAATGACACTCGAAAAATGTAGTGTGGTAATTGTTGCCGGAGGGAGTGGATTGCGTGTGGGAGGCGATGTGCCGAAACAGTTTCAGCTCATTGGCAATAGACCCATGCTAATGCATACCGTTGAGGCTTTTTATGCATACAATTGCCACATGAAAATTGTGATTGTGCTTCATCCCGATTATTTTTCGGTTTGGAACAACTTATGCGAAAAATATCATTTTACTATTCCGGTTGTCACGGTTAAAGGAGGAAAAACCCGGTTTCATTCGGTAAAAAATGGTTTGGCTGTAGTCGCGGACGATGAAATGGTTGCTATCCACGATGCCGCTCGGCCATTTGTTTTACCCGAAGTTATAGATCGTTGTTTTCGAGAATCGTTTCGTTTCCAATGTGGCGCGATACCTGTAATAGACGAGAAGAACAGTGTTCGCATTCTCTGTCCGGATGGCAGTAGTAAACCGTTTGATCGCGATCGGATAAAATTGGTTCAAACGCCTCAGGTGTTTCCGGCATATCTCTTGAAAAAAGCATATGATACCGATTATAAATCTCATTTTACAGATGATGCCACTGTGGCAGAAGAAGCAGGTATCGAAATTCGTTTAATAGAAGGCAACGAAGAGAATATAAAAATAACAACTCCCTTGGATATGCTGTGGGCTTCTTTCTTTTTGGAAAGTGGGCGCTAATTTTTGTTTTTTGTTTTCAAATTCCCTTGAATCGTCGTTTTTTTATATACAAAATGGGCCTTTTGATGAAAATCTATTTTCAAAATGTCAATTTATGAAAGAAATTTACTACTTTTGAGGGCAATTCGTGCTAAAAATTCACTCCTATGGGGAAAATTGATAAATTGGATAAACAAATTTTGGATATTATTTCTCAAAATGCGCGCATTCCTTTTCGCGATGTGGCAGAGCAGTGCGGGGTTTCACGTGCTGCAATTCACCAACGTGTTCAACGCATGATAGAGAACGAAGTGATTACAGGATCGGGGTATAATGTAAATCCGAAGGTATTAGGATATGCTACCAGTGCTTATATCGGGGTAAAACTCGAAAAAGGATCCATGTATAAAAATGTTATACCCGAGTTTGAAAAAATTCCTGAAGTAACGGAATGTCATTTCACTACGGGACCCTATACTTTGCTTATCAAACTGTATGCTCGCGATAACGAACATTTGATGGATTTGCTGAATAATCATATTCAGGAAATACCCGGTGTTGTTGCTACGGAAACAATGATTTCGTTGAGTCAAAGTATTAAAAGAGAAGTGCCTATTATTCAGGAAACATAAAAAGAAAAGCTTCTTTTTATGTTTAAAAAAAGCGAAAGCTGGACCAGCTTTCGCTTTCTGTCGGGATGAGGTGACTCGAACACCCGGCCTCCACGTCCCGAACGTGGCGCGCTAACCAACTGTGCTACATCCCGAACTTTTTGAATATGCAAAGGTAATTATTTTTTGCAGAAAAAACGATAAAATTGTGTGGAAGTTATTCATCGAATAATAAAATCTGTTATATTTGCAGAACGAAATGCGGCAATAGCTCAGTCGGTAGAGCATTAGCTTCCCAAGCTAAGGGTCGCGAGTTCGAGTCTCGTTTGCCGCTCAGTGAATTTTTTCCGCCTTACGGGTTTATCTCCTGTTGGGCGGTTTTTTTAATTTGCAGCTAACAATCTCTTCATGTCATGTTTCTTTTTAATCCCGAAAACGACCTTGCATTAGCTAATTTTAGTCCTTTCTACACGCCGCCCGCCTCTGCAACGAAAATGGCAAAAGATTTGGCCATCTTGCCGTTATGGTATGCGAAAGCAGGATCAAAAATTATTGCTGAAGATGTGCATAATAATGTTTTTTTAGCTCAATTAAAAGATGTTTTGCCATTAGATGCTACATTAATTTCTTTTTCAGATCTCTCTTCTTTCTCCCGTGAAAAAGTAATTCCATGGGGGTGGAATCCTTCTTTGCGAAAGAAATTGATTGATGCGGGTATGGATGCTGCAATTTTGCCATCATTGAATGAGTTGGAACGAATCCGAGAATATTCGAGTCGTCAGAATGCTGTTCGTTTATTAAAGGAGTTGCGGGCAGAAAATTCGTTCTTTTGTGGAGAATCTCATTTTTTTACAGAAGCAGAGGAAGTGTTGAAATTTCTTTCTTCATGCGAAGGGGATAAAGTTTTGAAAATGCCTTATTCGGGCAGTGGTAAAGGTCTTGTATGGATTAAGGGCTACATTACCGAGAAGCAATACGATTGGTGTAGACGCGTCATAAAAAATCAGGGGGGAGTTGTTGCCGAACCCGTTTTTGATAAGATATTGGATTTTGCAATGGAATTTTTCCTGGAAAAAGGCAGGGTGAGTTTTAAAGGTTATTCTCTTTTTCGTTCTACATTTTCGGGTGCTTACGCCGGGAATTATCTTTTGTCGGACCATTCAATCAAACAGCGCCTTTCAGCCTACGTTCCTTTATCTTACTTACATGATTTAATTTCTTACCTTGAGCAGAAACTCATTGTCTATTTTCCGGCCTATACCGGTTTTTTGGGTGTAGATATGATGATTTGTCGGATAAAAGAGCAGGGGTATCGTATTCATCCTTGCGTGGAGATCAATATGCGGATAAATATGGGATTAGTGGCACGCGCTTTTTATGATCGTTTTGTGCATGAAGCTTCCGAAGGAATATTTAAAATTGGTTTTTTTAAACAAAACGGCGAAGCATTGCAGTATAAAACAAAAATGCAGGCTGATAATCCTCTTATTGTTAAGGATAAACGCATTGTGTCGGGGTTTTTGCCATTGAATCCGGTAAATGAAAGGACTCGGTTTTTGGCATTTGCCCGAATAGTGTCGGTGTAATCATGTTGACTAATAAGGGATAAAATTTTTTCTATTTCGCTATTTTGTGTGTTTTTTCTTGTAGTTAACTTGTAATTATGTAACTTTGCATCGTTTTAGGGGAATAAGGAAAGCTGCCGGAGTGGTCGAACGGGCTTGACTCGAAATCAAGTGTACGGGTTACCGTACCGGGGGTTCGAATCCCTCGCTTTCCGCTAAAAATAATACGTTATAAGTACCAAACGCAAACGAATTTAAAAACCGTAAATTTATTTTTAACCCTATTATTTTTTTATCAACACGACTTCATTTTTTTTGCAATTTCTTCATCACTTATCAACGAGATAATGGGTTGTCCGTTGGGAGTGTAGTTAGGTATGCGGCAAGCAAAAAGCCGATTAATGAGATGTGTCATTTCTTCAGGAGTTAAGGTTCTGCCATAGGGAATAGCAGCGAGGCAGGCAAGCGAAAGTGCAATGGATTCCTGAATTTCTGATTTTACATCAAGTGCGGTTTCCGTACTTTTTTCTATTATGGATCGGATTAGTGATATCGGGTCCGAAGAACTTATTTCGGAAGGAACACCTTGAATAGCAAACGAATGATTGCCCAAATTATTTAATTCGAACCCTACAGCTTGTAAGTCTTCTGTAAGAGAAGATAATGTTGCTGTTTCAGAAGGTGATAGTTCAATGATTTCGGGGAAAAGTACCCGTTGTGAAATACCTTTTTTATTTTTGATTTGTTCTAAAAAAGTATCAAAAAGAATGCGGATATGTGCCCGATGTTGATCGATAATCATCAATCCGGATTTAACAGAAGTGAGGATATATTTCTGTTTATATTGGTAATGTTCGGGTAGAATTTCAGCGTCAGCATTTTCTTTTTCTTCGGAAGAAAATAGTCCCCCATTTGTTTGTGCTAATGGATTAACCCCGGCCGCTGTTGTTTTTTCTTTTTCGAATCCTTGATAAAGGGTTTCCCAGTCGAAGTGAGGGAGAGAATTATGGTATGTATTTCGTTGTGTGGTATGAAAAGGGTTATAATTAGGATTAATATTTACCTTAGGCATCGGTGTGGTTTTCGATTCGTCATAAATGGGGATTTCCACTGCATCTTCTCTATCAAAATCGATGGGAGGAAGAGCATTAAACTTACCTAGAGCTTCTTTGACAGTCACCATAAGAATTTGCCAAAGAGCTTGTTCGTTTTCGAATTTTACTTCAGTTTTTGTGGGGTGGATGTTCACATCGAGCGATGACGGTTCAACTTCAAAATAGATGAAATAATCAGGATTTTTATTGGGTGGTAATAGGGGTTCAAAGGCAGCCATCACTGCCCGATGGAAATAGGGATGACGAATAAAACGTCCATTGACGAAGAAAAATTGGTTTGCTCGACCTTTTTTGGCACTCTCGGGTTTAGTAACGTAACCGTGAATTTTCCCCAATGTCGTTTCTTCGTTAATTTCGATCAATTGTTGATTGATATTTTTTCCTTCCAGTTGCACAATTCGTTTACGAAGGGCTCCGGGTGGTAGTTGTAGTGTCTGAATGTCATTTTCAATTAGCGAAAATTCGATATCAGGATTTGCCAGTACGAGTCGCTCTACCTCCATGAGAATATTCCTTCGTTCTGATTCGTTAGATTTAAGAAATTTACGGCGAGCCGGAACATTAAAAAAAATGTTTTTAACCGAAATAATTGTACCTTTCGCGCAGGAAATAGCTTCTTGCTTTTCAACTCTCGATCCCGAGAGGGATAGCAGTGTGCCTATTTCGTCTTCTTCCCTGCGTGTTTTTACCTCCACCTGCGAAATAGCGGCAATAGATGGCAATGCTTCTCCTCGAAACCCCATTGTGGTGAGCGAAAAAAGATCATCCGCTCTCTCTATCTTGGAGGTAGCATGGCGCTCAAAAGCCATTCGTGCATCGGTAGCCGACATGCCCTTGCCATTATCGATTACCTGAATGAGCGTTTTTCCTGCATTTTTTATAACGATTTGAATTTGGGTGGCTCCTGCATCAATGGAGTTTTCAACCAACTCTTTAACAACCGATGCCGGTCGTTGAATAACTTCCCCCGCCGCAATCTGATTAGCTATGGAATCGGGTAGGAGATGAATGATATCGGGCATGACTTAAATAATCCGCAATTTTTTAGCTTAAAATCCAAAAAAAGAAAATGGCCAACAGAATAACGAGTATCAGAATGAGTAACCCGTTATTTGTAAGGAAGGAATTTTTTCCTGCTTCTTCGCGTTCTTTGCGGCGCTTAAGGTGTTTTGTCTGAGCAAGAAATTCACCCCGGATTTCTTCTGCTTGATTTCGCTCCTTTTCTTCGGGAGTTAATACCTCCATCTCTTTTTTGATCTCGTAGATACGTCGATTTAGTTTTTCTATTCGTTCTTCTTCAACGGGATCATAAAGGATGGGTTTATAATCGTATTGGCGGGGTTTTCTGTTATTGTAAAAAAAGAACATTCCCATAAACTGTTTCTGTTTAAAGTTTGTACAAATTTATAAAAAGAACATTGCATTGGCAATTGCCTGCTATTAATCAAAATCTTCCTCTCTTACAAAACGTCGTGGAGGAATTATGTTTTCCGATGCTTTTCGTTCAACCTTTCTAAAAATATCGTCTTTATTTATTGGACGCAAGTAATCTAGCCAAACAAAGCCTTTCAGTGTTTTGTCTTCGGGAGTGGTTTGGCTTAACGGTGTAGTTACACCTTTTGTGGATGACCATAATTTTAGTTTTTCGAGTTTATTGTCTACGATATCCATCGACAAAAAGGGGCTTTCCGTTTTATTGATCCCAATAATTGTGCTGTCTTTTTCCATTAAGTAATACAACGATTCTGCGCTTCCATCTACCAGCACATGGCGCATTTCACCGTCGATGAATGATACGGTCATATTTCGTCCCTTTAACTGATTATACTGATCTTCTATCGGCCTTTTTTGAATGCTTAAAGCGTAATTTCTTACAAAGGCTTTTTCGATGGTGCTGTCATTTAAAAGTACATCGATCCGATCGCCCAGCACCTGATTATCTTCGTTCCAAATTACCGGATCTTTTTTCATGTATATGGTGGAATCTTTCGAAACATAGTGCATTGTATCACAAACCCCCTGAAAATCCACCCGGTAAAATCGTGCATTTGGATAAGCTTTCATTTCTCTTCCCAGCGAATCGGTAATCATTTTCAACGTATCGGCATGTATATAAAGGCTGTCTTTTTGTGAATATTCTATGGCATGTGCGGAATCTGTTGCCAGTGCAAATTCTGTTTTTTCGTTGTAATATCCGTAATTGCCTTTGAGTATAACCTTTTTGATCGTATCCTGGAGAAACATATTTCCATATACTTCTGCAATTCCGTTTCTTCGGTTGTAATAAATGGTATCTCCAATAAGGATCTGAGTGCTGTCTTTATTGATCACTTGAGAACGGTTCAGCAATTGGCAATCATCTGTTTCCGTGTTATACCAACCTCGGGTAGTATAAATATATCCGCTATCTGAAACCAGAACGGAAGGTCCCAAAATATCGGCAATTTTTGTTTCTGTGTTGTACTTTAGGGTTTCAGTATGTAATGTAAAATCTTTATTTACCAGTTTCACGTTTTCTTTGAATAGTGCTTCTTTGCTGTCGGGATTGTATTGTCCCCAAATTGAAGTTAATTCGTTTTCTTCATCCACTAGCATACCCCCATCAAAGTAATAACTAATATTTTCCAGTCGGTCATAATTCAGACTGTCGGTAAAAAGGGTTGCTTGAGGATTTTCCATACGTACATTCTCCCTAAGTCGTGCCAATCTTCGGTTACCGTCGTAATGAAGATAATTTCCGTACACAAAAATAGTATCACCCTGTTCCATTCGCACGTTGCTAAAAGCTTCAAAAGTATTTTTCTGCTCATACCAATAGGCACTGTCGCAATACATGAACGCCCCTTCGTGGTATAATATGACGTTGTTTTTAAGGATTTGGGCATCGAAATCTTTTCTTTTATACAGCAGGTCTGCATGTTTAAGCTCGATGATTTTTATATTGGAATTCGACTGTGATTCCGTTGGTGGCGGTTGTTGGGCATGAATACCGGCTATCAGGATAAAAAATATGCCTACTATAGCAATGACGATGTTTGCAGGGAATATTTTCAGATGCTTTTTGTTTTTTTTCATTTTTGACGAAAAAACCGATGCCTTATTTTATCCATCCCGGGTATTTAAAGTCGCAATTTTTCCATGCGGGGTCAATCCGCACATAGGTATTTTTTATTTTTTCGCGCAGCCATTGATCTATCATTTCTTGTCTTCGAGCATTTTCTGCCAATGTTTTTATAATTTGATAGTCGTTATTGAGATTGGCTTTGTGCCCTTCAATACGGTTGGTCACTTTTACTATGGCGGCAACCTGCTTCCCGTTTTTATCGAGCATGACGAAGGGGTCGGATATTTCACCTACTTTCATGTTACCGATTACGTTTGCAATATCTTGATTGAGTTCGTTCAATTGAAAACGAGATGTACCATAGTAGTTACTTTGCCGGTTGGAATTTACCATGATACCCTTATTATTGCGGGTATCTTTATCCGCAGATAAAAATGTTGCCGCTTCTTCAAACGTAATTTTCTTTTCCTCAATAGCAGTTTTGACAGAGTCGAGTCGAAGGAGTGCTTTGTCTAATTCTTCTTTTGGAACTTTGGGCTTTAACAAAATATGCCGAAAATTAGCTCTATCGCCTCTTCTTTCAATGAGTTGAATGATATGGAATCCATATTCCGTTTCCACAATGTTCGAAACCTTATTCGGATCATTTAAAGAGAAAGCAACGTTTGCGAATTCAGGAACAAACGATGTTCGATCCGAAAAACCTAATTCACCACCACGTACAGCAGATGCCGGATCTTCGGAATAAAGCAGTGCAAGTGTCGAAAAACTGGCTTTACCGCTGGTTATTTGTTCGGTAAAATCGCGTAAACGCGCTTTTACAGCATCAATTTCACTTAAGGGGATGGTGGGGTTTGCCGTTATAATCTGCACTTCTACTGTCGTAGGAATGAAGGGTATACTGTCCGGAGGAAGTTTGTTATAGAATTTTCGTATTTCCGACGGGGACAAGGTGATATCACCGAATCGTTTTTGTTGAACACCTTGGATAAGCTGACTCTCGCGTACCATTCTTCGTGTATCCTCGCGAATAGAACTTATATTCTTCTGGAAATATTCCTCTACTTTCTCTGTCGAACCAATATTGGCTATGTATTCATTTATATAGAGCTCGGCTATCCGATTCACTTCACCTTCTTCAACATTGATGCTGTCCAGTTTGGCTTGGTCGAGAAACAATTTGTTTACAGCTAATTGTTCCGGTATAAAACAATAGGGATCGCCATCGATCCGTTGATTCTGCATCAGCATTTCTTTGCGATATTCTTCAACTTCTGATTTCAGGATAGCTTCATCGCCTACTACCCATACAATTTCGTCGATAATGTTGTTTTGTGAAATAATATGTTGAGTTGCGAATAATGCAATAAATAGAAAAATTGACTTTATCACCTGTTTCATAGAAATTTTCTCCTTTAAAATAGTAATGTAAAAATAGTGATAATATCATTAATAGCCAAATCGTTCAACAGTTAAAATAGCTTATAAAGCTATTCTTTTTCTAGGGCAGCCTGAGCTGCTGCCAATCGAGCGATAGGTACCCGATAGGGCGAACATGAAACATAATCTAATCCCACTTTATGGCAAAACTTTATCGATATAGGTTCGCCTGCATGTTCACCGCAAATGCCGCATTTGAGATTGTAACGTGTTTTACGTCCGCGAACAACTGCTATTTCAACGAGTTCCCCTACACCGGTTTGATCGAGAACGGCAAAAGGATCTTGCTTTAAAATGCCTTTTTCTATATACAAGGGTAAAAATTTACCCGAGTCGTCGCGACTGTATCCGAATGTCATTTGAGTAAGATCGTTAGTCCCAAATGAGAAAAATTCGGCACTGCCTGCTATTTCGGATGCAGTAAGGGCAGCACGAGGAACTTCAATCATTGTGCCGACTGTATAATCGATTGAATCGCCTTTTTCAGCAAACACCATTTTTGCTGTTTGTTCAATTACAGCCTTTTGAGCATCGAATTCGGTTACAATACTAGTGAGGGGGACCATGATTTCGGGGATTACTTTAATGCTTTTTTTCTTCAGTTCCAATGCAGCTTCAAGAATAGCACGGGTTTGCATTTCAGTGATTTCGGGATAAAGTATTCCTAAACGACAACCACGTAGTCCGAGCATGGGATTTGCTTCGAGCAAGCTGTTTACACGGGCGTGCACTTCTTCATAAGAGAGTTTCATGATTTTAGCCATTTCACGTTGCCCTGATTCGTCATGGGGAACGAATTCGTGCAATGGAGGATCTAATAGACGAATGGTAACCGGCAATCCGTTCATAACTCTGAAAATCTCGATAAAATCGTTTCGTTGGAGAGGCAATAGTTTAGACAAGGCTTTGCGGCGACCCATTTCGTCTTTCGCAAGGATCATTTCGCGCATGCTCTTGATTTTATCCCCTTCAAAAAACATATGTTCTGTGCGGCAAAGTCCTATACCGCAAGCGCCAAAGCGGAGTCCGATGGTGGCATCGCGTGGGGTATCGGCATTCTGGCGCACTTTCAGTCGTGCATATTTGTCGGAAAGTTCCATGAGTTCGGCAAAATACCCTGTTATTTCGGCTTCTCTTGTGGGTATTTTCCCTTCGTAAACATATCCTGTAGAACCATCCAGCGAGATCCAGTCACCTTCTTTTAAGGTGCGGTTTTTCACCGAAAGTGTTTTTGTTTTATAGTCGATAATCAGGTCGTTAGCTGCCGAAACGCAGCATTTACCCATTCCGCGAGCAACTACTGCGGCATGCGAAGTCATGCCGCCACGTGCGGTAAGGATTCCTTCGGCAACATTCATTCCCCGGAGGTCTTCCGGAGAAGTTTCTATACGGCAGAGAATTACTTTTTTGCCTTCTTTG
>Ga0208938_1001502_pt1 | contig 13501 bp, 12 predicted proteins | sample AD_UKC125_MetaG_FD_184434 | JGI IMG/M metagenome (GOLD analysis project Ga0208938, IMG submission 184434) | Active sludge microbial communities of municipal wastewater-treating anaerobic digesters from USA - AD_UKC125_MetaG (SPAdes) (version 2) | ecosystem: Engineered > Bioreactor > Anaerobic >... | reverse complement strand
GACCTTGCACGAGATGCCCGCCCAAGCGATCGCCGAGCCGCATCGCCCGCTCGAGATTCACACGACGACCCGGGGTGACATCGGAGAGGCTGCTCAGGGCCAGCGTCTGGGCCATCACATCCACCCTTCCAGTCGTCGACCGCTTGCACCACCAGTGGGGTGTGTCTCACCATGTTCGTAGGGGCTGTCCCAGGCAGAGTCGGGGACGATGACAAGGCGCGTGGTATCTCCGGCATCGACATCTCGCACCGTGCCCATCTGCTGGACCAGGCCTGTGAACACCGCCTACCTCCTCCTTGACCCCATGGGAGGCGGACGGCACAGCGAGGCACCGACGTCTCCTCCCATCCGGACTTTCACCGTCGGCCCCGGAGTTCCACCGGATCCACCGCTCGCGCGGGTCGCGGGCTCTCACCGCCGGCTCGGAGTTTCACCGACCCTGGAAACGCTTGTGACCATGGTGTCACACCCGCGTCGAATCCCCCACGCAGACGGGTCTGCGGGCGAGCTGAGGGCGAGCGCGGGCTACACCCCGCGCGGGTGACTCCGGCCGATTACACCCCCCTCGCCACCAGATCGGTCGAAATGCAGGCGCCACCGATGCTTGACTGTCCGCCACTTCGGCCCAACCCAAGGAGCTCCATGAGAACACGAAACATCGCTGCCGTGGCCGGTGCGATGGGTGTCGTCGGCGGCAGTCTCACCCTGCTCGGCCCCGCTGCCTCGGCCCGCACCGTCAGCATCGGCGACGGGGCGGCGAACGCGGTGATTGCGCAGTGCAGCAACGCCGGCGCTTCCCAGTCAACAGCTTTCATCCCCGGCTGCAGTTACATCTACCTCAAGCCGGTGGGGTCCGCACCCGGCTACACCCTGATCGCCTCCGCTGGGGACGTGACCTGGAACAGCGGCACCGTCACCTCGTCAGCTCTGGCATTCCCGGCCAGCGGGCAGACGTGGCCGAAGCTGTCAGGACTGATCGCCAACGCCACCAATGAGACAACTCCTGATGACATCACGGGCACAGTGGACCCTGCCACTGGCGCAGTAGTCGTCAACCTGCGTGTGAACTCCAAACTTGCCGTCGGACCACTGTCCTGCACCCTGACCGGGACCGTCACCCTGACCTCCGATGGCACCGAGAGTCTAGGCGGATCCGCGAAGGGCGCGCCTTACAACCCGGCGACAGGTGCCTTCGCAGTGGTCAGCACGACCCCGGCAGCGCTCAGCGCGACCGGGTCAGCATGTGCAGTACTCAAGGGGCAGTACGACCTCGACGCGGGAATGGGTTGGTACCTCACGGGGTCGATGGGTCTGCCCGGCGGGGTCACTCCGACGCCTGCCCCGAGCACGCCAACGCCAACTCCGACCCCCACGCCAACGCCGGTCGATCGGAAGGTTCAGAAGCCCATCAAGGCGCTGAACCTACCCAAGGCCATCGCGGACAGCGGTCAGACCAGAATCGTGCGGGTGCCGGTGCGCACCAACGCGAATCAGAACGCCACCGTGCGGGTGACAGGCACGCCTATCGCCGCTCAGGCCACCGGCGAGGTTCGTACCTTCCGCACCTTCCGGCGTGACGGCGCGCTGTGGGTGGATCTCAGCGGCACCCAGGCGACCCGAGTCACGGTGCGCATCCGCGCACCCAGAACCACGACGTACCAGCCGTACCGGATGGTCAAGGTCTATCGCACGAGAACAGCCGGCTGACACGCACGCAGGGCTGGGCTGACGCAGGTGGTCCGCGGTCCAGCCCTGCACTGGGCCCTGAGGGACGGCGCGCGCATGGTTTGCTGGTGGTGTGAGACGTCTGCTTACCCTGCTGACCGCCGCGCTGCTGACCCCGGTGCCAGCGGCCGTCGCCGCCGACAGCCATCCCGCCAGAGTTGACCTGCCGGCCTGCGGCCAGGACAGCCCTCTGTCCGAGTCCCGCGTCCTCGACTGCACCTACATCGCGCTGGCCGCCAAGGACGGCGGCACGGTGTACGCCCACCTGACGGCGCCGGGCGCGGTCACCTGGCGGGGCACTGAGACGGCAGGATCCTTGACGTTCCCCGCCACGACACAGTCCTGGCCCGTCATGTCACTGTTCAATGGACTGGGTAGCGGCCGGATCACGCCGACCACAGCTGCCGGCACCGTGACTGAGGTCGGGCAGATGGCGCTGCAGCTGACCTTTGACATCCGGATCTCCGCTCTGGGCCAGCAGTGCATGGCCCGTGGCACGGTCAGCACCTCCTCGACTGGGGTGGACGCCGTCGGAGGTGGCCAAGGCAAGGACCGGGACCCCGCGACGGGTCGTTTCGCGCTCGCCGGGACGTCCGCGGGGGCACCCGAACTCAGCGGCAGTGCCTGTGCCCAAGCTGCGGAGTACGTCGATCTCAGCAAGGGGGTCGGCATCTACCTCGAAGGCGCGCTCACCGTCTCGGATACCGCCTCGGGGGGCGCCACCGGTGCCCAGACGGCGGTGCTGCGGACACCGGCAGCCATCCGGAGCAAAGGCAAGACGGTCCTGCTGCCCCGCGCCGTCAGGACCAACGCCGGGCAGGTGGCCACCGCGTCGGTGAGCTGGTCACCTCGCAAGGCGGCCAACGGCTCGCAGCGGCGCTACGCCACGCTGACAGCGGGCAAGGGCGGCAAACTGCTGCTCACCACAACCGGCAAGGCGAAACGGCTCTACGTCCGCCTCACCGTCTCGGCGCCCCCGACCGGCACCTATGGGGAGTACCTGGTGACCCGTCGCTGGGTCGTGCGCTGACGCCGCCGCCGGATCGACAACCTGATCGCGGATGCGCCAGATTTGAACCCATGAGCCTCGCCGAATTCGGAGCCGACTTCACCTGGGGAGTTGCGACCGCCGCCTACCAGATCGAGGGATCTCCGCACGCCGACGGGAAAGGGCCGTCGATCTGGGACACGTTCAGCCATAGACCCGGGGTGATCGCCGACGGAACGAACGGTGACGTCGCTACCGACTCCTACCGGCGATTCCCCGAAGACGTGGCGCTGGTCTACTCCATGGGCTTCGACGCGTACCGCTTCTCCCTGTCCTGGCCGCGGGTCCAGCCCGACGGAACGGGTCTGAACCAGAAGGGTCTGGACCACTACAAGCGGCTCATCGACTCCTGTCTGGGCGCTGGGATCGAGCCGTGGATCACCCTGTACCACTGGGATCTGCCGCAGGCCCTGGAGGACAAGGGGGGCTGGACCAACCGCGACATCGTAGAGATCTTCGCTGAGTACGCCCAGATCGTCGGGGAGACCTTCGGCGACCGGGTCCGCAACTGGATGGTGTTCAACGAGCCGCTCTCGTTCACGATGCTGGGGTACATGCTCGGTGCCCATGCACCTGGCCGGCGCGGCCTCAACAACTTCTTCCCGGCGATCCACCACGTGAATCTCGCGACCGCCGAGGGGGCGCGCGCTCTGCGAGCCAGCGCAACCAACCCGGTGGTCGGCACTACGCAGTACCTGTCTCCCACCCTGGGGTCGGGTCCCGGACCGAACCTGGCCCAGCGGGCGGAGCGGGCCGCGAACGCGATGCTCAATCGGACCTTCCTGGAGCCGGGTCTCGGGATGGGCTATCCCGTGGATGACGCGCCCATTCTGCGGATGATGCGCCGCTACATCCGCGACGGCGACATCGAGCGCTGCGAGATCGATCTCGACTTCCTGGGCGTCCAGTACTACACGCGCCTGCGGGCGCCGTTCCGACCGATTCCCGGCCTCTGGACGATTCCCGGGTTCGGCGACGACCCGGACCTGGAGAAGACGTCGATGGGCTGGGAGATCCGACCCGAGGGTCTGGGCATGGTGCTGGACATGGTCCATGCCTACGGCCGGTATCCCCGCATCGTGGTCACCGAGGGAGGGGCGTCCTTCGATGATCCCTTCGAGGCAGGCACGGTCCACGACAACCGGCGCATCGCCTACTACGAGTCGCACCTCGCGCAGGTGCGTGCCGCCCAGCAGCGAGGCGTGCAGGTCGACGGGTACTTCTGCTGGTCGCTGCTGGACAACTTCGAGTGGGCCGCCGGGTACGAGCCGCGGTTCGGGCTGGTGTATGTGGACTACGAGACCCAGCGCCGCTATATCAAGGACTCCGGGTACTGGTTCGCCGGGCAGTTGGGCGGGGTGGCAAATCCACCGCGGTGAGCCGCGTAGCCTTGCCCAGTGAGGATGGCGAATCGCCCCTGGCTGATCGCCGGACTGGTCCTGCTGGTGGGCTGCTCCTCCGGCGACTCCAGCGGTAGCGCCGCGCAGCCGCCGGACTGGACGACCGGACAGTGGCAGCGCGTCTGCAAGTATGACCGCGAGATGGTGCCCGAACTCAGCGGGCTTGTGGCGTCCGCGCGCCATCCAGGCGTCCTGTGGGCCCTCAGCGACAGTGGCAACGCACCCGTGCTCGTCGCGCTGGATGCCGCGACGTGCCGCGTGCGGGGCCTGGCCACGGTCCCGGCGGCCAACACGGACTGGGAGGGCCTGGCGGCCGGCGCTCGCAAGGGGAAACCCGTGCTTTTCATCAGTGACACGGGAAATAATCTGCGCGACCGCGGCGAGGTAGCGATCATCGAAGTCTCCGAACCGGCGCTGGGCACCACGACTACTACGGCGAAGGTGCGTCCGTTCTCGATGCCCGACGGGCCGGTCGACATCGAGGGCATCATGGCGCGAGGACAGCGGGTGTGGGTGGTGACCAAGCAGTTCTCAGGATCGGTCTACCGGGTGAATCTGCGCAGTGGCACGGCGCGCGAGGTCGGCGCTGCGCCAACATTTGCCACCGATGCGGCGCTGTCGCCCACCTCGGACATCTACGCCATCCGCGACTACCCGAGCATCTCGATGTACCGCGGGCTGCCACCGGGCGACCGCTTGGGCCGATCCACCCCACCCCAACAACCGCAGGCGGAGGCGGTCGCGTTCAGCGCGGACGGTGCCTGGTTGTACACGGCCTCCGAACAAGATGATCGCCTGCTGCGGGCCGCTGTGGTGCTGAAGTAATCACGGGCCAGCGGACAAGGCGCGGCGGGAGGTCACAGCGGCTGACCTACCATCGTCCACGGTTGGCGGCGCCCCCGCACCTCTCGGGGAACTAGCATGGGGGCAGTGCGCACCATCCGAGTACAAGACCTCGCCGAGACCCCGGACGCCTACATCGTGGATGTCCGGGAGGTTGTGGAGTACCGCAATGGCCACCTGCCAGGATCGCGGAACTTGCCCATGTCGGTGCTGCCGGTGCGTTATGCGGAGTTGCCCGTCGATCGCCCGGTCTATTTGGTGTGCGAGGTGGGCGCGCGCAGTGGGCAGGCCACCCAGGCCCTCGAGGCAGGCGGCTGGGACGTCGTGAACGTGCTCGGGGGAACGCAGGCCTGGATCAACGCCGGATACCCCTTGGAGATGCCATGAAGAAGCCCGAAAAGATCGTCGTCGTCGGTGGGGTCGCCGGGGGCATGTCGGCGGCGGCGCGCGCCCGCAGACTGTCGGAGTCGGCGCAGATCGTGGTTCTTGAGCGGGACGCCTACGTGTCCTTCGCCAACTGCGGCATGCCGTACCACGTCGGCGGCGAGATCGAGAACCGCTCCGCGCTGCTGGTCCAGACGCCCGCCAGCCTCGCCGAGAACCTCAACCTCGACGTGCGCGTCGGCAATGAGGTCGTAGGGATCGACCCGAGCGCCAAAACGGTGACCGTGCGCGACTTGAACGACGGGACCACCTACACAGAGACCTACGGCAAGCTGGTGCTCGCCACCGGCGCATCGCCACTGCGGCCGTCACTGCCGGGGATTGACTACCCCCTGGTGCACACGCTGCGCAGCCTCGAGGACATGGACGCGATCAAGGAGGTCGTCGACGCCGGGCAGGGTCGCGCGGTCGTGATCGGCGGCGGTTACATCGGGATCGAAATGGCTGAGGCACTGCGCTACCGAGGGTGGGAGGTGTCGCTGCTGGAGGCCGCCGACCAGGTGCTCGGCCCGTTGGATCCGGAGATGGCCGAGCAGGTGCAGCACGAACTGCGCCGCAATGGCGTCGAACTCCATCTCGGTGCTTCGGCGCAGGGGTTCACCGAGGATTCGGTGTTGACCAGTGAAGGCGTCCTGCCCGCGGACCTGGTGATGTTGGCCATCGGGGTAGCGCCGGACTCGCGCCTGGCGCAGTTGGCCGGGCTAGAGACGACCGCGCGTGGTGCCATCGTGGTCGATCCGCACCAACGCACGTCCGACCCTGACATCTACGCTGTCGGCGACTCGGTGCAGGTCACCGACACGGTGACCGGGCAGCAGACCGTGGTTCCCCTCGCGGGCCCGGCCAACCGGCAGGGACGGGTGGCCGCGGATCACATGTTCGGCCGCGACGCCCGGTACTCCAGCACACAGGGCACCTCAATCGTGAAGGTGTTCGACGTGACCGCCGGCGGCACCGGCGCCAATGAGAAGCAACTGCGAACCGCCGGGATCGACTACCGCAAGGTGTACATCCATCCCAATGGTCACGCTTCGTACTATCCGGGCACGGCGGCGATGCACCTCAAACTCCTGTTCTCCCCCGAGGGCACCGTGCTCGGTGGCCAGGTCGTGGGATACGACGGGGTCGACAAGCGCATCGATGTCCTCGCGGTCGCGATCCGGGCGGGTCTGACGGTGTGGGATCTCGCCGAACTGGAACTGGCGTACGCCCCGCCCTACGGCTCAGCCAAAGATCCGATAAACATGGCAGGTTTCCAGGCATCGAATCTCCTGGATGGCACGGTGACGTTCTGGTATCCCGAGGATTGGGGCTCGCTGCCCGAGGACGCGATCGTGCTCGACGTCCGCACCTTGGAGGAGAACCAGACCTGCGCCTTGCCGCACTCGGTCAACATCCCGGTGCAGCAGCTGCGGGAGCGGATCGCCGAACTCGACGCGTCCCGCCCGGTGTACGTGTACTGCCGATCCGGTTTTCGCTCCTATCTTGCCTACCGGATGCTGGCAGGACACGGATTCGAACGGGTGGCCACGCTCAGCGGCGGGACCATGACCATGGAACACGCGGTGCCCTGGCTCGCCGCTGCCTTCACCGCCCCGACCCCGGTCGTCACGTACGCCGAGGACGACCGGGGCTGTGCGTTGCGGGTCTTGGCAGACGTGCCGTTCAGCTGACCTGCTACGGCTGATTCACCACGATGACGTTGGCCTGTTGCCCGCCTTTGCGCACGCGGTTGGCCGCCAGCAACGCGAAGGCCGCCGTGAGCAGCAGGCCGACGCCGATCACGCGCACCAACACGGTCACCGTCGCGTTCGGCCACGCGATCACCAGCGCGGCCAGCACCAACTGCAGGATGCCGAAGAACAGGTAGGCACTGCGGGCCGGCGAGTACTTGTTCCGGATGCCGATGATGACGTTGGCCACTCCGTGCACGACCCAACCGATCACCACAAAGAGCACCAGGATCTTGACGCTGGCGTCGCCGTTGACGATGCAGATGCCGCCGATGATCAGAGAGGCCAGACCTCCCAGACCGAGCAGGACCCGCAGCAGACCGCTGCCCCGCGAGGCCAGTGCCTGCACGAGCATCACAACTCCCGAGAGCAAGAGCCACAGGCCGAACAAGATGGCCACGACGCGCACGGTCGCACCTGGCCAGATCAGCATGATGGCGCCGAACACCCCCGTGATGACGCCCAGAGTCGTGATGGCGCTGGCGAAGAAGCGGCTGACATCGACCGTCTCCATCGGCTCCAGCCATTCCTGTTGGTACTGCGGCGGGGTGGGCACAGGTTCGGGAAGACGGTCCATGTTCGGGTCCTGAGTCATGACCCCGAGCGTAAACGTCGCGCAGCCAGATGCGCGTCACAGACCCAGTGTCGTTCGCAATTCCTGTAGTGCCGCATCGGCCTCAGCCCGCAACGAGGCATCCCGATGGTCCAATCCGGCGTCGAAGGTCACCCGCCAGGTGACGTCGGTGGTGCCCGGTCGTCGGCGCGCCACGATCCGCACCCCCTTGTCGCCGCGTAGCGGCACATGGTGCTGGACCACCACGGAGGCCTTGACCCGCTCGTTGACGACCTGCGGGATGTTCCCGGGCCGTTCGATGACCAGCCGGTAGGGACCGTCCGGCAGCTGCAACTCCAGAACCGGTTCGTCCCACGCCGCGCGCACGACCTCGTCCCAGGTCAGTGGCTCCCGGAAGGGCAACAACAACTCGGCCGCCGTGGCGATCACCCAGTCTCCCCCGACCGGTGCCCACGCCAATGCTTTGGGGACCCGGCGCTTGACCTCGGCTGGTTTACGACGCAGCATCACTGCACCACCAGGATCTCGCGCAACTGCCGCCGGTACTGCTCCAGCGCCAGCACATCGGCGAACAGCCTGCGGTACTCGTCCTCACTCTCGACAGGATTGATCCGCTGCAGGCGGGCCTTGACCTCCCGCAGACGCCTGCTGGCGTCCAGTTCGAGCAGGCGGGACAGGACGTTCTCAGCGAAGCGGACGTCAACGCTGTCGTGGTTGTCGCCGAAGAGCGCCCGCGGTGATTCCACGGCGAGCGCGCGCACCCGGCTGCGCACCTCGTCGTCCGGACACAGTTCGAGCACCTGCCCGATCCAGCCTGTTGCGGACTCGGCGGGTGGGCCACCAGCAGCCTGCACCGTGTCGAAGACCTGCCGGTAGGACTCACCGGTGAAGGCCTGTCCTTCGACACTGCCCCACCAGTTGTGGACCAGCTCGGGCGACTGCAGCGTGAGCTTGAGGGCCTCACGCTCCACCTGCAGAGCTGGATCCCGCTCATCCGCCGACGGCGCGGGTCGTGCGACGGGGGCGCTCTTGCCGGCCGCTGCTCGCACGGTCTCCCCCACCACACTCTGCTCCAGGCCGGTCCAGCCGGCCAGCATGCGGATGTACTCGGTGCGCAAGATCCGATCCGCGATGCCCCCGACCACGGGCGCGGCTGCGCGTAACGCGTTCGTGCGGCCCTCCGGGGTGTCGAGGTCGAACCCGTCAATCCGGCTGCGGATGACGAATTCCACCAGTGGGATGCGGTTAGCGATCAGGTCGCGAACCGCATCGTCGCCGTCGCGCAGGCGCAGGTCGCACGGGTCCAGCCCGTCCCCGGTGACGGCGACGAACGTGCGACCGACGAACTTCTGATCCACCTCGAACGCCCGCAGCGCGGCCTTGCGGCCCGCCTCGTCAGAGTCGAAGGTGAACACGACCTCGCCGCGGTGCTCGTCCTGATCCAGCAGCAGACGCCGCAGCACCTTCACATGGTCCTCACCGAAGGCCGTCCCACATGTGGCGACGGCGGTTTCGACGCCGGCTATGTGACAGGCCATGACATCGGTGTAGCCCTCTACGACCACGACTTGCTGGCTGCGGGCGATCTGCTTGCGCGCCTTGTCCACGCCGTACAGCACCTGCGACTTGTGGTAGACGGGCGTCTCCGGGGTGTTCAGGTACTTGGGTCCTTCGTCGTCGGGCATGATCCGCCGCGCGCCGAATCCCACCACCTCGCCCGACAGATCCTTGATCGGCCACACCAGCCGCCCGCGGAACCGGTCGTAGGGGCCGCGGTTACCCTTGACGGCCAGCCCCCCGGTGATCAGTTCCGCGTCGGTGAAACCGGCCATCCGCAGGTGCTTGGTCAGGTTGTCCCAGCCGGTCGGTGCGAACCCGACCCCGAAATCCGCGGCGCGCTCTGCGAGGTTGCGGTCGCCCAGGAACTGCCGTGCGGGCGCGGCCTCCGGGGAGTCCAACTGCGAGCGGTAGAACGTGGCGGCGGCCTTGTTGGCTTCGATGAGTCTGGTCCGTTGACCTTGATTGCTGGTACGTCCCGCCGTGCCCTCGGCATACCGCAGAGTGACCCCGAAGCGGCCGGCCAGCTTCTCCACCGCCTCGCTGAACGTCACCAGATCCGTCTTCATCACGAAGTCGAAAACATCACCACCGGCCTGACACCCGAAGCAGTGGTAGAGGCCCTTCGCGGGCGTGACGTGGAAGGAGGGGCTGCGCTCGTCGTGGAACGGGCAGAGACCCTTCAGAGAGCCGCCACCGGCGGGCTTCAGCGTGACCTGGTCGGAGATCACCTCATCGATGCGGGCGCGCTCACGGACTGTTGCGATGTCTTCCGGATTGATGCGCGCCACACCCTCGATGCTACGTCGGGCCAGGGCGGGCGCGCCCGGGCCTGTGTGGACACGCCGCACAAAGACCGGCCTGCTTGTCACAGGTGCGGCTTACGGTTTGGTTATGAGAACACGGATCGCGCTGTCCACATTGGCCATAGTGGCTGCCGCGCTGCCCCTGACCGCGGTCTCGGCCCCTGCAGTGGTGCCCTGCACCAAAGTGGTGCCCAACGACCTCAACAACGACGGTCGCGCCGATGTCGTGATCGGGCAGCCGAAGGCCACGGTCGACGGGATCGCGGACGCGGGCGCGGTGGACATCCGGATCACTGGCGGCACCTCCCTACGGATTACGCCGCAGCTCACCGGGCTGGGCGCGGCCGCCGCCAAACTCGGCACCTCGGTGGCGCTTGGGTATCTCAACGACGACTGCTTCGCCGATCTACTACTCGGCGCGCCCGGGGTGCAGGGCGGTCGCGTCGTGTACTACCCCGGTAGTGCCGAGGGCATCGATGCCGCAAAGGGAATGATCCTGCAGTCGGACAACCCGACGGGCTCTGATCGGTTCGGTTCCGCCGTTGCCATCGGCGACAAGGTGGCCTTCGTCGGGGCTCCCTTCGCCGACCCCAACGGTGTCAAGAACGCCGGACGCATCTACGCCTACACCAAGACCGCGGATACGTTCGCCCCGCAGGGGTTCTTGCAGCAAGGAACCGCCCCGGTCAAGGACAGCCCCGAGGCGGGGGACCACTTCGGTGCGGTCCTCGCCCATCATGGGGGTCTGCTTGCCGTTGGCGTTCCGGACGAGAACATCGCTGCGGTGAAGAACGCCGGCGCCGCACATGTGCTGACGATGGGCACCACGGACCCGTGGAAGGTACAGACGGACCTCTTCTTGAGCCAGGACTCCCCCGACGTCACGGGAGACCCGGAGAAGGGCGACAAGTTCGGGGCGGCGATCGACAACCAGGTGCGGGCGATCGGGGTGCCCGGCGAGGACGTCAAGGAGTCTGTGGATGCCGGGGGTATCTACACCCAACTCCAGACCATGACCACCAATTCCCCCGCTCTGCGCTGGGTTTCGCAGTCGACCAAGGGGGTGCCCGGCAAGTCGAACAGCAATGACCGCTTCGGATCGGCCCTGGCATCGGGCGCTGCGTTCCTCTGCCCGGGCAAGACCAGCATCGCCGTGGGCATCCCCGGCAAGACCGTACAGAAGACGATCAGCGCCGGGATGGTGACGGTCGTGTCTGAGACGGGCAGCGACTGTGGCACGGTCGTCGGCCGGCAGACCACGCAGAACACGGCTCAGATAGCGGGCAAGGTGGCCACCGGCAACGCCTTCGGCACGGCTCTCATCACCGTTCCAGCGGTGGGCCTGGCCAGTGACGGCTTGCTGGCCGGAACCCCCGGAGCGAGCAAGCAGGCCGGACGCGTCGTGAACGCCCTCAACCTGCCCAAGACCTCGTTCTTCTCACTGGGCGGCAAGCAGGCGGGCAGCCTGTACGGCAGCGTGTCCACCCGACCGTAGAGCTAGCGGCCAGCCATTTCGTCACGCCAGCGCACGATCGACAGGTCCGTGAGCGACGCGATCTGGTCGACGACCAGTCGCACCTTGCGGTCGGGGTCCTCAGTGGCCTCCCAGGCCAACTGATACGGCCGCTGCATGGGGCGGCGACCCGCCATCAAACCGGCGAAGACATCGGAGATGACGGTGCGCTCCCAGGTATAGCGCTCATCGTTGCCTCGCATCACATGGTTGTACGTGATGGCTTTGAGCACTGCGACTTCGGCCAGGACCCCCGGGGGCACCACAAGGTCGGCCTCGTAGCGGTGCAGGGGCCCGGTGGGGTGTCGGTCGCGGGTGGCTTGCTGAGCGGCGGAGCAGAACCGCCGGATCAGCATGGACGTCATGCTCTTCAGGCCTGCTAACGATCTGGCGGAGTGGTCGAAGCCCGACGGCCAGAAGGGGAGCTCGACTATGCGGTCGGCCCCTGCTGCCAACGTCGCGAGATCGAACGTCGACGCGTATTCGGTGTGCGCCGAGCCCACCACGTCCTCCCGCACGGCGCGGTCAAGCAGCGTCGCGGGGTCGAAGGCGCCCGACACGATCGCATCCTCGAGGTCGTGGACGCAGTAGGCCACATCATCGGCGAAGTCCATGACCTGCGCCTCGAAGCAGCGCCGTTCACCATGCTCGGGCTGCCGGACCCAGCTGTACACCTCGATGTCCTCTGCGTACACATTGAACTTGCCCGTGTCGCCGCGACGCAGCCACGGGTACTTGATCACGGCGTCCAGGGTGGCACGCGTCAGGTTCAGGCCCAGACTGCGATCCGTGGCGAACACCTTGAACTCCAAGCGGGTCAGAACCCGCAGGCTCTGGGCGTTGCCCTCGAAACCACCGACCTGCTCACTCAGTCCGTCGAGCACACTCTCGCCGTTGTGTCCGAACGGTGGGTGACCGAGGTCGTGAGCCAGCGCTGCGGTGTCGACGACGTCGGCGTCGGCCCCCAGTGCAGCTCCGAGTTCCCGGCTGATCTGGGCGACCTCCAACGTGTGGGTCAGCCGAGTGCGGGGAAAATCATCCTGCCCTGCCATGATCACCTGGGTCTTGGCGGCCAACCGGCGCAGAGCAGCGCTGTGCAGGACGCGGGCCCGGTCGCGGGCGAAGTCGCTGCGACCGGGGTAGCCCGGTTCGGGCAGATACCGGGCGTGGTCGTGACCGGAGTACGGCATCAGCGCAGGGTCTGCGGCGTGTTCCAGCGTTGAACGATCTCGAAGGCCAGCAGCCCGGCAGTCTCGCGCGCCAAATAGGCAGCCGTCAGCGTGGTGCCGTCCCCTTTACGTGTAGGGCTGAGATGGGTCTCGAATCCGAGGTGTGAGGCGATGGCTTCGACGCGGGCCATGTGGGCCGGGTCGGAGACCAGGGTCACGCTGTGCCAACCCTCGTTCTGGGCCATGCTGGCCACAGCTTCGAGACTCTGCTTGGTGTCATGACCGCGCCCGACAGCGCTGATCGCCGTGGCCGGGATGCCGCCTTCGACCAGATACTTCACACCGGCACCCGCCTCCGTGTAGCGATCACCGGGCTGCTTACCGCCGACCGTCACGATGCGGGGGGCCACTTGCTGGCTGTACAGGCGCTTGGCGTGGTCAAGCCGGGCTTCGAGCACCGGGGAGGGCTCGCCGTTGTACTGGGCGGCGCCGAGCACCACGATGACGTCGCTGGCCCGACGATCGTTGGTACCACTGTCGGCCATCACCCGCCACCCGGCGTAGATCGGTACCGCGATGGCGGCGATGACCCCGAGAAGCATCATGACGACCAGGAAGCCCACGAACCGCGACCGCTTGGTTGCGCGGCCACGCCGGGCAGACGACACCCGGGGGGCGGTTTCGATGGC
>Ga0208938_1001500_pt1 | contig 13514 bp, 14 predicted proteins | sample AD_UKC125_MetaG_FD_184434 | JGI IMG/M metagenome (GOLD analysis project Ga0208938, IMG submission 184434) | Active sludge microbial communities of municipal wastewater-treating anaerobic digesters from USA - AD_UKC125_MetaG (SPAdes) (version 2) | ecosystem: Engineered > Bioreactor > Anaerobic >... | reverse complement strand
AAACGGCAGAATGTATGGTTATGAAATTACTCAAAAAGTGAAAGAAATTACCAAAGGCGAACTGAAGATTACCGAAGGTGCATTGTATCCTGCGCTGCATAAATTGGAAGCAGAAGGCGTTCTTGAGGTAGAAATTGAAAACGTTGATAACCGTTTGCGAAAGTATTATAAGCTTACCGAAAAAGGAACTGCCGAAACCGTAAACCGTTTGGCAGAACTGGAAGAATTTATCAAAAACATGCAAAGTATTGTGAATCCTAAATTGGCGTAATTATGAAACTAAATCAAAATCAAATACAATTTATTGACGGTTTTTTACAACGTAATGATGTTATTTATGTTGATGTTCGAACCGAAATGATTGACCATATTGCCACTGGCGTTGAAGAAAAAATGAAAGTTGAGGACATCGATTTTCATGATGCTTTTGTTAGTTATGTCAATTCAAATCGAAAGGAAATTTTCAGTATGAATAAGAAGACTTGGCAAAGTACTTTACCTGAATTAAAAAATTATTTTCGTTTTTATCTAAAACCAAAAAGTTTGCTTGCTATAGCATTGATTATCATATTGTTTTTTACATTTCAGGAAACAACGGTTTATACTTTTCTAAAAGAAGATTTATCGTTTTACTTTTTGCTTATTTTCTTGAGCTACTCTGTGTTGAGTATGATTTATTTTTATGGAATTAAGAAAAAGAGATATTATTTTATAGAAAGAACAAACATTGTTTTATCAATTTTATATTGGATAAACCTATTTTTATTCAAACCATTTGAAAAACAAAAATATATTTCAGATATATTAACAATCGGTTTCATGTGTTTGTTTTCGGTATATGTTCTTTATGTTATAAATCAGATGAAAAAGTTTTTTAAAACAAAAATGATTACAAATTAAGAAGTATGAAGCTATCCGACGAACAAATAGAAAGATTATACCAATTTACGCGTCAGCATTATGTGGAATACTATGATTTACAAACCGAATTAGTCGATCATTTAGCCAATGCTATTGAAGAACAATGGCAACAAAATCCGAAATTATCTTTTGAAGAAGCATTGCAAATTGAGTTCAAAAAATTTGGCGTTTTTGGGTTTATGGATGTTGTTGAACAAAGACAATCTGCTTTGAATAAAAAATACAATAAATTGGTTTTAAATGAATTGAAAACATTTTTTTCAGTTCCAAAAATCATCGGAACAATTTCTGCCGTTGGAATAGTTTTCTATTTGTTAAAATATTTACAGGAAAGCTTGTTTATCGTTCAAACTCTGTTCTTTTTCTTAATAATTTCATATTTTATCGGAATATCAATTCTACTACGAAGAAATAAAATTAGAAGAAAGCAAAACGGTAAAAAATGGCTCCTAAAGGAAATTATTTATGGATATAGTTCTACAGCAGGATTGATTAATATTCCAATCCAATTTGCAATACATATCGATGATGCAAAATATAATGATGGTTTTCTAATATTAGTTAGTTTTCTGCTAATTATATTAGCATTAACTGAATATGTTATGCTGATTTTAATTCCTTCAAAAGCCGAAGATTTTCTAAAACAAACTTATCCTGAATATAAAATGATACAATAAAATTCGTGTACTCGATACATTTTTTGGTTCGTCAGTTCGAGTTTTTTCTGAAAGAAAAAGTATCGAGAACTGAATCAAAAAATACTCGAACTGACGAATTTTTTACAGCATTTGTAACATTTTACTATCTTTAGAAACTAACTATCACAACCAAAAACCTAGTTTATGTTCAAACATTTTATCTGGCTAGAGTGGAAATCTTTTTTCCGTTCGGCATCTTTCGGTTCCAATTTGGCGATGAAAATCATCATGGGATTAGTTGCGTTGTATTTTTTGGCATGTTTTGCCATTTTAGGTGTAACAGTTTTTTTCATTTTGAAAAAAGAAGGTCTAGAACCATTAGCAACCATCAACAAATTCATGATTTACTATTTTGTATTTGATTTAGTCATTCGCTATTTCATGCAAAAAATGCCCGTAATGAACATTAGACCATTATTGACTTTGCCAATAAAAAAAGGAACGATTGTTCATTTTTCTTTGGGTAAAACAGCTTTGTCTTTTTTCAATTGGACACATGCTTTGTTTTTTATTCCGTTTACAGTTGTGTTATTGATGAATGGTTATGGTTATCAAGCCATTTTGTGGAACATAGCAATGTTTTCATTGGTGTATTTTAATAACTTCATCAATGTTTTAATCAATAATAAAAACGCTGTCTTCTATTCTGTATTAGCCGTTTTTGTTGGCTTAGCATTAACACAGTATTATAAAATTTTTGATATAACAGCATATACACAACCGTTTTTTCAGGGAATGTATAGTACTAGTTATTTGTTTTTGCTTCCAATAATTTTATTGGTTTTGTCTTATTATTTTTCATTCCAATTTTTCAAAAACCGTCTAAATTTAGATGAAGGTTTGGCTAAGAAAAGCGAAGTGGCACAAACAGAAAATTATACATGGTTAGAACAATTTGGAACACTTGGAACGTTTCTAAAAAATGACATTCGATTATTGCGAAGAAACAAACGCTCCAAAACGACATTGATTATGAGTTTTGTTTTCATTTTCTATGGATTACTTTTTTTTACAGGTTCTGTTGAAGCTTACAATAATCCAGCGATGAAAGTATTTGCTGGAATATTTGTTTCGGGAGGATTTTTATTCACATTTGGGCAGTTTATACCTAGTTGGGATAGTGCTTATTATCAATTGTTAATGAGCCAAAATATTCCATACAAAGAATACATTAAATCTAAATGGTGGTTGATGGTAATAGGAACAGCAATATCAACAATAATTGCATCATTCTATCTCTATTTTGGACTACATACCTATTTGATAATAGTTGTAGCTGCGATTTTCAACATTGGCGTAAACTCTCATTTGGTAATGTTAGCTGGAGCATTTGTAAAAACGCCAATCGATTTAACAACGAGCAAGCAAGCTTTTGGCGACAAACAAGCATTCAACGTTAAAACTCTATTGATTTCGTTGCCCAAAATGCTTGTCCCAATGGCACTATATGCTGCAGGATATTATCTTTTTTCTCCTAATATTGGGTTGCTTTTTGTAGCATTAGCAGGAGTTATTGGATTTATGTTTAGAGATTTTATGTTTTCAAAAATTGAAAAAATCTACAAATCTGAAAAGTATGCAACCATTGCCGCATACAAACAAAAAAACTAATTACTATTTACTAACGACTTATTACTAAAAAAATGATACAAGTACACAACCTTTCAAAAACATATAACAACGGAGTTAAAGTATTAAATGTTGAATCATTGGAAATTCCAAAAGGACAAAGCTTTGGACTAGTTGGCAACAATGGAGCAGGAAAAACTACTTTTTTCAGCCTTTTGTTAGATTTAATTCAACCAAGTTCTGGACATATTACAAACAATAACGTTCAAGTAAATACTAGTGAAGCATGGAAACCTTTTACAGCAGCTTTCATAGATGAAAGTTTCCTTATAGGTTATCTAACCGCCGAAGAATATTTCTATTTCATAGGCGAATTACGCGGGCAAAACAAAGCCGATGTGGATGCGCTTTTAGCAAAACATGAAGAATTTTTCAATGGAGAAATCTTGAAAAGCAAAAAATATCTTCGTGATTTGTCAAAAGGAAATATGAAAAAGGTTGGTATTATAGCCGCTTTAATTGGTAAACCAGAAGTTGTTATTCTCGATGAACCATTTGCTAACCTTGATCCTACAACCGTTAACCGTTTGAAAAAAATCATCAAAGAGCTAGCAGATGATGCCAACACAACAGTTTTGGTTTCTAGCCATGATTTGGCTCACACAGTTGAGGTTTGTAATAGAATTGTTGCTTTAAATAAAGGAGAAATTGTAAAAGATATTCAAACATCGCCTGAAACTTTAAAAGAATTAGAAGCCTTTTTTGCTGTATAATTGTATCCTAAAAACGGCTTACAACTATAAAACACATAATTTCATTTTTATGAAGCCAAATTATCAGTTTGAGGATTATAATTATTGGTCAGAAAACAATTTAATTCAATTAGAAAGAAAACTTGAAAACGAAACTGCATTTGATGGAATTGTAAAAATATACAGTTTAAAATCTAACATAAGTGAATTAAATAAACTTTTATTAAACAAGTATTTTGGAGATTTTATTCATTATTCAGAAAGCGGAGTTTTTTTAAGAATGTTTGAAAATAAAAATTCTTGGCCAAAAACTAGCTTGATTTATGTAGATTTTAAAAATTATAATTTAACCGAAGTTAAGAAGACTAATTCTTCATGGAATGTTTGGTTCGTAAATGATTTAGGAAATAGAAAATATTCAATAGAAATTAACCCAACTGAAAAAATAGAATTCGAAACGCCAATATAAAAAACACTTTTAAAGTTACAATTTCTTAAATCCGAAAATTTATAAAATACTTTAAATAGCTGTATCGTTTTTAAAAAACATACGGCTATTTTTTTGCTATTTCAAAAAGAAACGTATTTTTACCAGTTAGTTATACTATTATAGCCTTTAATACGTTAATAAATAAACGTTAGATTTTGAAAACGAATACTTCACGATATATAGCTTTTCTTGTGGTTTCAATGTTTCTGATAGCATGTTCTACCAGAAAAGATACTTTTCTTTCTCGAAATTCACACGCATTGAGCACCAAATACAATATTTTGTATAATGGTGGATTGGCTATGGAGCAAGGACTTATAGATTTAAGAACTCAGTACAAAGACAATTTTTGGGAAATTTTGCCAGTTGAACGAATGCAAATTGATGACAAATCAATGTTGCCAGGTGAAAAAAAGAATAGCAATTTTGATCGTGCTGAAACCAAAGCTACAAAAGCAATCCAGAAACACTCTATGAACATTCAAGGTTCTGAGAAAAACCCACAAATGGATGAAGCCCATTTAATGCTAGGAAAAGCAAGATATTATGAACAAAGATTTGTTCCTGCTCTCGAAGCATTTAATTATGTTTTGTACAAATACCCAAGCAGTGATAAAATTTACGAGGTAAAAATTTGGCGCGAAAAAACCAATATGCGCTTAGACAATGATGCATTAGCGGTAAATAACCTTAGAAAACTTTTAAAAGAAATAAAATTTAAAGACCAAATCTTTGCTGATGCTAATGCCACATTGGCGCAAGCTTTTTTGAATTTGGAGGAAAAAGATAGTGCAGTTGCTAAATTAAAATTGGCTCGAGATTATACCAAACTAAATGAAGAAAAATCGAGATATAGTTTTATTCTTGGCCAATTGTATGACAAAATGGGTTACAAAGATAGCGCATACGTTGCTTATCAAGAAGTAATTGATATGAACAGACGTGCAGCTAGACAATATGTAATTCATGCTCATATCAATCAAGCAGCGCAGTTTGACTATAAAAATGGCGATACTATAGCTTATCTAAAAAAGTTTAATGACTTAATTGAAGATAGAGAAAACAGACCTTATCTTGATGCATTATACCATCAAATGGGTAAGTTTTATGACAACAAAAAAGATTTTGTGCAAGCAAAGAAAAATTATAATCTTTCGCTGAAAAAGAAAACACAAGACACCTATTTAACAGCATCCAATTACAGAAACTTAGCAACAATATATTTTGATGATGCAAAGTATGCTACTGCAGGAAAATATTATGACAGCACATTGGTTAATTTAAAACCAAGAACAAGAGAATACAATGCCATAAAAAAGAAAAGAGAAAACCTTGAAGATGTTATAAAATATGAAGCTATTGTTCAAAAAAATGATAGCATTCTTTCTATAACAAAAATGAACCAAGCGGATAAAACAGCTTTTTTTCAAAAATATATTGATAAACTAAAAGAAACCGAGGCAAAACTTCAAAAAGAAACTGAAAAACTAGAACGCATAAAAGCCAATCAACAAGATACTGGTGATGCAAATGCCTTAAAAAATAAAACTGAGCAAACAACAGCTAATACAAATCTATTAGGTAAATCGAATTCATTCTACTTCTACAATCCAACGACTGTTGCTTTTGGAATGAAGGAATTTGCAAAAATTTGGGGTAAAAGAGAACTAAAAGATAATTGGAGAATATCGTCATTATCATCAAAAGACGAAAAAGACGATAATGAAGTTACAGAAGATGAAAAAGGAAATACCAAAACAGATAAGCCATCTGAAGAACAATTTTATAACCCCGATTTTTACATAAGCCAATTACCTTCTTCTCAAACAACGATTGATAGCTTATCCAAAGAAAGAAATTTTGCCTACTATCAGTTAGGAGTTATTTATAAAGAAAAATTTAAAGAGTATAAGTTAGCAATAGACAAGTTTGAAAAACTGTTAACTTTTAATCCAGAGGAAAGATTGATATTGCCGTCGAAATATAATTTGTTCAAATTATATGAGTTGACAGATAAAACCAAAGCAGAAAAAATTAAAAATGAAATCATAGCTCAATATCCTGATTCAAGATATGCTCAGATTTTATCCAACCCATCACTAGAACTTCAAAATTCCAATGGGTCGCCAGAAGGCACATATCAAAACCTGTATAAGCAATATGAATCTGGTGATTATAAAAATGTTTTAGTTCAAACAGAAGCCGCGATTAATAAATTTAATGGAGAAGAAATTTTACCAAAACTGGAATTACTCAAAGCGAATGTTATTGGTAAACTCAATGGATTAACAGCCTACAGAAGTGCATTAAATTTTGTTGCATTGAATTATCCAAATGTGGAAGAAGGAAAAACAGCAGAGAAAATGATTGCTGTCAATATCCCAAAACTAGAAGCATTACAATTGGGCAAATATCAATCTGCAAGTTGGAAAATGTTGTATCCAACTAAAGATTTTGATGACAAAGCAACTAAAACGCTGATTGAAAAAATCACGAAGTTCATCAAAGAAAGAGCTATGGATAAGCTTTCTATATCTAAAGATATCTATACAATGACCGACAATTTTGTTGTAATTCATGGTTTGAAATCTGAGGAATATGCCAAGGGAATTGCATCTATTCTAAAAGAAGTGAAGGAATATAAAATTCAAGAAATACCTATTATTATTTCATCAGAAAATTATACGGTTGTTCAAATAAAGAAAAATTTACAAGACTATCTTGATGGTAAGTTGGTCGAAAATCCAAAACAACCAAACTGGGATGGAACATTTGAAAGACCAGCACCGCCAAAAGAAGAACCAAAAGAAGAACCAAAACAACAACAAGAAGTTCAGGCTCAAAAACAAGAGATAAAAAACAATGTAAAATCTCAAAAAAATAATTCGCTCAACACCGATTCCTCAATTGAGGAAGATGATAAAAATTTTGGTCCACCACCAGCACCATCTGGAGGAGGAAAAACAGGAAGATAAAATTATGTTTGAAAAAAAACCAAAATCATATACAGAATTATTAGGGAAAACCAATAGAATTGTTGAAGGAACAATTATCAAAGGAGATATTGAAACTTCGGGCGATTTTAGAATGGATGGACATTTGATTGGAAATTTTCAAACAAAAGGGAAAATTGTAATAGGTCCTGCTAGTTCTGTAAAAGGAGATATTATTTGTAAAAGTGCTGACATCGAAGGAAAGTTTGAAGGTAAAATACAAGTCCTCGAAATTCTGAATATAAAATCGAAGGCAAGCATTCATGGCGAAGTAATTTGTGGAAAATTAGCAGTTGAACCTGGAGCAGACTTTAGTGCTACTTGTCAAATGAAACCTATCTCAAAAACCCATCATCATGGACAACCAGCAGAAGAAAAAGCAGCGCAATAAATGGCTTGCTTTGATAAATATTCCTATCCAAATGGGAGTTATTGTTTTTCTTTTTGCTTCATTGGGAAACTGGCTCGATGAAAAATATCCAAACTCTAACGATTGGTATGTTAAAATATTTGTTATGCTTGGCGTGGCAATAGCGTTTTATAACATCAACAGACAATTGAAAGAAATCAATAAAAATGATGAATAACTTTGGTTTGAAAAAAGAGTTTGTTGTTTCCACAAAAATCATTTTAGTTCTTGCTTTAATAGGGTTTTTGATTGATTTTTCAATACACAAATTACTATTTCCAGAACAAGCTTTGCATTACCCAATATTTATCCTATTTATTATATTTACAATAATGTCATTCTGTATAATGACTGTTTTAAACATTATCCGAAAAAAAAATATCGATTATGTAGGTTATACTTATTTGATGATTACGTTTATCAAAATGATAATAGCCTACTTATTTCTCAAACCTATTTTAAATAATTCTATCGAGAATCAAAACTTCGACAAAGCCAATTTTTTTCTCATTTTCATTTATTTTTTAATAATTGAAACCCTTTTAACTATCAGAATTTTAAATAATAAGCAGTAAAAACAACAAAAATTAAATATTCCTTCAAAAAAACTAAATCGAATACTTTTTAATATTAATTAAAATTGTACTTTTGCACCGAAATTTTAAGAAATATTTTTAAGACAAAATTTAGATATGGTGTTTTCAAAAAAACCACTTCATTTTATAATTGCAACATTAATTGCTTTTTTGCCGTTAATTAATTTTGCAAATCCAAACACAGATACAACAGCTGTTGAAAAACAGACAGTTGAAGCTGAAGCTCACACAACTGAGCACAACTCAGAAGAACCAAAAGATCTAAAAACGGAAATAAAAGAATTTATTTCTCATCACTTGTTGGACTCATATGATTTTCATTTGTATTCTTATAAGGATGATTCAGGTATGGAACACCACATAGGTTTTCCTTTGCCAGTTATTTTATGGGATAATGGTCTTCAAGTTTTTTCATCGTCAAAATTTCATCATGGAGAACATGCCGCAGAGAGTAATGGAAACTTTTACAGACTTTTTCATGGAAAAATTTACAAAGTAGGTTCAGCTGATGAACAAATAAAATTAAATGAGCATGGTCATGCTGAAAACGTAAAACCATTAGATTTTTCTTTAACTAAAAACGTATTCATGATGTTGGTGGTTTCAATCATCATGTTTTTGTTATTTACCAATTTGGCTAAATCGTATGCAAAAAACGGTGGAATAGCAAAAGGTGCTGGTCGATTCTTTGAGCCAATTATTCTTTATATAAGAGACGATATTGCTATTCCAAATATTGGGAAAAACTATAAAAAATATATGAGCTATTTATTGACTATATTTTTCTTTGTATGGTTTTTAAATTTATTTGGTCTCACTCCACTAGGAGTAAACGTTACAGGTAACATAGCGGTAACAGCTTGTCTAGCTTTGCTAACTTATCTAATTACTACTTTTACTGCAAAAAAAGATTATTGGGGACATATTTTTTGGATGCCTGGAGTTCCAGTACCAATGAAAATAATTCTAGCACCAATTGAACTTCTGGGAACAATTATCAAACCTTTCTCATTAATGATTCGTCTCTATGCAAACATCGTTGCTGGTCACGTGGTTTTGATGAGTATCATTGGTTTAATGTTTATTTTTAAAAACTGGCTAGGAAGTAGTTTATCATTTGTGCTTGCTTTTGCCTTATCATTATTAGAGATTTTAGTTGCCGCTTTACAGGCATATATTTTCACTATGTTATCAGCACTTTATTTTGGTGCGGCTAATGAAGAACATCACCACGATGATGCTCATCATTAATAAATTAAATGTTTAATTAAATATATATACATTATGACAATTCCAAACATTGTAGGTGCAGGTTTAATCGTTATCGGTGCTGGTTTAGGTATCGGTAAAATTGGTGGTTCAGCAATGGACGCTATTGCTCGTCAACCTGAAGCTTCTGGAAAAATCCAAACAGCTATGCTTATCGCTGCTGCTTTGATTGAAGGTATTGGTTTCGCTGCATTATTTGCATCTTAATCAAAAAGAACAACAACAGTTAGAACGGTTGGTTGTAGCTGTTGTTTTTTAAAAAATAAAAAATTTCTAAAAATTAGAATTCATTATATATGGAAAAATTAATAGAACAATTTTCGTTAGGTTTGTTTTTTTGGCAATTCATCCTTTTTGTAGGATTGATTTTTTTACTAAAAAAATTCGCTTGGAAACCAATTCTTAATGCAGTAAACGAAAGAGAAGAAGGTATTAAAAACGCATTGCTTTCTGCAGAAAACGCAAAAAAAGAAATGCAAAACCTAAAATCTGATAACGAAAAATTATTAGCTGAAGCAAGAGCTGAGCGTGATACAATGATGAAAGAAGCTCGTGAAATCAAAGAAAAAATGATTAACGATGCTAAAGTTGAAGCTCAAACTCAAGGTGAAAAAATGATTGAGCAAGCAAAAGCAGCAATCGAAAGCGAGAAAAATGCTGCTATGGCAGATTTGAAAAATCAAGTTTCTAGTCTATCATTGAGTATTGCAGAAAAAATATTGAAAGACGAATTATCTAACAAAGAAGCTCAAACCAAAATTGTTGAGAAAATGTTGGATGAAGTAAAATTAAATTAATCAATATGTCAAGAGCAGCGATAAGATACGCAAAAGCGATTATTGATAATGCAGTAAGCAACGGAAAAACAGATTCTGTAAATAATGATATGAATAACATTATTGCAGCTATAAATGAAAGCCATGAGCTTGAAGTTTTTCTAGCAAGTCCAGTTGTTCCTTCAGAAATTAAATTAAACGCCTTGTTTGAAATTTTTTCAGATTCTAATGAGGAAACAAAAGCCTTGTTCAAACTTCTTTCAGCTAACAAAAGATTTGGAATCCTTCAGGAAATAGCTTTGAAATACAAGACTTTGTACAATGAAGTAAATGGTCTAGAAATTGCAAAAGTTACTACTGCGGTAGCATTAACACCTGAACTTGAAAGTAAAATTTTGGCAAAAGCTGCAACCATGACTACCAAAAAATTGACAATTGAAAATACAGTTGATCCGTCAATAATTGGAGGTTTTATTTTAAGAATTGGAGACATGCAGTTTAATGCATCATTTGCCAACAGATTACAAGAATTAAAAAGAGAATTTAGTAATTAATTACCATTAAATATATATACAATGGCAGAAATTAAAGCTGCTGAAATTTCAGCAATATTAAAAAAACAATTATCTGGTTTTGAGTCAGGTGCATCTTTAGAAGAAGTAGGAACAGTACTTCAAGTAGGTGATGGAATTGCTCGTGTGTACGGATTATCAAATGCACAATATGGTGAGCTAGTTCAATTTGAAAACGGTTTGGAAGCAATCGTTTTGAACCTTGAAGAAGATAATGTTGGGGTTGTACTTCTTGGTCCTTCAGCAGGAATTAAAGAAGGTTCAACTGTAAAAAGAACACAACGTATCGCTTCGCTAAAAGTAGGTGAGCAAATGGTAGGTCGTGTAGTAAATACACTTGGAGAACCTATCGATGGAAAAGGACCAATCGGTGGAGATTTATATGAAATGCCATTGGAAAGAAAAGCTCCTGGAGTTATTTTCCGTCAACCAGTAAACGAACCATTGCAAACAGGTATCAAATCGGTAGACGCAATGATTCCTGTAGGTCGTGGACAAAGAGAGTTAGTAATTGGTGACCGTCAAACTGGTAAAACAACAGTTTGTATCGATACAATTCTAAATCAAAAAGAATTTTATGATGCTGGTCAACCAGTATTTTGTATATATGTTGCAGTTGGTCAAAAAGCTTCAACAGTAGCAGGAATTGCTAAGACTTTAGAAGATAAAGGAGCAATGGCTTATACAGTAATTGTAGCCGCTAATGCTTCTGATCCTGCACCAATGCAAGTTTATGCACCATTTGCTGGAGCAGCAATTGGAGAATATTTCCGTGATACAGGTCGTCCAGCTTTGATTGTTTATGATGATTTATCTAAACAAGCAGTTGCTTACCGTGAAGTATCATTATTATTAAGAAGACCACCAGGACGTGAAGCTTATCCTGGAGACGTTTTCTACCTTCACTCAAGACTATTAGAAAGAGCTGCAAAAGTTATTGCAGATGATGATATTGCAAAAAACATGAACGATTTGCCAGATTCTTTACGTCCTATCGTTAAAGGTGGAGGTTCATTAACAGCTTTACCAATCATTGAAACTCAAGCTGGTGACGTTTCTGCATACATCCCAACAAACGTAATTTCGATTACAGATGGACAAATTTTCCTTGAGTCGGATTTATTCAACTCTGGTGTTCGTCCTGCTATCAACGTAGGTATTTCGGTATCTCGTGTTGGAGGTAATGCACAAATTAAATCAATGAAAAAAGTTGCTGGAACTTTAAAATTAGATCAAGCACAATTCCGTGAGTTAGAAGCTTTCGCAAAATTTGGTTCTGATCTTGACGCAGCTACTATGAATGTAATTGAAAAAGGAAAAAGAAACGTTGAAATTTTAAAACAAGCAGTAAACGATCCTTATACAGTAGAAGACCAAGTTGCAATTATTTATGCAGGTTCTAAAAACTTATTAAGAAGTGTTCCAGTAAACAAAGTGAAAGAATTCGAAAAAGATTACATCGAATACTTGAATAACAAACACAGAGATACTTTAAATGCTCTTAAAGCTGGTAAATTAGATGATAATATTACCGATGTTTTAGAAAAAGCAGCTAAAGAAGTATCAGCAAAATATAATTAATTTTAAGTGAATAGTGAATAGTTATTAGTTAAAAGCTAATTACTATTCGCTAATTACTAATTACTAAAAGAACATGGCAAACTTAAAGGAAATACGTAATAGAATTACTTCCGTTCAATCTACGATGCAAATTACATCGGCGATGAAAATGGTTTCTGCAGCAAAGTTGAAAAAAGCACAAGATGCAATTACAGCTATGCGTCCGTATGCCGAAAAATTAACGGAATTATTACAAAGCGTTAGCGCAACTCTAGAAGGCGATGCAGGAGGTCAATTCACAGCTCAGAGAGAAGTGAAAAAAGTACTGATTGTAGCAATTACTTCCAATAGAGGTTTGTGTGGAGCTTTCAATTCAAATGTCATTAAGCAATCAAAAACAATTGCTGATAGCTACGCTGGATTACAAGTTGATATTTTTGCCATTGGTAAAAAAGGAAATGATGTTTTAAGAAAGACAAACAATGTAGTGGAAAACAAAAGTGAAGTTTTTGATAATTTGACTTTCGAAAACGTTGCTGAAATTGCAGAACTGTTAACATCAAAATTCGTTTCGGGTGAATATGATAAAATAGAATTGGTTTATAATCAGTTCAAGAATGCTGCAACTCAAATTGTGCAAACAGAACAATTCCTTCCATTAGTCCCAGTTCAGTCTAGTCAGTCTGCATCAGCAGATTATATATTTGAACCTTCAAAAGAGGAAATAGTTGAAACATTAATTCCAAAGTCACTAAAAACGCAATTGTATAAAGCAATTAGAGACTCTTTTGCAGCAGAACATGGTGCACGTATGACGGCAATGCACAAAGCAACAGACAACGCAACAGAGTTGAGAAATCAATTAAAATTAACCTATAACAAAGCACGTCAAGCTGCAATTACTGGAGA